>ENA-UERN01002329-UERN01002329.1-human-gut-metagenome-genome-assembly--contig:-NODE-2329-length-15256-cov-10.679623_pt1 | contig 15256 bp, 16 predicted proteins | sample MGYA00242950_ERZ507950 | MGnify/ENA primary metagenome ERZ507950 (study PRJEB26167, sample SAMN06115515) | human gut metagenome | host: Homo sapiens | place: China:Ningxia | collected 2014-11-26...
GCCCAAATGAAAAGCAGAATCATGAACTGCAATCGGAGGCAAAAAAGATGAAGACGGAGAAACCGAAAAAGCTGATTCGATGGTACATTCTCGGTGCGATCGGAGCAGTTCTGATGGCTGCCGGAGACTGGCTGCTGGGCTGCGTACCGCTTCAGGCGGGAGACACAGGAATGTTCAACCGTGTCCACTATCTGTCCGGCTCCTATGGGCTGTGGAAGCCTGTGCTTACCGTTGGGCTGGGAGCGATCGGGGGCTTTCTTTATTACTTTGTGGTACCAACTGTATCGGCTGCAAAAGCTGTGCCATGGCCTGCCCCTTCGGCGCACCGCGCTACCGCAAGTCCGACGGAAAAATGGTCAAATGTGACGGATGCAATATCCGGGTGAAAAACGGCCTTGAGCCTGCCTGTGTAAAGTCCTGCACATTTGGTGCGCTGACCTGCGTGCCGGAGGACGAATTCCGAGCTGGCGGCAGCAAGCAGGCGTGCAATGTACTGATCGATCAGCTCCATCTGCGGAAGAAATAACTTTTGGTATCATAATCTGATGCTTTGGCCCGAGAACCTACCCGATGTATGCAAGAAAGCATCCTGACAAGAATGCCGGTAGCCACACTCTGGTGGTTGCCGGCATTCTTGTCAGGGTAGTCAACCACACCGGCCCAATGCGTTCAGTCAGCCACGGGCAGATTTTGGCCCCCGCAAAGACGCAGACTCTGTGGGGAGGTGAGGAGCAAGGGTGCGAACGCAGTTTTCACCATTGGCGGCAACGAATACAAGCGGATGTTGCGACGATGAGGTACATCCCAGTTTTTTCACATACTCAGTGCAAAGCTGGTAGTTCACATCCTCGAAGGCGTATTTGAACGTTTTGATATGGATTGGTATGTTCGTGTGACCGCTGAATCGCTGGATTATGCCAGCAAGTAATTTCAGCAAAATGGTGTAACGACCGAGACACTGAACGCTGAAGCCTCTTGAAAATCAAGGAAAATCGAATGAGAACAAGTATGTATGAAATCAGGTATCGAAAGCGCAGAGAGTCTAATTGTCCAAGCTGCTCTGGTGAACCGGCACACAAGTGTATGAATGATCTCCTTCACTCTAAATTAAACAAAAACATGATTCTTGTTCGATTTAACAAATGTGAGAAAATTGATGCCAGGCCGCTTCCTCCGGTCTTTCCTCTCCATCCAGGTACGGCCCGGTCTCCGCTTGACGCGCAACTCCGGTGTTGCGACAGCCCCGCAAAGCCCTGCCGCGTTCCGGCGCAAATTCCCCAAGGCTGTAAATTTTCCATTTTCTTCTGCCGGAAACCATGCTACAATCAAAGCATCAACAAGGAGGTCGTGGCATGAAAGCCTTGAATTTCGGTTCTTTGAACCTGGACTATGTATATCAGGTGGAGCATTTCGTCCAGCCTGGCGAGACCCTGTCCGCCCTGCGCCAGACGGTGAACCCCGGCGGCAAAGGGCTCAACCAGTCCATCGCCCTGGCCCGGGCCGGGGCGGTGGTTTACCACGCGGGCTGCGTTGGCCAAGGCGGCGCCCTGCTCCGGCAGACGCTGGAGGACTCCGGCGTGAATACCGCCTATCTGCGGGAAACCGATGCCCTGCAAGGCAACGCGGTCATTCAGGTGGACCGGAGCGGACAGAACTGCATCCTGCTCTACGGCGGCTCCAACCGCAGCCTGACCACGGAACAGATCCAGGAAACCATGGCCCAGTTTTCCCCCGGCGACTGGCTGGTTTTGCAGAACGAGACCAACCTCCTGCCGGAGCTGGTGGATGCCGGCTTTGCCCGGGGCATGCAGGTGGTGCTGAATCCCTCCCCTTACAATGAAACCATTGCAAAGGTGGACCTCTCCAAGGTCAACTGGCTGCTGGTCAATGAGGTAGAGGCCCGACAGTGCAGCGGTGCGGAGGAGCCGGAGCGGGTGTGGGCCTATCTGCATGAACGCTATCCGGCCCTGTCCCTGCTGGTGACCCTGGGCAGCGGCGGCAGCGCCGCCTTTACCGGGGCGGAGCACGTCCGGCAGTCCGCCTTTTCTGTCAAAGCCGTAGACACCACCGCCGCCGGAGACACCTTCACCGGCTACTTTATCGCTGGGCTGATGGAGGGCCGTCCCCTGGCGGACTGCCTGCGCCGGGCCAGCATGGCCGCCGCCATCAGCGTTACCCGTCCCGGCGCCGCCCCCTCCATTCCCGCAAGGGACGAGGTGGAGTGCCGTCTCCAGGCGGAGCCCTGACCGGGGCGGCATGACCCTGAAATTTTGAAAAGCGGAGGAACTTTGTTATGAACCGTATTCCCCTTGTCATCGACACCGACCCCGGTGTGGACGATTTTTTCTGTCTGGCCCTGGCCTGTACCTATGACGATGTATTTGACCTGAAAGCCGTCTGCGCCACAGGCGGCAACCACTATACCGACGTGACCACCCAGAACGCCCTGAATATCCTCTCCCTCTTCGGCAGGGAGGATGTGCCTGTGGCCCGGGGCGCGGACCGCTACCTCACGGAGCCTTTCAAGGAGCCCGCGGCGAAATTCCACGGGGAAAACGGCCTGGGGAATGTGACCATCCCCCAGAGCAGTAAAAAGCCCGACCCCCTCCCCGCCTGGGACAAGCTGTATGAAATTGCCCGGGCGTGCGGCGGAGAGCTGGTGCTGGTGACCGTCGCCCCCCTGACCAACGTGGCCATGGCCTTCCAGCGCCACCCGGACCTGCCCCGGTATCTGAAAAAGATCGTCACCATGGGCGGCTCCACCACCGTAGGGAACATCTCCCCTTACGCCGAGGCCAACGTGGGCCACGACGCCCCGGCAGCCAAGCTGGTGTTTGAGAGCGGCGTTCCCCTGGACATGGTGGGGCTCAACGTGACGAAGACCTGCCCCATCCGCCCCGATGTTTTCGACCGCTGTGCCCGGGACCCGGACGGCCCTGTCGAGACCGTGATGCGGCGGCTCATCGCCTTCCGGAACGGCGAGGCCATGCATGACGCCATCGCCATTTCCACCCTGATCGATGAGCAGATGGCGTCCTGGGACTGCGGCCACATCGAGGTCGTGACAGGCGACCCGGTCCATGTGGGCCAGACGGTCCTCCACACCGCCCTGGATGGCGTCCACCGGGCGGCGTCAGCAGTAGACCATGACCGCTACGACGCTGTCATCGGCGGGATGCTCCAGCGGCTCCGCTGATAGCTGTACGCCGTCCGATCATTTTGACCATCCTCTGGTGGAGATCCCCAGTTATTTCGTCAAATCAAACAAAACTATTGGATAGTATCTGTTCATTCTGACAAAGATGTGGTATAATCGCGGCATACCAATAAGAAGGAGTGGACTCCCTGTGGAAACACAGAAAACCGACAGATCCATCTATCTGCTGCTGGCCCTGACCACTGCCCTCTGGGGCAGCTTGTATACGGCCAATAAGGTGCTGTTGGAAGCCGTCCCCAGTTTCACGCTGCTGTGCCTGCGCTATCTGCTCTCCGCCGCCGTTATGACCGTGTTCCAGTGCTTCCGGAAGCCGGCCCCCCAGGGCATGCCCCGCCGCATCCGGGGCGGCGACTGGAAGTACGTCATCCTCTTCGGCCTTGGGGGCTACGTGCTGTCCATCGGCTTGCAGCAGTACGGCACCAAGCTGGCCGGGGCGTCCCTGGCCTCCCTCATCAACTGCATGAACCCCATTGTCATCTGCTTTTTCGCCGTGCTGCTCCTCCATGAGCGCATGACCGCCAAAAAGGTGGTCTGCATCGCCAGCGCCGTTCTGGGAGCGGTGTGCATCGTGGGCGGAGACGCCGGCGGCGGCCACATCCTGGGCATCGCCCTCTCTTTCGGCTCCGTGCTGACCTGGAGCCTCATCAGCGTGTTCATGCGCTCCTTTACCCAGAAATACGACGCCCTGACCGTCACCACCTGCGGTATCTACGTGGCCGCCATCGCCACCATCCCCCTGATGGTCCATGAGCTGGCCACGACCCCCGGCGTGGACTTCCTTCACCCCAAGTACATTCTGGTGCTGTTATATGTAGCGGTCTGCTGCACGGCGGTGCCCCACTCCCTGTGGAACTACAGCCTGTCCCGGGTAGAGGCCAGCACCTGTTCTCTCTTTTACCCGGTGCAGCCTCTCACCTCCATGGTGCTGGGGGTCCTGCTGCTCCACGAGCACATGACCCTGGGCTACCTGGCAGGCGGCGCGCTGATCGTCTTTGGCGTGCTGTACTCCACCCTGGGGAAGGAGAAGCAGGCGTAAGCGTATCCTATCCTCATTTGGCGGATTTCTTCAAGAGAGCAAATTTTTACATAAACAGACAAAATGCAGCAGGAAAGCCGGCCACTGGGATCAATATTAAAAGGTGAAAAGTCTGTAAAGTATTTTCCCTTGCGCACATCGTCTTGTTCCGGTGCGCTTTGCCCAGAAGCTCTTATAGCGAAAAACCTCCCTGAAGCAGATCCGTTCGGACTGCTCCAGGGAGGTTTTTCAGGGAGAAACGTGAATGTAAGAAAGGAATCGTTTTTGTGTAGGTGCTCCCGGCCGATTATTTGGCGGGGATAACAGGGATCTGCAAGTAGGTATCGTAAATACCGCCGCAGTGGACCGTGTTTTCACCCCGGTTGCAGCCGTCCAGCACGTTGCAGATGCCGTCATGCAGGCCCAGATAGTCGAAGCCGGCAATGCTCAGCTCCAGCGTCTCGCCGGGATGGAAGCGCAGGGATGTGGGCCAGAAGGCCAGCTCCACCTCCACGATCTCGCCGGGGTGCAGAATATGGGGATGCAGGAAGCTCTGGCGGGGCTCGGAGTCCGTAGAGGCGGCTTCGTCCAGCTCCCGGAGGGAAACCCGCAGCATGGCGTTGGGCCCGCCGTACTGCATCTCGATGCCGTCGCTGAAAACATAATGGCCGTCGGCGTCCACCTTCTGGAGCTTTGCGTAGAGGTCCATGTCGTGGGCCTCCTTAGCGGATACCCAGGCGTGGAGCTTGCAGTAGCCGGTGATCTCCGTCTCCTCGTGGAAAACATGGGTGAAGCGGAGGCGGCTCTTCCCGTCATCACTGGTGTAGCGGCCCTCCCGGTGCATGGGAACGGGGACGGTGCTGAGATTTTCTGCCATGGGGTCCAGATACAGCTTATGGAACTCCTGCCGCTCCAGGGGGAAGTTCTCCTCTGGCCGGTTCACGGTGTCCTCATGGCTCAGGTCCAGAACGGACAGCCGGACGCGGGGCGTCTTGTCCCAGCCGTTGCCGGTCTGGTCCTTCATGTAATAATCAAAGAACTTCAGCAGGTCCGCCCGGTTTTCAGGATTCTGTTGGTCGCCCCACTCCTGCTGGTTGTGGACCCGGAGCCACTTTTCCCTGGAGCTGATCCTGCGGAAGCCCTCAAAGGTGCCGTTGCAGTGGACCTGGGAGCTGTAGCTGGCCACCACATAGGCGGGGCAGGTGACTTTCTCAAAGTCCGCCGCCTTTTCCTTCCAGAACGCGGAATAGACCGGGTTAGCCAGCATTTCCGCCACCAGGTCCTCGCAGTTCTGGTTGCCGAAGCAGGTGAACTCCCGGGCCACGGAGACGTGGGGGATGCCGCCCCGCATGTATTCGTCCCGGTACATATTGCCGTGGCCCTCCCAAGGGGCGATGCAGGTCAGGTGGGGGGGATTGAGGGCGGCGGTATACCACTGGTTGATGCCCAGCCAGCTGTTGCCGGCCATGGTCACCCGGCCATTGCACCAGGGCTGGAGGGCCAGGTATTCGATGACGTCATAGTTGTCGCTGGCGTCCTGCAATCCGAAGTAGTGGGCGTCGCCCTCGCTCATGCCCACGCCCCGGGGGTCCATGTAGATCACGGCGTAACCGTGGGCGGTCCAGTAGCCGGGGTCCGGCTCCTCCCACTGGTCAAAGCCGGAGGTGATGGACTTGGCCACCTTGGCGCGGTCATTGCGGCCGCTCATGCGGCTGACGAATTCGTAGTTGGCGTAGGCTCCGTTCTTTCCGAAGATGGAGGAGCAGAGGATGGCGGGGACCGGCGCCGGAGCGTCGGGGCGGAAAATATCCACGTAGACGGTGATGCCGTCCCGCAGCTTTACAGCCGCGTCCCGTTCAAAGATCATGGCGGCTTCCAGCGGATGGTATTCCGGGGCGACCTGATAGCCCTTGGGATAGCTGGTCACGCCGGGGCAGAAGCCGTTGAAGCCGGAGCGCGGATCGCTGAGCGGCAGTGATTTTCTAAGCAGGATCTGGTTCATAAAAAGCCCCCGATCAATTTTTCTGGCTTTCATTGTAGAAAAACACCGGGGGAAAGGGAATAGGCAGGGGCCCAAATTTGCCCCTGCCTATCCGGACGGCTTTTGTTTTTTCATACAACGGGCCGTTGTCAGTCGTCAAAGCGGGCCGCATAGTCGCTGATGGCCTTCTGGGGAATGAAGAGCCGCATGTAGATCAGAATGCGCATGGACAGGGCGATGAGGAACACGGATTCCCCGTCGGTGAGATCCAGGTGCAGCATCTCCTTGATCTTATTGATGCGGTAGAGAATGGTGTTTTTGTGCATGAACATATTTTCGGCCGTGTCCTTGGCATTGCAGTTGTGCTGCAAGTAGACGAACAGCGTGTTCATGAGCTGGGAGTCGTTGGCTTTGTCGTACTCCAGCAGCTCCATAAGGGGCGGATAGACGTAATTGCTCAGATCCGCCTCTGAGGCGCTGATGGAGAAAAGCTCGCCGTAGGAATACTCCTGGAACAAAAACACAGGGCTGAGGGGGGTCCGGCGCAGGGCGGCCTGGGCCACTGTCAGGGCGTGCTGGGCCTGGGTGTAATACCGCCGGATATCCAGCAGGGAATAAAAGGGGTTGCTGATGCCCATTTTTGCGCGGTGCCGGAGGGAGATGTCCCGCAGGCCCTTCAGAAGCTCCGTCTGCAAAAAGACGTCGGTATCGCAGTCGAAAAAAAGCAGCATCTGGAACTGGTAGATAAAAGGCTGGATGTTGTGGTTCAGGGCGCGGAATGCCTCCGCCATGGCGGCGAAATCCTTGCGGGTAAAGCTGCCCTCCTCCGGCTGGATGACCGCCAGATAATAGTGTCCTTTCACCGTGTATTTCAGCTTGGCGGCCTCGTGCTCCACCATCTGGCTGTGGGGCTGGAAGGCAGAGAGCAGCCGGGCCAGGAATTGGCTGCGGCTGCTGTTCAGCAGGGAAAAGGCCGCAGGCTCCTGCTGGGAGAGGGGCGTTTCCGGGGCGGCGTGGTCAAAGAGGAAGTGGAGTTCATCGTAAATGGTAAGGGGGGAGACCTTGGGCGGGATGAACAGCAGGTTCACCTTGCGCCCCGGATAGGACGGCGGCACTGTCTCCTCACCATATACAAAGAAGGTGAGCAGGGGCGTGTCCCCGGCGAGAGCGGGAAGGTGCTCCGATGAGCCCAGATACAGGATATTGGAGTGAAGCTCTGTGGGGGAGCCGTCCAAAATACGGAAATCGTTGATATCCACGGGCCACAGGGGCAGGGCGGTATGGTAGCTGTTTTCCGATAAGGAGGAAAGCAGAAGCGTAAGTTCCATAAAAAGCCTCCAGAACAGGGGATTCCTATAGGATTTGTACAAAAGACCAAGCGGGTTTTCAAAATGAACTGGTAAGATTGGCCGGGCACACATTGCGCCGACCCTATGAATTATATACAATAATAGAAAAAAAGCAACCATTTGAACTCAAAAGGGTTTGCCTGAAAGCAAATAAAATGGAGAGGAGAAGCAAGATGGAAAAGCTCTTTCATCAGATCGAGCAGGTGGCCTTTGTGGTTTCCGATCTGGAAAAAGCCATTGCCATCGTGACCGATGAATTAGGCATTGATCCAGTGATCCAGGTAAATTTCGGACGGAAAAAGGGGGATGAAGCCTTTAGCAAGCAGGCCGCTTCCATTGAAAATGTGTATCTGGATGGGCGGTATACCGGGAGCTACGCCATTCGTCTGGGGATCTGCGACCTCAAGGGCGGCATGCAGCTGGAGCTAATCGAGCCGCTGGAGGGGCCCAGCATTTTTCAGCAGTATTTGGAGGAACACGGCCCCGGCGGCCAGCATCTGGCCGTTGACAACGGATGCAGCTATCCGGAGATGATCGGCAGGATGGGCGTGGCAGGCAATCCGCTGGGCCAGGTAGCCGTGGTAGACGGCCAGGAGGACTGCGCGTTCGTCAAGCACACCTGCACCCTGGGCGCGGCGCTGGAGCTGCATCAGAGGGGCCCGGACTGGGCGCCGCCCTCCGGACTGCCGCCTATGGTCCATGCAGACCGGACAAAGCGGCCCGCGGCCCTGACGGACACGGTCCTGGGGATCAGCATCGCGTCAGAGGAGCCGGAGCGGGCCCGACAGCTGCTGGAAGAGCGGTACGGCATCGGCCCATGGACCTCCGCAGAGGAAAACGGCCTGCGGGTATGGCGCTGCAAGGCCCTGAATACAGAGCTGGAGCTCCTGGCGCCGCTGTCCGGGGACCATCCGGCGGCAGCGTGGCTGCGGCGGAACAAGGGCCCCGGCATTTACAGGGTGACCATGAACTGCCTGTGCGGGCTGGAGGAGGCGGTGGAGCTGTTCCGCGCCGACGGCCGGACCGTGACCTATGAGGACGCGCTGCATACGGCAGCGGAGATCGATTATACAGAGATTCTGGGGGCTTATCTCAGGCTCCGGAAAAATTAAGGGGGATATTACCATGGCACAGGAAAAGACGTTCAACGCATCAAAAAGCAATTTTGGCTTCAAAGGCTGGGTCCTGATTATTTATGCCTTCGTATTCTGCTTTGTAAACACCTCGGTGGGCAGCTCCTGGCAGCTGATGGCCACCGCCTGGGAATCTGACCTGGGCTGGAGCTCCACCACGCTTTTGAGCTGGGTCAGCTACGGCAGCCTGCTGTCCGTGGTCCTGGGCCTGGTCCTCAGCCGTGTGGCAACGAAATTCTCCGTGCGCCGGATGTGCATTTTCTGCGCGGTGGTGCTGTGCGCGGCCCTGTTCATCTTCGGCTATGCGCCTAACGTGCAGATCGCCTGCCTGCTGGAAATGATCATCTGCGGCACCGACATCACCCTGGCCTACATTCTGAATCCCATGATCCTGACCAACTGGTTCCCCCGCAAGAAGGGCCTGGTGATGGGCTGGGCTACCATCGGCTGCCCTGCCGGCGGTGGTGTGGCTGCCATCATCGTCAACTATATACAGGAGCACTTCGGCTATCAGGTGTCCTACATGCCCTTTGCCGTTCTGGCTCTGATCTTTACGGTCATCCTGGTGGTGATGATCCGGGATTATCCCGAGGAGTGCGGCGTCAACCCCGATAACGACGAGAGCATGACCCGCGAGCAGGCGAACGCCATAATCCAGGCCCAGCGGGAAGCTGAAAAGCACAGCCCCTGGACCCTGGCCCGCTGCCTCAAGTGCCCCCAGCTGTGGATCATGGCCCTGGCTCTGGGCGTCAGCAATATGGTGGGCGGCACCATGGGCACCCTGATGCTCCGCATCACGGACCTGGGCCACACCACCGCCTGGGGCGCCAACATGATCCTCTTCTCCTCCCTGGTCTCCATCCCCTTCAGCTACCTGTTCGGCCTGCTGGACAGCAAGAAGGGCCCCAAGGTGGGTATGCAGTGGGTGTACATTGTGACCATCGGCGCCATGGTGTGCCTTGCCCAGGGCAGCTACATCGCCCTGATCCTGGCCATGGTCTTCCTGGGCGCGGCTGTCGGCGGCGGCGCGAACTTCGCGGCCTCCGTCACGGCGGAGTACTGGGGCCAGTCCAACTTCAGCCGGGTCTTCGGCGTGGTCTATCCCATTTTGCAGGTGATCGGCTCCATGGCCAGCGCCTTCATCGTGCAGACCGCGGCCCTGTTCGGCGGCTATGTGGGCAGCTACATCTGCCTGGCCGCTGCAAACGCGGTGGCCCTGGTGGCCTTCACTCTGGCGCTGAAGGACCGGGAGTTTGTGAAGAAGCTGGAGCGTTCCTGGAACTGAGCTCCGGGACCTGAAAGTTGACAGCAGAGGAGCGCGTAAACAGATATGCAGATCGAACACGGACTGATCGCGGACAAGCCGGGACTGGAAGAGAGCTATACGATCATACCGGACACCATGCGGATGAATCCCAGGTGCCCCTGCCTGACCCGGACATGCCCGAATCATGGCTTTTGCCAGTACTGTAAAAAGCACCACGCCCATATCGACGTGATGCTCAAGGAGATCGGAATGGAGCCGGAGGGCCCCTTCTGCCAGCGGCCGGAATGCAAGGGATGTCAGGAGGCGGCGCGATGAAACTGAAAGATCTGGAGATCGGCTCTGTGGTGAAGGACAGCGCCAACAGCCTGACGTTCCTGGTGGCGGCCCAGGATCATCCGGGCTACGGCGGCACGACCCTGTTCGCCCAGAAGATCGTGGAGCTGGGCTGCCTGGACGGTGCGGAGCCGGATGCGGTGAAAGACGGCGTTTTCCATCAGCGGTGCCTTTACGGATATAACGATTACGCCGCCAGCAACGTGCACCAGTGGCTCAACGGGATAGGCCCGGACTGGTTCCGGCCCGCCCATCCCAAGGACGAGCCTCCGGCGCTGCCCTACACCCGCTATCAGGAGGTGGCCTATCAGACCCGCGATGGCTTTCTGACCGGTTTTTCTCCCCGTTTCCGGGAGGCCCTCCTGGAGGTGCAGGTGCCCTACTTGAAAATGACACGGAAGGATGCGGGGGAGCTGGCATACGTGCCTGCGAAGGTGTTCCTGCCCAGCCGCACGGAGCTGGGAAAGGGCAATGAGCACGGCATCGCAGAGGGGGAGATGTTTCCGCTGTCCTATGATCCCACCTCCTATAAGACCACGCTGACAGAGGAACTGCTGAAATTTTACGGCAGAAAGATCAACCCGGAGCGGGAAAGCGCCCATTATGACGCCGCGCAGATCTACGACCCCAAGTGGGGTTGGTGGTACTGGGTGCGGACGGCCAACATGGCCTACGATTTTCTCAACCGCGTGGCCAGCGCCTACGGAGCCCTGAGCTATACCTATGCCAACAACGATTCCGTGGGTATCCGTCCGGTGCTGAATCTGGACGGCGAGCTGGAAGTCGTCAGCAATGGGAAGTTTGAAGAGGTCTTTACGCTCTGCTGACCGCTTTGCCGGGCCGGCGCGGAGTATCATGCCTTCAACCCTTACAGCGTTGTTTGCGACAGCTCGTGGATAAAATCAAGCACACAGTCACGCAGGCGGAGGATCTCTGCCTGCGTGTTCTTTTGCAGGTGCATGCCCATGCCCAGCTCCCGCCCCGCCTTGGGCGTGACCGGCAGGGTCTTGACGCCGCGGGTTCGGCCCCGCATCATGATCTCCGTCATCATGGTAAGGCCAAGCCCTTTGCTGACCATGCGGATCACCGTCTCGTCGTCCACGTAGCAGGGACGGATGATGGGCTTCACTCCCTTGGGACTGAGGGCGGCGTTCACGTCGATATCGAACCGCCCGTAGGGCATCAGAAACTCCTTCCCGTCAAATTCCTCAATGGGAAAGGTGTCCCGGTCCCCGGTAGGGTAGTCCTCCGGCAATATGGCGTACATAGCGTCGCTGTAAAGCAGTATCCATTCACAGTTGATGTGGCTCTGCCGGGCGGCGAAGATCACGTCCGTGCGGCCCTCCTCCAATAATTCAAAGGGCTCCAGCTCGTGATCCACCATCCGCAGGTCCACGTCCGTATCCGGGCATACCCGCCGGAAGCGGTAGAGGATCTCCGGCATCCAGTGCATGGCCAGGCTTGCATAGGCCGCGATGCGGATGGTCTCCGCCTTTTTCTGGGCAATAGCGGCGATCTGGTTTTCCAGTTTTACCGTTGCGTTGAGATACTCCCGGATGGCGGGCAGGAGAGCCTGTCCGGCCTCCGTCAGGGCCACGCCGCTATGGTCCCGCCGGATGAGCTTCATGCCGATCTCCCGCTCCAGGCCGTTTACCAGGTGGGTCAGGCCGGACTGTGTATAGCCCACCACCTCGGCAGCCTTGGAAAAGCTGCCCAGATTGACAGCCGTCATCAGGATCTCAAATTTTTTGCTGTCCATATGTCCTCCTGTCAGTGGGATATGAAGATCTGTCATATACCCATTATAACCAAGCGTTTCACTTTTGCAAGCACTTCGCGTAGTATGGAGGCACAAAGGAGTTGAGCTTCCCATGACTGATAAGAGACTGACGATCCAGCAGCGGCTGCTTGTGGCCGGGACCCTGTTCGGCATGTTCTTCGGCGCTGGCAACCTGATCTTCCCCGTACACCTGGGGCAGATGGCGGGCAGCCATGTAGCTGCGGCCACCATCGGCTTTATCATTACGGCGGTGGGCATCCCTATTTTCGGCGTAGCCGCCATCGGCATCACCCACACTGACGGGTTGCAGACCCTGGCCAGCAAGGTGGGGAAGGGCTACGGCATCTTCTTCACCTGCCTGCTCTATCTGACCATCGGTCCGCTCTTCGCCATCCCCAGATGCGCCACCGTTTCCTTTACCACCGGTATTGCGCCCCTGCTGGCGGAGAATACGCCGGAGTGGCCGTTCCTGCTGGTCTTCTCAGCTGTGTTCTTCGGCTTCGTCCTCTTTTTCTCCCTGCGGCCCGGCAAGATCACCGTCTGGATCGGCAAGATCATCAATCCGCTTTTCCTGATCTTTTTCGCGGTGCTGGTCATTTCGGCCCTGCTCTCTCCGGGGGCTCCGGCCTCTTCCATCGAGCCTATTGAGACCTACCGCGCCAGTGCCTTTTTCCCCGCGCTCATCGAGGGCTACGGCACCATGGACGCCATCGCGGGCCTGGCCTTCGGCATCGTGGTCATCGACGTCATCCGCCGCATGGGCGTCGACAATGACGACGCTATCGCCAGGGACGTGCTCTCCTCCGGCTTCTTCACCGGCCTGCTGATGATCCTGATCTACGTGGTGTCTATTTTGATGGGCGCTCAGTCCCGAGGGCTTTTTGAGCTCTCTGAAAACGGCGGCATCGCCCTGACCCAGATCGCCAACCACTATCTGGGGGGCCTGGGCCAGTTCATCCTGGCCTTTACCATCACCTTTGCCTGCCTCAAGACCTCCATCGGCCTTGTTACCGCCTGCGCGGAGACCTTTGTCAAGATGACGGACGGAAAGATCTCCTACCGCACCTGGGCCATCCTCTTCGCGCTCTTCTCCTTCGCCGTTTCCAACGTCGGGCTCAGCGCCATTATCAGCTACTCCGTTCCCATGCTGATGCTGATTTATCCCCCGGCCATCGCCCTGATCGTGCTGGCCTTCATCGGCAAGCTCTTCCAGCATGACCGGGCCGTGTATATCGCCACCATGGCCGGCACCTGGGCCGCCGCCATTTTCGACTGCATGAAGTCCCTGCCCGCATCGGTCCAGACCGCCTTCCACATGGATTCCCTTGTCAACCTCGCCGCAAAGTGGCTGCCCTTGTTTGACAAGAATCTAGGCTGGCTGCTGCCCGCGCTGATTGGATTCGTGATCGGCATGATCTTCCACCTGAGCCGGGTGCGTACCTCTCCCGCCCCTTGACCTCTCCAAGAGAGCTCCACAGCAAAAGAGTCCCATTAAGGTCCTTCTCTGCAATTTGAAACGTACCGTTGCAAAGAGGACCTTAATGGGACTTACCTTATTTCCAGGAGGCCGGGAGCGTTTTCCGCAGGGGACGCCCCATGGCCCCGGAGCGTCAGATCTGCAATGCGGCTTCCGGGGCGTCCCCGGTGGCAAGGACTGCATTGCCGGGGATCGGCAGGACAAGGGGCGTGGAGCCGGTAGCCAGGATAACGGCGTCTGGCGACAGGCTCTTCAGCAGCGCTTCGTCCGCCTCCGTGCCGCAGCGCAGGTCCACCCCTGCCTGACGGCATTTGACGATGAGGGAGCGGATATCCTGACTTTCGGGAAGCTTACCAACTGCTGTTTTTGCGTGCAGCTCATCTCATATACCCCCTTTCAATGAAGTAATAGAAGCCGATTCCAAGTCCCCTGGTCAAGGGGACACAGGCGTTTCAGCCTCGGCCCATGCTTGTGGGTGCGTCGTCCCTCGGTTTGAGACCTAGCCGGACGAGAGTACCATTATTTTCCCGTGCCGTCGGCGCAGTGAGGCTTGACCAGGCCTCTTTCACGTTGCTCATGGTGGCTCGGACACGGTGATGTCTTGGAATCGTATTCAGTTTTCAAGGTGCAGTGCGCAGGAAAATGGGGTGAGAAGTTACAGCCGTCGGGGGATAAAACACCCTTCACACACTTCTCGTAATAAATGTAGAAAAGGGGCACCTTCTGAACACCCTCTCTCTAAAAAAATTTTTATTTTCAATTTGGAATTATGCGTCCAATGGCTGCGAAGCCTGACGGTATAGGGAGTTGAGATGTCAAGAAAAAAGTCCCTGTACCGAAAGGTATCAGGAATTTACTGCTTAGGAGATTTGAGTAGTGCTACTATATTAAGAAAAGTGTGGTGGACAAATAATGAGTGGGAAAAATGGGCGAGGGATTGACTTATTTGCACGCGTGTGCTATTCTTTGGCTTGGCCGAGTGATTGAGCCACACACGTAAAAGCGGGAGGTATTGTGTTCAATGTTTCGAGTTCAGTTTTATCCCAGTGAAGAACTTACCAAAGTTCTAGGAGAGCGAGCCAATAAGGCTGGGGTCAGCGTCAGCAAGTATGTGACGGACTTTTTGGAGGCGCAACTCCTACCGGAGAAAGCTTCGTCAGATGTATCAATTACACAATTGACCATAGAAGTCCTCCAAGAACTTAAGCTGTTTGTGGAAGAAAAAGTACATAAGAAAGAACAGGTACAGTTCTCCTTGGATGCATCGGATACTTATCGTAATATTCCAATGACTGCAGGGCTCAAGCCCAGTGCCGTTCGGGCTTCTATTGGACGTAGCTTTCGAAGCCAAGTTGAGGCAGGAATTCCACCGTTTGATCATGTTTGCGTAGCTAACACGGATCAAGGTAAGCCTAAACTTAATTCTAATAGGGCACTGGTATACGAAATTCATTGGGATGCGGATGAGTCAGAAGAGCTGAGCGAAGGAGAAATCATTGACTCGGTATGGGGGGACTTGTACCCGAACGCTTCGAATGATGACGAAGAAAGAGAAGAGTGGGATGGCTACGATTTCTAATAACTAAGGTTTTTGTACCTGAATGAAAAATGCCGCAGAGAGGTGAAAATCCTCTCGGCGGCGTTTTTTAGAATTAGGTGCTGCGACTGCTTGCCCATTGATTTATATAATCAGCCAGATTAGAA
>ENA-UERN01002338-UERN01002338.1-human-gut-metagenome-genome-assembly--contig:-NODE-2338-length-15159-cov-4.251094_pt1 | contig 15159 bp, 7 predicted proteins | sample MGYA00242950_ERZ507950 | MGnify/ENA primary metagenome ERZ507950 (study PRJEB26167, sample SAMN06115515) | human gut metagenome | host: Homo sapiens | place: China:Ningxia | collected 2014-11-26...
ACCATGCAGGGTGGTGACATCGAGGGTGTACGTAATTTAATAGGTCTGTTTTTAGTTAAAGCAGGGGGCGCTTTGATTGACAACATGGCCATCCTTTTTGTAATCGGCGTTGGTGTCGGTATGTCGGAAAAGAACGACGGTACCGGCGGTATTGCAGCTTTAGCTTCATGGCTGATGATGACAACACTCCTGTCTACAGACTTTGTTACAAAAATCATGCCATCTATCGCTGACAGCGCTACAAAGACACTTGCATTCGACAAGATTGCAAACCCATTTATCGGTATCTTAGCCGGTGTTATTGGTTCTTTGTGTTACAACAGATTTAAGGATACAAAGCTTCCTGACTGGCTGTCATTCTTCAGCGGCAAGCGTTGCGTAGCAATTATCGCAGGTGTTGTTTCAATCCTTGTATCTGTAGTATTACTGTTTGTATGGCCATTACTTTTCGGTGCTCTTGTAGCTATCGGTAAAGCAATCGTTGGTCTTGACGTAGTCGGCGCAGGTATCTATGCATTCCTGAACCGTCTGTTAATCCCTACAGGATTACACCACGCATTAAACAACGTATTCTGGTTCGATACTATCGGACTTGGAGACCTCTCTCATTTCTGGAATGGCGAGACATCAAAGGATGTTTCATGGAGCCTCGGAATGTACATGTCAGGTTTCTTCCCATGTATGATGTTTGGTATTCCTGGTGCTGCACTTGCCATGGTTAAGTGTGCAAAGACTGCTAAGAAAAAGGCTGCCATCGGTATCCTTGCTTCTGCAGCTATCTGTGCATTCATCTGTGGTGTTACAGAGCCTTTCGAGTTTGCATTTATGTTCCTTGCTCCTGTTCTCTATGTGATTTATGCTTTACTTTATGGTATTTTCACAATGATTACAGTAGCTCTTGGATTTAGAGCAGGCTTCTCATTCTCAGCCGGCGCGATGGATTTATTATTCTCATCTTCACTTCCGGCTGCAGCAAAGACATGGCTCATCATTCCTCTTGGAATCGCAGCTTTTATCGTATTCTACATTGTATTCTATTTCGCTATCAAGAAATGGGATCTTAAGACCCCTGGTAGAGAGGACGATGATGTCGAGGCAGAGAAGAAGGCAGTGCTTTCTAACAATGACTACACAGCAGTAGCAAAGACTATTCTTGAGGGCTGCGGTGGCAAAGACAATATTGCAAGCATTGACAACTGTATCACAAGACTCAGACTTGAGGTTAAGGATATCACTCAGGTTGATGATAAGAAGATTAAATCTGCAGGTGTTGCAGGCGTTATGAAGCCTGGCAAGAATTCTGTTCAGGTTATTATCGGAACCAAGGTTCAGTTTGTTGCGGATGAGTTTTCTAAGCTTTGCGAATAGATTTGTTCTGCAATATATCAGTGTTGATTCACCTTAGGTGATTCACAAAATTTAATAATACATGATTAAAAGCCACACCGGGTGTTATGCCTGGGTGGCTTTTTTAGTTGGTTCGGGCCGTAAGCTACGCCCGGTTGTGGTGCACACGGACTCTCGTTTTCGCTACGCTGCGCTGTTAAGATACTGTACGGATTATGCCTTTGGGTTTTTATAGGCTTGACGAAAACGTCGAAACGCGCCTTCCATGGCGCGGTTCTCCTTGACTTGCCTTCCTTGGCAAGTCATTTCTGCTCTTCATGGGCATAATCCTACAGTATCTAACCAGCTTCGCTATGCGCTCTCACGAGAGTCCGTGTTCACGCCGCCGGGTGGGGCTTACGATCCTTACGCTGTGGTGGAATTCGCTTAGGAGAGAGTTGCGAGTTGCACATTGTTGCAACCGGCAACGGTTTTATCTACGCCTTGCTTCTACGAGGCTGCGATGGGATAAAATAAGAAAGGATGGAAAAACAAACAAATGTTTGCTATAATAAATGAAGCGAGGAAATAAAAGTATATTAGGTTTAGTAATTTAAGTATTCATTTAATTTATTGTAATTAGGGAAAATCCAATATAAATCGATTGATAGAAAGAGTGATTTTATATGAACATATGGCTAAAGTTAAGGAAAACAGCAGCAATTACACTATGTGAGTTACTTGCAATTGCTACAATTTTTACAGGCTGTGCCTCCACTGATTTATCCGGCACTGAAGGTGCCGAGCATGCCGCAGGAGCTGTAGTGGCAGGTGAGGATTCTTCCGGTGCTTTAGGCAGCAAGGATAATGCGGATGATATACAGGGCGGAAGTGACCCGGCGGAAGCTGATTCAAGTGCTAACGGTATAGGACAGGCGGATGCAGGGAAGCCACAGGAGGATCTGGTAAACAACAATTCCTATGTTTCCCTTGATGCGATTCCTGCATATGATGGCAAGGCATACGTGGCCGTCAACAATAATGAGCCTTTTTTTACGGACAGCGATATGACTACCACTGCTTTTGAAAATTACAGTGACTTGGATTCACTTGGCAGATGTGGTGTGGCTTATGCCAATATCTGCAAGGAGATCATGCCGACTGAGGAGCGTGGCAAGATAGGCATGATAAAGCCATCAGGCTGGCATACGGTGAAGTATGATGTGATAAAGGACAGGTATTTATATAATCGCTGTCATCTTATTGGCTATCAGCTTGCCGGCGAGAATGCCAATCCAAAGAACCTTATTACCGGCACGAGATACCTGAATGTGGAGGGCATGCTGCCGTTTGAGAATCTGGTAGCGGATTATGTAAACAATACAGGAAATCATGTACTCTACAGAGTGACTCCGATGTTTTCGGGTAGCAATCTTGTTGCAAATGGTGTTCTCATAGAGGCAAAGTCGGTTGAGGATAACGGTGGCGGCATACTTTTTAATGTCTATTGCTATAATGTGCAGCCCGGAGTCGGAATAAACTATGAGAATGGTGACAGCTGGCTGGATGGCACCACTCCGCAGCAGAGCGCTCAGACGGGTACACCGCAGAATGAAGGCTCACAGAGCAGCGCTGGAAGCGGGGCAGGAGAATCCGGCTCTTCAGGCAGTACAACAGGAAGTGCATCATCAGGCTCAGATAGCTCAGCAGCAGAAAATAGCGCTGCAGATTCCTCAAACAGCGAGACGATGGTCCATATCACAGCAACCGGCAAGAAATATCACCGGGCGGGCTGTCGGACCTTGAAAAAGAGTGACACAGAGGTAACGCTTGATGAAGCAAAATCCATGGGCCTGTCTCCGTGCGGCATCTGCAATCCGCCACAGTAGGATGAATTACCATAAACCCTTGACGATTGCAAAACCGAAAAGTATAATAGAATAGCTAATGAATTCAATATTTTAATATAGATGGAGGAAACCAAATGGCACTGAGCAAAAAGCCGGTCAACGGCATGAAGGATATACTACCTGCAGAAATGGAAATCCGTGATTATGTGACAAGCGTGATCAAGGATACATACAGAAGCTTCGGATTTACACCGATAGAGACACCATGCATGGAGAATATAGCAAATCTCACAAGCAAGCAGGGCGGAGAAAATGAGAAGCTGATCTTCAAGGTAATGAAGAGAGGCGAGAAGCTGAATCTGGAGACAGCAAAGGAAGAGTCGGATGTAGTAGACTTTGGAATGCGCTACGACCTTACAGTGCCACTTTCAAGATATTATTCAAACAATGCCAACAACCTGCCATCGCCGTTTAAGGCACTTCAGATGGGCAGTGTGTGGAGAGCAGACAGACCTCAGAGAGGCCGCTACAGACAGTTTACACAGTGTGATATAGATATACTCGGAGAGCCAAGCAATCTGGCAGAGATAGAGCTGATTACAGCAACTACTACCACAATCGGCAGACTCGGCTTCGAGAACTTTGAGATAAGAATCAACGAGAGAAGAATCCTAAAGGCAATGGCTGCTTACAGTGGTTTCGCTGAGTCGGATTACGACAGCGTATTTATCACACTCGATAAGATGGACAAGATAGGAGTGGAAGGCGTTGCAAGTGAGCTTGCACAGGATGGCTATCCACAGGAAAATATTGACAAATATCTTGATTTGTTCAAGCTTTTGGAGCAGACAAGGGATGTCACTGAGGGTGTTAATTTACTTTCAGAAAAGCTTGGAGAATATTTAGACGAAGAAGTGGTTACAAATATGACAGAGATAGCTACGGCTGTTAATGCCACAAAGGGAGCAAAGTTTGAGCTTGTATTTGACCCGACACTTGTTCGTGGAATGAGCTACTACACAGGAACCATTTTTGAGATATCAATGCCTGAGCTTGGCGCAGCCTGTGGCGGTGGCGGACGATATGACAAGATGATTGGAAAGTTTACCGGAAATGATGTACCGGCCTGTGGTTTTTCAATCGGTTTTGAGAGAATTATCCTGCTTCTCATGGAGAGCGGCTTCAAGATTCCTGAGAGTCCAAAGAAGGTGGCTTATCTGGTTGAGAAGAAATATCCGGCAGACAAGCTTGTTGATGTCATGAACCAGGCAAAAGACGCAAGAGCAAACGGACAGCAGGTGCTTGTCGTGCGCATGAATAAGAACAAGAAATTCCAGAAGGAGCAGCTTATGAAAGAGGGCTACGAGGAGTTTGTTGAGTTCTTCAACAGATAGGAATCTGATAAGCAGCAGATTAGCTGTGTAGTAGCGGTACCAAACAGTTATTAGAATAAATATATAGTAGAAATATAAGGAGTATAAAATGGCAGAATCAATGCAGGGCTTACATAGAAGCCATAGATGTACAGAGGTATCAAATGCCAATATCGGTGAGAAGGTCACCGTGATGGGCTGGGTACAGAAGAGAAGAAATTTAGGAAGTCTCATTTTCGTAGATTTAAGAGACAGAAGCGGAATACTTCAGATTGTGTTCGGTGAGGAAAATGTAGGTGCAGAGGGCTTTGAAAAGGCAGGCACCTTAAGAAGTGAGTTCGTCATCGCAGTTGAGGGAACTGTACAGAAGAGAACAGCCGCTGTCAATGAGAACCTAAAGACAGGTGATATAGAGGTTATTGCTACATCAATCAGAGTGCTTTCAGAGGCACAGACACCTCCGTTCCATATTGAGGAGAATTCAAAGACCAGCGAGGACATCAGACTTAAATACCGTTATCTGGATCTTCGCCGCCCTGATATCCAGAGAAATCTTATGCTCAGAAGCAATGTGCTTCGCGTGATGCGTGACTTTATGGCAAACGAGGGCTTTTTGGAGATAGAGACACCAATCCTTTGCAAGTCTACACCGGAGGGTGCCAGAGATTATCTCGTGCCAAGCCGTATACACCACGGACATTTTTATGCGCTTCCTCAGTCACCACAGCTCTTTAAGCAGCTTCTGATGGCTTCAGGATATGACAGATATTTCCAGATTGCACGATGCTTCCGTGACGAGGATCTGCGTGCAGACAGACAGCCTGAGTTTACACAGGCCGATATGGAGCTTTCGTTCGTAGATATCGATGATGTAATCGAGGTAAATGAGAGACTCTTAAAGCACCTTTTCAAAGAGGTTATCAATGTGGATGTTGAGATTCCGTTTAAGCGTATGCCTTGGCAGGAGGCTATGGACAGATTTGGCTCTGACAAGCCTGATACACGTTTTGGCATGGAGCTTTGCGATGTTTCGGATGTGGTAAAGGACTGTGGCTTTGGAGTATTCACAGGAGCTCTTGAAAACGGTGGCTCTGTCCGCGGTATCAATGTAGAGGGACAGGCAAAGATGCCTCGTAAGAAAATTGACAAGCTTGTAGAGCATGCAAAGGGCTGTGGAGCAAAGGGACTTGCTTATCTGTGCATCAATGAGGATGGCACATACAAGTCATCATTTGCAAAGTTTATGACAGAAGCTGAGCTTGATGCACTTGTTGCAAAGATGAACGGAAAGCCGGGAGATTTACTCCTTTTCGCAGCCGACAAGAATAAAATTGTATGGAATGTACTTGGAGCGCTTCGTCTCATGCTTGGAGCTGAGCTTGGACTGATTGATGAGAACAAGTACAATTTCCTCTGGGTAACAGAGTTCCCACTCCTTGAGTGGTCTGATGAGGAAAACCGATTTATGGCAATGCATCATCCTTTCACCATGCCTATGGAGGAGGACTGGGACAAGATAGACTCAGATCCGGGCGCAGTTCGTGCAAAGGCATATGATATAGTACTCAATGGTACAGAGCTCGGTGGAGGCTCAGTGCGTATCCATCAGGATGACATCCAGGAGAAGATGTTTGAGGTGCTTGGCTTCACAAAGGAGCGTGCGCATGAGCAGTTTGGATTCCTGCTTGATGCATTCTCATATGGTGTACCGCCACACGCAGGACTTGCCTTTGGTGTTGACCGTATCTGCATGCATATGCTACATACAGACAATATCAAGGAGGTTATTGCATTCCCTAAGGTAAAGGACGCTTCGGACCTCATGTCAGAGGCACCCGGAACTGTAGATCCAAAGCAGCTTGAGGAGCTTGGAATAGCTATAGCTGCAGAGGAAGATGAGGAATAACACTATAATATGAATTTGAAAAAAAATATTTTCAATGCGATTACCATAATACTGCTCGCCGCACTTATTGCGGGGGCAGTATTGCTTAATAACAGGATAAAAAAGCTCGAGACACAGATGTCATACACATCAGACAACACATCGGTGATACTTTCCGATGTGCAGACCATGCAGGATGATATCAAGTCCACCCTTGAGGAGGAGGCCAGCCTCATAACAGACTGGGATATTTCCTTAAAAAGTGCAGACTTTACCGATAAGACATACACAGTCTCTGTCTCGGTGGTGCCAAAGGAGTACACAGAGGATACAAAAACCAGTGTATTTTTCGGTACAAACGAGATACCGCTCGAGCTAGACGGCATCAAGTATACGGGCGAGGCCACACTTCCGCTGTCAGAGGACTATGCAGGCAATGTGACGTTTCTGTTTGTTGATGGAAATAAGAGAAGCACAGAGGTGCTCGATGAGTTTGAAGGTGTGACATCAGTGTTCAAAAACGTAGCATCCGGCATACTTGCCGATAAACCAACCTTTGACAATGGTAGCATAAAGCTTGGCACAGATGTAGATGTAGCAGTTATGGGAAATGATTACTTTGACTTTAACAGTGTGCAGCTCGTGGTGGCAAGCTCGGATACAGAGCTAAAGACCTACGATATCAGACAGCTGTTGGAAGAAAACGGCACAGACAGTGTAGACTCTGCAGACACAGACTCCATCACATCAGCCCTAAGCCGGAAGGATGATGCCCCAAAAGATGGCTCAAAGAATAACACGGAAAATGATACCTCTGATGCCTCAAAAGAGGACGATGGTAAGCTCCATAGCCTCGAAGGCACAGTCAAAATCGAAGACTTAATCCCTGTCACAGCCGCAAGCAATATCAAAATATATGTCAAAGCGGTATCGGCACAGGGCTACACCTTCACATATGACCTGTTCGATGGTACCGTAAATCAGGACATCACGGACTTTGAAACCATAGCCGACATATCCGGCGGCGACTACACAGTAGCCGACCCGGCTGGCAGCAAATATGAGCCATAAAAATGTGATATAAGTGTAATTATTTAAAATCAGTTTTTCTTGTGTTTTCAAGGCGGCTCAGAATGTTTATTTATAAACAATATATAACTACTAAATAAAGCTCATTTCGCATCAGTGAAATGAGCTTCAAATTTAAGAAGAAAAAAGTGCCGGACAAAATTTCACGTCAGTGAAATAAGTCCGGCACTGCCAGAATGCAAGGCAGCAAAGCGCCTCGCTCATAAAACTGAATTAGCCGGAGAGTACACGGTGTGTTCCGAAGAAAAATGTGAACTGCCGCGGAGTTCCATAAAGTAAAAAAGAAAGAAAATGTAAATAAAACCATAACCTGACCGGACAAACAACCGCGGCTGACTTCACATTTTTTTGAGGAATATACTGTGTGCTATGCCGGCAGCCTCACAACCTAAAAAGCGAGGCGTCACAAGGCACCTCACCCTTCTTTTTTGCTGAGTGGCAGCGTAAATATAAACTCCGTTCCCACACCCTCAGTACTTATCACATTTATATTCTCACCATGCGCCTGCACGATTTCTTTGACTATAGACAGACCAAGTCCTGTACCGCGCTTATCCTTTCCGCGGGATAAATCACTCTTGTAGAAGCGCTCCCAGATCTTTGAAAGGCTGTCCTTCGGTATACCGATACCGTGATCCTTTACTGATATAAACACCTTTTCATTTCTGATACTTGTCTCAATCTTGATACTCGAATCATTATTTGAAAACTTCACGGCGTTGTCTATCAGGTTGTAAAGAATCTGCTGGATTTTGACCATATCACCGCGCACGAAAAGCTCTTTTCCGGTGAGCAGCAGGTCAAAGCTTAAGCCCTTTTCACTGCATTTACCCTCGAAGGTGAGGATTGTCGTGCGGATCATTGTATTGATGTCAAAATCAGCAATATCCAGGTGTATGCCGTGATGACCGAACTGGTTCAGATCAATAAGACTCTTGGTGAGCTTATTAAGCCTCTCCGTCTCAAAAAGTATGATATTTAAATATTTATCCTGCATCTCAACAGGGATGGTTCCGTCCAGCATAGCCTCCACGTAGCCCTTTATCGAGGTAAGAGGGGAGCGGAAGTCGTGTGACACGTTGGAAACAAACTTGCGCTGATCATCCTCGAGTGTATCCAGCTCCGTTGCCATGTAGTTGAGTGTGTTTGCCAGATAGCCGATTTCGTCATTGGAATGTACATCAATCTGGGTGGTGAAATCACCCTTTGCATACTTCTTTGCAGTCTTTGTGATTCGTGTGATTGGCTGGTAAATAGAGCGGCTCATCATGACAAGCATAATAAATGCCACTGCAAAAATGAGCGCTACAGTGTAAAATGAGATATTCATAAAACCGTTTACACCTGCCGTGATATGGCTCATTGTCTTGTGAATGACTATGTAGCCGATATTCTGGTACGAGACATTTACCGGGGAAAATACGGATAGCATCTTATGCTTGAAGGAGCCGTAAAAATCTCCAATCATATAGTTGTTGCTGCCAAAATCGGTGACATCAAAGCCATTTATCACTACAGGCTTAGAACTGTCATTTTGGGTATCAATGCCTATTGACGGATCATCTGAGTCCATGAGCAGCTCACCGTCAGGGCTGACCACCCATACCTTGGCATCCATATAGTCGGCTACGATTTTCATGTGATTCTGGAAATCGCTAAGCGACATGGATGAGCCAAAGTATTCGGCGGCGTAATCACCTGCAATGATGGATGCTTCCCTGTAGAGATTGGAAGCCTCCTGTTTTTCGATATAGTCTGTGGTGAGATGCTGTGTAAAGGTGCATATAATGAAAAAAGCGATGACACCGTAAATCAGGTAGCTGATTAACAGCTTAGAGTAGATGGTATGCTTCATTATTATTTTACCTCAAACTTGTATCCGATACCCCAGACAGTTGCGATGCGCCAGGTCGGCTTGTCCTTGATTTTTTCGCGCAGACGCTTCACATGTACATCGACAGTGCGGGTGTCACCGACATATTCATAGCCCCATATGTTGTCCAGAAGCTGCTCCCTTGTAAACACCTGATTTGGAGATGAGGCAAGGAAATATAAAAGCTCAAGCTCCTTTGGCGGCATATCAATCTGCTGTCCGTCATAAGTGACAGAGTAGTTGGACAGATTTACAATGAGCCCCGGATACTCCACACACTTGATATCTACGGAAGTATAGGCCTCCGGCTTTGCAGGCTGGAAACGTCTGAGCACGGCCTTGACTCTTGCCACAAGCTCCTTTGAGTCAAAGGGCTTGAGTATATAGTCGTCGGCGCCAAGCTCGAGACCTAAAACCTTATCAAATACCTCGCCCTTTGCGGAGAGCATGATAATCGGCACATCGGACTTTGCACGTATCTCACGGCATACCTGATAGCCGTCTATGCCCGGAAGCATGAGGTCCAAAAGAAGCATGTTTGGCTTGTAGTGCTCAAAAGCGATAAGCGCCTGCTCACCATCATTTACGATTTTGGTATCATAGCATTCCTTGGTCAGATATAGAGATATAAGCTCTGCTATATTGTTGTCGTCGTCTACTATCAGTATTTTCTGTTTAACAGCCATTTCTAATCTCCTTCTTGAAAATTATTTATATTCCGTAAAAGTAAATTGTCGTTATTTAAAGGTTGCGATGGTTACTCCGGCATCGCCCTCACCAAACTCACCGAGATGGTATTCCGCAATAGTTTTTGTCCTCTTCAAAAGTCCATGCACAGCCTTTCGCAGTGCACCGGTGCCTTTTCCATGGACAATGCGCACAGATGAAAGATGAGCGATATATGCATCGTCTAAGTATTTATCTAAGAGAGCAAGTGCCTCATCCGTAGTCTTTCCTATCAGGTTGATTTCTGATGAAACTGACATCGATTTACTCATCTTTATCTTGCTTCCGCTGCCGCCGTACTTCTTGGCAGGAGAGACATCATCGTTTAATAGCACGAGGTCATTAATATTAACCAGCGAGCGCAGTATACCCATCTGCACATACAAATCGCCCTTGGCATTTGGCAGAGTGTGGACAGTTCCCTTCAGATTGAGGGAGAGCACAAGCACAGAATCACCGATGCGCAGCTTCTTAGGCGCCTTGTGATTTGCCTTGGCAGTGTTTTTCCTGATGTCTGACAGCTTCTTTTCCTTGTCATTCATCTTGTCACGAAGGGCAGAGCGCTCCTTCTCCATCTGGCTCATAGGAGCCTGACCCTGTCCGTATTTGTTGAAATTGCGTATGGTCTTGTCGGCAAGCTCCTTTGCATCCTGCAGTATTTTGTAGGCTTCCTCATTTGCCTCGCGTAAAATCTTGTCCTTGCTCTTATCTATGCGCTCGTTTTTCTCCTCGAGCTGTTTCTTGAGCTTTTCAATCTCGGCCTTGTAGCTGTTGATTTCAAGCTGTTCCTTTTCGATAGTCTGTCGCTGTGACTCGAGGCTTGCAATCAGATCCTCAAAATCAAGATCGTTATCATTAATTCTGCTTTTTGCATCCTCTATGATGCTTTCATCAAGACCAAGCTTTGATGAGATTGCAAAAGCGTTACTCTTTCCCGGAATACCGATTAACAGGCGGTAGGTAGGGCTTAAAGTTTCCACATTGAACTCACAGCAGGCATTTTCCACACCGTCTGTGGAAAGCGCATATACCTTCAGCTCACTGTAGTGTGTGGTGGCCATGGTGATGGCGCCATACTGGTGCAGTCTGTTTAAAATTGAGATGGCAAGTGCCGCACCCTCTGTCGGGTCGGTTCCCGAGCAGAGCTCATCGAACAGGCAAAGGCTTCTGTCGTCAGCTTTTTCAAGGATTTTTACGATATTGGTCATGTGAGACGAGAAGGTACTGAGACTTTGCTCAATACTCTGCTCATCGCCTATATCCGCAAAAACATCCTCAAAGATGGCGAGCTTTGACCTGTCAGCCGCAGGAATGTGAAGACCTGCCTGACCCATGAGAGTCAAAAGTCCGACAGTCTTTAGTGAAACCGTCTTACCACCGGTATTTGGTCCGGTGATGATAAGCTGCTTATATTCCTCGCCAAGCCGTACATCTATAGGAACCACCTTTTTAGCATCCAAAAGCGGATGACGGCCCTTTCTGATATTGATATGTCCCTCGGTGTTGAACTCCGGTGCCACACCGTTGTATGATTTAGCCAGATTTGCCTTTGCAAAAATGAAGTCAAGCTCTGAAAGAATCTCATAGTCCTGCTCCAAAGCAGCCGCATTCATGGCAACCTTGTCGCTGAGCGCTGCAAGGATTTTTTCAATCTCCTCCTGCTCCTTTATGAAAAGCTCCTTGAGCTCATTATTCAAATTGACGACAGCCATCGGCTCGATAAAAAGGGTAGAGCCGGTAGATGACTGGTCGTGCATCATGCCGGGTACATTGCCCTTTGCCTCAGCCTTTACAGGCAGACAATATCTGCCGTCGCGCATGGTCACAACAGCATCCTGCAGATAGGTTCTTGTTGTGCTGTTGTTCATGAGCTTGGTGAGCTGCGCATGGATTCTGTCGTTCATGCCGCGTATGCCCTTTCTTATCTTAAAAAGCTCAGGACTTGCATCATCGGCAATCTCTTCCTCAGATAAAATGCACCTCTTAATCTCATCGCAGAGCGCAGAAACCGGTTCAATCGCTGCAAACAGACCGGAGAGTGAATCCTGCTTCTCATTGTCCATGCCGCTTCTGCCATAAGCCTTAACACGCTTTGCAACCTCTAACAGACTGCAGATGCGAAGAAGCTCGGTCGTATTCAGCGCACCACCGATATCAAGCCTCTTTAGAGAAGCATGCACATTGTGTATGCCCACGAAGGACACTCCGCTGTCCTTGTACAGGCGGCTTAGTGCATCGGCAGTGGTGGTCTGCAGATGTCTGATTTCGTATAAATCGGTGACCGGCTCAAGAGAAAGACACCTTTTCTTTGTCTCATCACATGCTGCGTAGCTGCTTAACATGGTGAGGATTTTGTTATATTCCAATGTTTTGTAAACTTTTTTATTCATTTCTATATCCTTATATTTCGGTAGTTGAATATTAAATTCATATTTACTGTATAGCTTATCATATTATAGCTGAAAATCTTCAAAAAAACCATAATAAATATGTATTAAATGATAATTACAAGATGATAACATAAAGTTTAATACATAACAAACCAGTTTGTTAAATGAGCCAAAAAGTAAGGGCTTGCGACATGTACCCGCCGGACTGCTGCAAGCCCGTACTCAAAGCCCGTACTCAAAGAAAAAATATGGTTGCAACGCAATATAATTCAGAATATAATGTAAGATAGTAACTAAAGACATCTAATCAGGGTAACAATATGGAGCAATTTATCAGAGAAAAGATAAAGGATAAACCGCTGAATAAAAAAAGACTTGCAAAAAAAGCAGGCACAGCAGCACTCTGCGGAGTGGCATTTGCAGTGGCTGCAAGCATTGTTTTTGCTATATTTCTGCCGGTAATCAGCAGACAATCAAAAAAAGCTTCAGATGGAAAAAATAATAATGATGTGCAGACAGCCACACAGCAGTCAGGCATAGATGACAGCAGTGATGCATATAGTGAAAATGGTACACAAAGTACAGAGCCCGGCACTTCTTCGGAGTCATCCCAGCAGACATACCAGCCTACACTGGCAGATTATCAGGCAGTGCAGAGCCAGCTATACAGAGTGGGAGCTTTGGCAACGAAATTTGTAGTAGGAGTCACAGGCGTGACAGATGCCACTGATATTTTCAACAATTCCTATGAGACCGAGGGTCAGGGTGTGGGAGTGATACTGAAGGACAATGGAAAGCAGCTAATCATTCTGACAGAGAAAGATGTAGTGGATAAGGCGGATAAGCTTAGTGTGACCTTTGTAAACGACATGATGGCTGATGCTGCACTGGTCAAGTACGACAGCAATACAGGCATAGCGATTATTTCTGTGGATAAGTCACTTCTGGACGATGCCACAACAGCGGCTATAGCGGTTGCGGAGCTTGGTAATTCAAATATTGTTTCAAGAGGAGCATCTGTCATTGCACTTGAGGCAAATTATGCCATTCTCACAGGTCTTATAACATCAACAACCAATGAGCTGTCGGCGCAGGACAACAATTACTCGGTGCTCACCACAGATATCGCAAGCAACAGGTCACAGAGCGGTATACTCATCAATACGGATGGTCAGGTCATAGGGCTTTCGCTGCAGGATTTCAATCCGGCGGAGGAAAACAATACGCTCACAGCTGTCAGCATAAGCGACCTGTCACCTGTCATTGAAAAGCTCGAGAGCGGCGCAGATGTGCCGTACATAGGCATCACCTGTACTACAGTTACAGAAAAAATAGCAAACAGATATAACATCCCAAAGGGTGTTTATATAAAGCAGGTTACCATGGATTCACCGGCATTTGTCTCGGGGCTTCAAAGCGGTGATGTGATAGTGGCGGTAAACGATAAGGATGTATCGAATGTGTCTGCGTACAACACACAGCTTATGCAGCAAAAGCCTGAGGATACCTGCAATCTGAAAGTAAAGAGAAAAGGAAGCAACGGCTACACGGAGATTACCTGTCAGGTGAAAATCGGAGTGATGAATTAGCCGAAATTAGGAGGATATATGAAGTATATTTCAACTCTCCGCGAGGGAGAGAGAATCAATGAGATTTTTTTATGCAAGAGCAAGCAGACAGCCATGACCAAAAGCGGAAAGCCTTATGACAATGTTATCCTGCAGGATAAGACAGGCACGCTGGATGCCAAGATATGGGATGTTGGTTCAGTAGGCATTGAGGAATTTGATGCAATGGATTACATAGCCATAACCGGTGATATCACAAGCTTTCAGGGCAATTTGCAGTGTTCCATAAAGCGTGCGAGAAAGGTGAACGAGGGAGAATATGACCCTGCGGATTATCTGCCGGTCAGCGATAAGGATGTCGAGGTCATGTATAAGGAGCTCATGGGCTTTATCGGCTCTGTAAAGAATCAGTACCTGTCACAGCTCTTACATAGCTTTTTTGACAATAAGGAGTTTGAGCGCCGTTTCAAGTTCCATTCAGCCGCAAAGAGCGTGCACCACGGCTTTGTAGGAGGACTTTTGGAGCATACACTCGGTGTGACGAAGAACTGTGATTATTTTGCAAAAATGTATCCGGTTTTAAACCGTGACCTGCTTATTACAGCAGCTATTTTCCATGATATCGGAAAATTAAAGGAGCTCTCTACTTTCCCGGAGAATGACTATACAGACGCTGGTCAGCTCCTCGGACATATCATGATTGGTGCAGAGTGGGTAGGCGATGCGATTAAGAGCATCGACGGCTTCCCGGTAGTGCTCGCAAACGAGCTGAAGCACTGCATACTTGCCCACCACGGCGAGCTTGAGTTTGGCTCTCCGAAAAAGCCGGCACTTGTCGAGGCACTTGCACTTAGCTTTGCAGACAACATAGATGCCAAGATGGAGACTTTCAGGGAGCTGCTTGTAAATGTGCCTGAAAATGATACAAAGTGGCAGGGCTACAACAGATTTATGGAGACAAATTTCCGCAGAACAAGTGTGTAAAAGGCGGACGATATTAATATATCTAACTGTGCTTTTGTAGTGATCTCACCGGTTACTAAAACAAAGCCTGTACAGCTTGCTGTTTCACATGCAAC
>ENA-UERN01002379-UERN01002379.1-human-gut-metagenome-genome-assembly--contig:-NODE-2379-length-14863-cov-7.776342_pt1 | contig 14863 bp, 10 predicted proteins | sample MGYA00242950_ERZ507950 | MGnify/ENA primary metagenome ERZ507950 (study PRJEB26167, sample SAMN06115515) | human gut metagenome | host: Homo sapiens | place: China:Ningxia | collected 2014-11-26...
ACAACTGTTTATGTTGTTCATCAATCATTTTTATTCCAATGTAATACTCTGGTTTCATCTCAAACATAATCTTACCCTTTTCTTCTATTTTTTAGTTGTTTCTATCCAACTCATTATTAGGAACAATTCTTAATATCAATTATAAAACCTATCTAATTTTTGTCAATCGAATAATAGTAATAACATTATCCCGTTCCAGAAAAAGCAACCGCATACTTTTCGTATTTCTCAACACTCATTATCTAAGTTCAAGGGAACTGGAAATATAAAAATGGAAGTCTTGCTCCTTGCAGTATTCTTTTATTTTTTGGATTAGTTTTGGGTTCGTTGTATATTCCAACAGATATACTTCCATTCCATCTGCTTTGCACGCTTCCAAATATTTGCAGAATAGCTGTAAGACCTTCAAAAATACTCTCGCGTGGAGCGTAATAATATACATCACAATTATCTATAAAGAACCCATCAACACCTTTTTCATATAGTTTCTGAGAAAGCTGTCCTATAAACTTCTGCCAGTCTGGGTTTGCTACATCCACCCATTGTTCTTCCTCCCAATGCTCATACTCACCGATTGCCAGTTCCGCATAGGTTGTATAGTACTCCCTGAAGTTTTCAATCGACCCAATATTTAGATATGTATATACGACTGTTCCATTTTGATGGAGCAATTCAATATCCCTTTTTGTAAAATACTGTGCATCAATTACAATCGTTTCATACATTTTAAATCGTTCCAAAGATGAGGCGTCCGCATTTAAAAACACCCCATAATCTTTTTTCTCAAATTCCTTTGCCTGATTGGCTTTCACAAAAAAACATCCACCAATAAACATTAGAACAAATAATACAGCCAAGGCTGCTGGTTGTTTGATCCTCTTCCCGCACAATGCCTCCCACATCCTTTCTGTGACTCTCGTTTTTTCCTCATGACTATCACATTTTACACATTGATGATTATGTTTTCCCAGATTTGTTGCTCAATTTGTATTCAAATTATACTATAAAACTTGTGAACAGTTCTACCGTCATTTTGGAATATATGAGAAAAGGACGAACTCATCTTCTAAAATGAATTCGTCCTTTAAGGCACAGTTATTAGCTTGTTTCAATACATCTTGATGTACTATTTCAGGAAGAAAAACCCTTTTATTCTTCTGCAAAAAGTTTCTGCTTCCGCTCAATCATCTCATCAATCCTTGCGATATACTGCCCAACATCCTTGACATTCTCGCATCTTTCGATCCGATGAGTGCCGTCCGGATTTGACTCATTCCAGACACGTTTCGTTGAAGCTCCCGCTCCGCACGCCACGATGGTCTGTTTCTCCTCCATGATCAGAATGTTATAAATTCCTGCTTTCCCCGGACTTGCGTAACCGACATTTTCCAGATTGCCAGCCATGCTCTTCTGTCGATACAGATAATATGGTTCTAATCCCATCTCTTTTGCATATTCTGCGGTGAGGTTCATATGCTCTGTGGTGTTGACCATCTTGTAGTTTTTATAATCTTCCTTAAACATGTTAAGGCGTGCCGCCCTCTTTAATGCAAGGGAATGCACGGTAAGATTGTCCGGCTTTAACGCTTTTACCTGCTCTAAGGTATCCCTGACATCCTCAAGGCTTTCCTCCGGCAGTCCCATGATAAGATCCATGTTGATATCATCGAATCCAAGCTCTCTCGCAAGCTGAAAACTCTCCACGGTCTGTGCCACGGTATGTCTGCGTCCGATGATTTTTAATGTCTCATCCTTCATCGTCTGCGGATTGATGGAAATTCTTGTGATGTCCCATTTTTTCAACGTTTCTAATTTTTCTCTTGTGATGCTGTCCGGACGTCCGGCTTCCACTGTAAACTCCAGACAGTGTGACAGATCAAAGCTGCATCGGATTTTACGGATCAGCCGGTCAAGCTGATATGGCTCCAGTGTTGTCGGTGTTCCCCCTCCAATGTAGATGGAATTCAGATGTTTTTTTCCAAATTTTACCGCTACATAATCCAGTTCTTTTTCCAAAGCATCCAGATAGCTGTCCACTTTCTGTCTCCAGCTCACTAATGGGTAGGATGTAAACGAACAATACAGGCAGGTTGTCGGACAGAATGGGATTCCGATATAAAGACTGTAGCCGTTCTCGTAATCGATCTTTTTTAAGATTTCAAGCTCACGCTCTGCAATATCAATGGAAAGATCGATTTTCTCATCGGATGCAAAGTACGTTTTTTGCATGTAGGTTCTGATCTCTTCCTCCGTTTTTCCTTCCTCTAAAAATTTCATCGGGATTTTCGTTGGCCGGATTCCTGTCAGCGTTCCCCACGGAAGCTTTTTGCCCGTGATCTCTGATAAAATCTGATAAAAATTCTGTTTCAGTTCGTTTTTCGTTTCCGTGCGGTCTGAAAAATCTACCGGAAAACTTCGGTCATGACTTTCCTGATTTTTTCCCTTCCACTCAATTTTTATCTGCTGTGGCTCATACTCCACCTGAAACTGTAAGGTGATCTCTTCCTCATATTTTTTATCTTCTGCCGTTGCACTCACATTTTCCTCCGGGAAAAATGCTTTGATGAGCGAATGTATGTCATACTCAAATTCCGGCTTGCTTAACTTTGCTAATATCATATTGTTTTCCTTTTCTGGCTGTGTTTCCTATTTTGATGAAAGTCTTCTTTACAGACGATATTTTTTCATAGTCAGTCTGTTATAAATATGGATTGTACATCCGCTCTGTTCCGATCGTTGTCATATCTCCATGCCCTGTATACACGGCGGTCTCATCAGGAAGCGGCATGAGTTTTTCCCGAATCGCATGGATCAGCTGGGATGCACTCCCCTTCGGGAAATCAGTCCTTCCAATAGAAGTCTGAAAGAGGCTGTCCCCGCTGAATAACGTGTTCTGATATGGAAAATAATAGCAGCAGCCTCCCACCGTATGTCCCGGTGTTAAAAATACCCGTATATGAAATCCTGCAAGATCTATTTCCTGCTCATCTTTTAAATATTCATCGGCATAGAACACAAGCTCGCTTCCCTGCCATCCGCTCAGATTCAACTGCGGATTTTCCAGTGTCTCTTTTTCTTTTTCCTGCGCGTATATTTTTATATGCAAAAGCTGCGCCAGCTCCCCTGCCCCTGTCGCATGGTCAAAATGTCCATGTGTCAGAAGAATTGCCACAGGTTTCAATCCCTGCTCTTTCACTTTCTCTGCAAGTTGTTTTGCACTTGCACCCGGATCAATGATCAGTACTTCTTTTGTGTCATCATTGATCGCAAAATAGCAATTGGTCTGTACCGGACCTACTACATATATCTGTATACTTAATGGTGCCATCTTTTTCTTCCTCCATAAAAAGATGAAAGAAACCACCTGAGCCAGATCAGCCGGTGGTTCTCTCAATATCAATAATACTGTCTATCTGACGAAGCTTGTCGATCACGCTCGTCAACTCTGCTTTTCCTTTTGTGTTAAATGAAATATCAATGGTTGCGATTCCCTGCTTACTCGTCTTGGAATGGATCGCATTGATATCAATCGCACGCTCTGTAAAGGCTCTTGTGATATCCACGAGAAGCCCGGTACGGTTATTGCAGAATACTTTGATCTCTGCCAGATAAAGACCGGAATTGCCGGATTCTTCATCATGCTGCCACTCTGCATCGATGAGACGTTCTCTCTCCATATCTGAAAGATTGATGATGTTGATGCAATCTGTCCGGTGAATGGAAACACCGCGTCCTCTTGTCACAAATCCTACGATCTCGTCCCCCGGAACCGGACTGCAGCATTTTGAAAAATGGACTGCCACGTCATAAAGTCCCTTTACAATGATACCGCTCTTTGATTTTTTCTCCGGGACTTTTTCTTTATTTTCGGAGATTGTCTCAAGAACTTCCTCGTCTGTAATACGTGCAAGGTGGTCTTTCTTATATTCCTCGTACATGCGGTTCACGATCTGACCTTCTTTTAAACCGCCATGACCAACAGTTGCAAGGCAGGAATTCCAGTCGTGAAAACCATACTTTCGCATGATTTTATCCTGATACTCTGGTCTGTTGATATCGGAAAGGTTGATCCCCTTTGATTTACAACAGGATGCAAGCAGTTCTTTTCCTCTTACGATATTTTCTTCCTTCAACTCACTTCGGAACCACTGATTGATCTTATTCTTTGCCTGCGTGCTCTTTACAATATTCAGCCAGTCGCGGCTTGGTCCCTTGGAATTCTGAGAAGTCAACACCTCGATCCGGTCACCATTCTGGATCACATAATCAATCGGAACAAGCTTTCCGTTGACTTTGGCTCCGATCATTTTGTTTCCGACCGCCGAATGGATGCTGTACGCAAAATCAATTGGCGTAGAACCGTTTGGCAGGTTTTTTACATCTCCTGTCGGTGTGAAGCAGAAAACCGTATCCGAAAACAGGTCGAGATCACTTTTTAACAGACTCATAAACTCCTTGTTATCGGACATATCCCTCTGCCACTCTAAAATCTGTCTCAGCCAGCTTAACTTCTCTTCCTCGGTAACGGTCATTGGTGCTGCAGCACCGCCATTATTGCTTGCCTCTTTGTATTTCCAGTGAGCGGCGATACCGTACTCAGCAGTGCGGTGCATCTCATAGGTACGGATCTGGATCTCGAACGGCTGTCCTGTCGGTCCGATCAATGTCGTGTGAAGTGACTGATACATGTTCGGTTTTGGCATGGCAATGTAATCTTTGAACCGGCCAGGGATCGGTTTATACATCTCATGGATGACACCAAGTGCCGCATAACAGTCTTTTACGGAATCCACGATAATACGGATTGCAAACAGATCATAAATCTGATCCAGCGTTTTATCCTGATTCTTCATTTTCTTATAAATACTGAAAAAGTGCTTTGCCCGCCCATCGATCTGCGCCGGAATTCCGGCTTCGTGAATATGTTTTTTTACCTCTTCCACAAGGCTCTGGACATAATCATCCCTGACACTTTTTCTCTGGGCGATCTGATGAACCAGATCATAGTATGCTTCCGGCTCTAAATATTTTAAAGACAGATCGTCTAATTCGATCTTAATTTTGGAAATACCAAGACGCTGGGCGATCGGCGCATAGATATCCATTGTCTCGCGCGCTTTTTCCTTCTGTTTCTCCGGCGTCATGTATTTCAGTGTCCGCATATTATGCAGGCGGTCTGCCAGTTTGATCAGGATCACACGGATATCCTTTGCCATGGCAAGGAACATTTTTCTTAAATTCTCTGCCTGAACTTCCACCTTATCCGCATCGTAGGACAACTGCCCTAATTTTGTGACACCATCTACCAGCAGTGCAACCTCTGCACCAAACTCCTGCCTGATCTCCTCATCGGTCATAACGGTATCTTCCACCACATCATGCAAAAGTCCCGCTACGATCGTCTCTTTATCAAGCTCTAACTCTGCCAAAATAATCGCAACGCACAATGGATGGATGATATACGGTTCTCCCGATTTTCTTACCTGCCCCTTATGTGCCTCGTATGCAATGTTGTATGCCTTCTCTATCAGACTGATATCCGTAGATGGATGATACTTACGGACACTGGCGATCAATTCCTGATATAATTTTTCTGGACTCTCAAACTCCTTCATTGGTTTGATACTATTGTCCTCTTCTTTTACGATTTTCTCTAATTCTTCTGATGAAAGTTCTGCCATGTAGATCACCCACTTTATCTATGCTTTTGTGTATAATATATGATTATATTTTATTTTCTATCAAAAATCAACGCTTAAACTTTGCATCCGGCTTCCATCACCATTCTATCTGATAATCTGACATCAGGACGCCGTCTATTTCCCGGTCACCGCAATATGAAAAGCCTAATTTTATGGCAAGTTTTTCAGAAAGAGTATTTTCTTTTTGAATCAGACAGTGCAAGAGATGTACCTGCAGCTCCTCTCCTGCATATTGCATGATCGCCTGACAGACTTCATAGGCATAACCCTGATGTTGAAAGGATGTCCGGATCGCATAACCCAATTCCATATCTCCATTTAACTCTTCCCGGTGTTCCACACCAGCCCTGCCGATCAGCGTGCCCGTTTTTTTCTCAAAAACGAGCCACATTCCATATCCGTAAAAACGATACATATTTTCGATATAGGCTTTCTGATATTCCAGCTCTTCCTCATATTCATATAGTCCCTCCATATAATCGGTCATTCCGGGTTCTGCATACATGGAAAAAAGGTCATCCAGATCAGAAAGTTCCAGTTCTCTCACAATACAGCGTTCCGTCTCCAGAATCGTCCATGGAATGTTGAAATGTCTCTCATACACACGCTGTAAAAACGTCATATCGACTTCCTCGAACCCCTCGACGACCATATCGGCATGAAGAAATGTATCCATTTCCGGTTTCTGATAGGCAATCGCCGGGACGTCCACATCTCTGGCAAGGTCTAAAAGAGACTGATTCGAAGACAGAAAAATGATATCTCTGCTCCGCTTCTCTGACAGCTGATGAAAGGCTTCCTCTTTTTTTATTAACACAAATGTAGTTTGTTTTATTCCTGCAAGATTTTCTCTTAACAAAGAAACTTCCCGCTCCGGTATCTGCGACACCCATATCTGTTTTGGATACTCTTTCTTATTATAATATGGCAAACCTGTTCTCCTTATTGATTGTTATGCACAAAACAACCGGTATCTGAACAGATACCGGTCATTCTTTTAAAACCCATGAATTAATATGCAATATTTACATCGACATTTCCCTTGATTCCTGGAACACTTCCCTTGGAAGAATACTGCCACATGTTATATTTTCCTTTGTAATTGCAGGTTGTGTTGTACTGTGCAACCCAGATAAAGTAGTTACTGAATGCAGATGCATCAATTTTATTATTGTACCAGCTCTTGCTTGCGTAAACACCTGCTTTTCTTCCACCGTTTGCAATGGTCTTACAGAACGCAGCCACGCATGCTGTTCTGGTGCCTTTATCTAATCCGTTGGCACGGGCTGCTCCGCTTCCGTTCTCTGTATCAACAAAGATCGGGTAAGAAAGATTGTAGCCGGAGCATAAGGTCAATGCCATACTTGCCTCCTCAACAGCTTCTGCCTCAGTTGTAGCCTGTGTGAAGAAGTAAACACCAACGTTAATGCCGTTTGCAGTTGCACCCTGAATATTTTTCTTGAAGCAGGAATCCTCTACCAATGCTCCTGTCTGTGATCCGCGGTAACCGACACGGATAATTGCAAAATTGATACCTGCTGCCTTTACAGATGCCCAGTCAATATTTCCCTGATGGCTGGATACATCAATACCGTTCTTTCCTGAACCCTGCTGTAATGCTCCATCACTTCCGAAGTTGTAAGAGATACCGCTGATCACCTGACTTCCTGTTACACGCTGATGGTTGCTGGTATAGTAATATACTTTTCCATCAATGGTCTGCCATCCGGTGTAAACCGGCTCGGTGTAGTAAGTTCCGTTTGCATTGTAATCTGCCACGGTTGCTGGTTTTTTACACTCGGAATCTTTGTAAAGTAATCTACCGGATTTATCTTTTAACTGGGTTGTTGTATTTCCAGTAAAATCATTGACTGTAACTGTACATGTGATTTTCTTGTCACTTGCGGTTGTCTTGGTATCGCCCGGTTTGGATAAGTATGTGATCGTACCTGTTACAGTTGCGCTTCCTTTTCCAACTGCTGTCAGTGTACATCCTGTTTTCGCTCCATTGGATACCTTTACAACTTTTTCGTTGCTGCTAGCCCATGTAATATTTGTGATAATATTGCCTGCGTCTGTCAATGTTGCTGTGAGACCAATTGCATTTGCATTATTAATAGTGCTGTTATATAAAGCTGCCGTCTGTGGTACTGTGACAGATGCACTGGCTGCGGCTGCAGCTTTTACCCAGTTTAATGTGTATGCTGTTGTGCCTGCTGCCACTTTGATCTTCGTGGAACCTTCTACCAGTTTATATCCCTGTGCTTCATAAGAAGATGCCTGTATCTCAGTAGCAGTAGCATCTACTGTGATATCTTCACTTTTGGATTCTTCTGCTTTGGTCTTTCCATCAGCCTGAAAGAAATTATGTGTTACCTTATAAGTAGCCTTATCTGCTGCTGTTGCAACCCACATGATGGTATATTCTTTTGCACCATTCTGAATGGTAAAGGTTGTACCGTTGGAAGCTTTATATCCGTCATATGTTTTTGCAGATGACACCGTTTTCGCATCCTTTGCAACAGTTACTGTCTCTTTTTCATCTGCTTTGTCTGCTTTTGTTTTTCCATCGTTTTTATAAAACATATGGACAATGGTAATTTCATATTTATCTGGTTTCGTATCATCCGGCTTTGTCTCTGTACCATCTGTTTTGTCTCCAGGTGTTCCATTCTGATTACCTGTACTCTCACCACTTCCACTATTTCCAGAACCAGAATTCTGACCACCGCCAGTTCCCTGACCACCAGTAGTTTCCGAACTGCCTTCACTCGGTGTTGTCGTTTCCGATGATTTTGGTGCTGTTGTTTCTGATGATTTTGGTTCCTTTGTTGCAGTTGACGGAACAGTTTCTCCCTCATTTCCAGTAGCTCTATATCCCACACGTTTTGCGGAAGCCGTCACTGCTGCCTGTGCAATGTCCACTTTTGTTGATCCACCAACAGAAGCTTTCGGGAAATTGGAAGTATCCACATCTCCTGCTCCGACTTTGGATGGTGTGCAGGTGCTGTCAACCGTTTCCACTGTATCCTGAATAACAGCCTCCACCTCAACATTGTCTACCTCTGCATCCTCTGCCGGTGCTACTTCTGCTGCGGATTTAATCTCGTCTTTGACATCTACCTTGGTGTATTCAATCTTATCCTTAACCGTTAATTTGTAAGAATTTTCTTTTGAAATATATCCATCAATCTCATTCAAAGAGACATCATATTTTCCGGCATCAATACTTTTAATGTAAATAATACCATCTTTATCATCATCTGAATATGTAGTTGATTTTGCCTTCTTCTTGTCTGCCTTGATCGTGATCTCGAAAGGCTGTCCCTTTACATTTTTCGAGGACTCGTCCTGTATCTTGATCTTCAGATCCTTCTCAATAGAACTTCCGACCAATGTAACGGTTTCCGGTTCTGCCGCCTCTGTCTCTTCCGTGACAACCTCTTCAACTGCCACAACTTCTTCCGTCGGTTCTTCTGCCACCTCTGTACTTATCACAACATCCGCCACAATTGGTTCCGGCTGATGAAAATGGTCATATAAAAAATATCCTCCTGTTCCAACACCGCCAACTGCTGTCACAGTGGCTACACCTGCTATGATCGCCTGTGTCTTTGTCAGTCCGCTAAGCAAAGTCGCAACCCCTTTTACCTTTCCGGCTGCGCCCTGAACTAAATTTAGAAAATTCATTCTCGTCTCCTCCTTGTCTGCATTTCCAATTACTTATAGTAAATTTTCGTAGTTCACTCTATTATGATAAGGAATCTGTCTGCAGTAATTTCGCTGCTATTCCTTCTTTGTAATCATACGGAACTAATTATAGCATTTTCCCATATTATGTAAATATAATTTTCCTTATTTTTTTGGAAATTTTTTCCACCAGAAAATATGGTTCTTATTTTCAAGGTTACACGCCCTCACAGTCAAATGCCGGGATAAAACTCTCTTCCGCTGTGTTCCCCTCCTGGATAAAACCATTTTCTATCCCGATATCGATTGCATAATCCACCAGTGTCTCATATTCCACATCGGTAATCCTGCGATTCAATTCCGGATACTTTTCCAGATTGGAAAGTGGGGTAAACTGGTTCATGATACTGATATAAATCATATCTCCGTAAGTTTCATGCAGATACTTTAAAATCTGCATGGAATCCGCCATACAACCGGGCAGTGTCAGATGTCTTACGATCGTTCCACTTAAAATAAGGTTATCTTCCTCTCCATTTACAAACACAGCCTTTCCTGTCTGCCGCACCATCTCTGCGATCGCTGCCTTTGCAACCTCTGCATAATCCGGAGCATGGGAATACTTTTTACTCAAAACCGGGCTCATATATTTAAAATCCGGCAGATAAATATCGACGTAACCCTCTAACATTTTGATCGTGTCAACCGTCTCATAACTGCTTGTATTGTATACAACCGGAAGCGTAAGCCCTTCCTTTCGTGCCTGATCCAGAGCCTTCACGATCTGCGGCACAAAATGTCCCGGTGTTACAAGATTGATATTATTGGCTCTTTTTTCCTGCAATTCAAGAAAAATATCCACGAGCCGCTCCAGAGAGATTTCTTTTCCAACCGTTCCGTTTGCGATATTCTCATTCTGACAGAATACACAATGCAGCGAACACCCCGAAAAAAATACAGCTCCCGATCCCGCATCTCCCGAAATGCACGGTTCCTCCCAGAAATGAAGTGCTGCCCTCGCAACTTTTAAATTTTCTGTCTGCCCACAGATTCCTTTTTCACCCTTTTTCCGGTCTACAAGGCATTTTCTTGGACATAAATCACATTTCACACCTGCTACCTCTTGCTAAACACGTTATTTTCCGCTATTATATAGCAGTCAAAAAGATTTTCACAAAAAAATCTATCTTTTTCATTATAACAAAAGAAAAAGAAATGGATACTATTTTTAACAAAAGTTAATGAATTATTAAGGAGTAAACTATGAGTTTAAAAAATGTAATGGTCGCACAGTCCGGTGGACCGACAGTTGCAATTAACGCCAGCCTTGCAGGTGTGATCCGTGGAGTCATGGCATCTGAGCAGTATGAGACTGTCTATGGATCTGTAAATGGAATCCTTGGTATCTTAAACAATCATTTATTAAATCTGACAGAGATTATGAATGAAAATCCGGCATATCTGGATCGTCTGGAAACAACACCTGCAATGTATTTAGGTTCCTGCCGTCATAAACTGCCGGATTATCTGGATGATGATTCCTCATATGTTTTCATCTTCAAACAGTTTGAATTATACAATGTCGGCGCCTTCTTCTACATTGGCGGAAACGACTCTATGGACACCGTTTTAAAATTATCCGAATACGGCAGAAAAATCGGCAGCAATGTCCGCATCATCGGTATTCCAAAAACAATCGACAACGATCTGTGTGAGACAGACCACACTCCTGGTTTTGGTTCCGCTGCAAAATACATTGCTTCCTCAGTTTTAGAGATTGCCCATGACACTTTTATTTACGCAGTCAAGAGTGTCACAATCATTGAGATCATGGGACGTGACGCAGGATGGCTGACCGCTGCCGCTGCTCTTGCAAGAAACGGATATAATTCCGCTCCACATTTGATTTATCTTCCGGAAGTTCCGTTTGATACGGACGACTTCCTGTTAGATGTAAAACGTATGCTGTTTGAACGCAATAACGTTATCATTGCCGTATCAGAGGGTATCCGGGATGCATCCGGCAATTACATCAGCGCTTCTGAGAAGTCAGTCGATACATTTGGCCACAGCCAGCTGAGCGGCGCCGGAAAAACATTGGAATTCCTTGTGAAAGAAAAATTAGGCGTAAAAGTCCGCTCCATCGAAGTGAATGTATTACAGCGGTGTGCAGCCCATTTAGCATCCAAGACAGACCTTATGGAATCTGTCGAATTAGGAAAAAAAGCCGTTGCGCTCTCCGAGGAAGGCGTAACAGCTTCTATGGTCATCATGAACCGTGTATCTGACGATCCATATACGATTGAATATGGATATGCCGAGATAAAAAATATTGCCAACGAAGCCAGATCCGTTCCTGCTGAATGGATCAACGCCGCCGGCAATGATGTTACACAGGAATTAATTGATTACCTCACTCCATTGATCCAGGGTGAATCCAATGTCACCTATGAAAATGGTCTTCCTGTTTATATGGATGTCAGTCATCTGACAAAACATCAATAAATTTTCCAATCTCAGCCCACGCTTTTCTGGATTCTGGCAGCATTTTTGCTGCCATCTGGAAAATGTGGAACATTCCATCATAAATACTAAGTCTTACTTTTACTCCCTGATGTCTCGCTTTCGAGGCAACGCTCACCGAATCACTTAACAGCATCTCATAAGAACCTACCTGTATGAGCATTGGCGGAAATCCCCTGAAATCCCCATACAGAGGTGAAATATAAGCATCCATCGGATCATGGTCTCCCACATAATCTTTGTTATAGATCAGACTGTCCCTCGTATTTCCAAACAATGGATCCCTCTCATAATTGGTATCATACGATTCACCGCTTGCCATAAGATCCGTCCACGGAGACATTGCAACGATCCCACATGGAAGCTGCATTCCATGATCTTTCAGATAATGGCACAGTGCCATTGCAAGCCCTCCTCCTGCGGAATCTCCTGCCACAATGATATCCTCTGCAAACCAGCCCTGACCAAGCAGCCACTGATATGCGCTCACTGCATCTTCCAATGCCGCCGGATATGGATTTTCAGGTGCCACACGGTAATCAATGGTGAGTACACTCATCCCTTTGCTGACTTCATTGTAAAGTCCCGCAAACATGCGGTATGCGTTCCGCATCGCTCCGATATACCCACCGCCATGAAGTTGTAAGATCACCTTCTGCTCATTCGGATTTTCCTTTAATTCAAGCCACTCCATTGTGAAATGTTCCATACTGATAGTCGTCATGGTAAACATTTCCGGACATTTCCATGGTGGCTCAACCATCTTTTTACGCAGCTCACCGCTTTTGATCTTCCTGCCGATCAGGTTATCGTTTGTCACATGCGCGATCAGGTCACGCATGACATTTCCTGCGATGCTCGCTTCGTTTGTCTCATGTTCTCTTTCTTTTTTCAAAGTCAATTTTCTGATCATAAACCCTCTTATTCAAACTTCTGTCGTTTCCTTATCTGATATGGAATCTTCTCTTCAGTTCCACCCTGGCTCTTCTGTCACCGATGATCAGCGTTCCAAGGAACAAAAATACAGATGTTCCGAGCGCTGCAAGTGCCAGATATGGGACATAAATGATTCCGGTCAGATACAGAATGATCGGAACAAAACTACAGAGAATCATAAAAATCTGCCACATAATATAACTCTGCCAGTTCCTCCGGTTCACACACATCAAGATCAAAATTCCTGCATCGACTAAAATGATCGCCGCCGGGAACACATACCGTACCGACCATCCCCGGTAACCATTCACAAAATCGATTGCGATCAATATCAATATGGCAATCAACGTCAAAACAATTGTTTTGGCAATATAGCCGGTTTTCCCAAGGATAGCAAACCGGACAACCAGATATCCATAAAAAAAGATCAGACCGGTAACAAGACTCCACGCCGTCTCAAAATCACCGTAATGATTCACTACAACTAAAACCGCCTCTGCCACGATCGCCACGAAAAGATAAATCCGCGACAAAAGCATCATCCGTCTTGTTTTGATCTTGACATCGGGATACATATTTTCCACCTCTATCGTAGGCTCTAATACGGAGTGACAGAGCGGGCAGCGCTCCGTCTCATCCAACACTTCTATATTACATTGTTTACATCTGCTCATCTCACACCATTACTTTCCTGTTTTTTTATATCCTGATCCATTCTTCTTAATCGGCAGTTACACCATTTGTATCTAACTCTACCTCAATTCCGTCTGCTGCGATTTTGCGGAAAAATCCCCGCTGCACGGAAACATCTTTCAGATCAAAGCTGAATGAGAACACCAGCGTACTTCCATAAGAACAGATCGTTCCCTTCAAATGCTGTCCCTTCGACATTGCAAGAAATGCATGGAACATCTCCACATATGGGCGGTATTCCTCATCCACACCGATATTTCCGATATTTGTGATCGTCGTTGTATTGGCAAGTGCAGACTTTGTATACACAAGCTTCATTGCAATATTTTTTAGGAAAAGCGGTACTGCGCGCGCAGCAAGCATTTTCTCATTGGATACATTATAGGAAAACAATTTCTCCAGATGCTCCCTGTTGATCTGGCTTCTCAGATTATCGCGCACGATCGCCAGCACTTCCGCAAACGTGTAGACTTCCTTTGTCGGATGAAATTCTGCCGACACCATGACAAAGAAATTCTTTGTTGTGATCGAATTAAAATATGGGCGCAGATTTACCGGAACTGCCACGCGGATCGGACTCGCGGACGGCATTCCCTTCATGCACTCCGTATACACACTCCAGATATAAACGGAAACCAGATATTCATTGATGCTGCAGCCGTATCTGTGACACACCTCTTTCAACTGCGGAATCTGCATATACCCATGCATAACGCCAAATTCTCCCGGTCCGAGATGTTCTCCCTTTAACAGATATGCCTTTTTTGTCTGATAGCCTTTTGCAGAACTCTTCTTATAATTCTTTAAAAAACTGTCCTCTCTGTTTAAGGATGTGCCGCTGTTTAAGGAATCCCCCACCTTCTCTTTCAGTTCCGGGTGCGCAAGGCGCAGATACTGGTACGTCAACTCTTTCAAAAAATTAATGCCGCCCATTCCATCCGTCAGCACGTGGAACACTTCCAGATTAATCCTGTATTTATAATAAGTCACGCGGAACATATAACTGTGGTTTTGATTCTGCTGGATATAGCGGCATGGAAAATTGCTCTCCTCGCGTACTTTCGGCGCAGATTTTCCATTCTCCTCAAAATAATACCAGAACACCCCCATGCGGAGCCTTAAATTAAATCCATCCATCTTCGGAAGAACAATGTTTAACGCCTGCTGCAAAATATCAGGCTGTACAAGCTCCGTCAGTGTCACACTGATGCGGTAGACATTGCTCATATTCTCTCCTGCGATCACAGGGAAAAGATGTGCCGTGTTATCCAGCCTGTCCCACCGGATCTCCCGGTAGGCTTTCTTTTCTCTCTTTCTTT
>ENA-UERN01002385-UERN01002385.1-human-gut-metagenome-genome-assembly--contig:-NODE-2385-length-14821-cov-6.739826_pt1 | contig 14821 bp, 13 predicted proteins | sample MGYA00242950_ERZ507950 | MGnify/ENA primary metagenome ERZ507950 (study PRJEB26167, sample SAMN06115515) | human gut metagenome | host: Homo sapiens | place: China:Ningxia | collected 2014-11-26...
TTTAGGATTTCATGCCGATCTGGCAGAAATAACTCGTACTATAACACTTATTTGAAAAAAAGATTTTGCTATCTGCAATATTGAATGTAACTGATGTATACACAATTGTCAAGAAATCCTTTCCTAATATTTCCTATTTCACTATTTTATGGTATTTTATAACTATGTGTGCCCGGCTTGATTTTGTATCAAAATAAATACGGCACCATTTTATAAGGAGGATTCACATGCGTGTTGAAGAACGACTATTAAAATATGTATCTTACTGGACAACTTCTGACGAGGAATGCAGACAGATTCCATCTTCGGAAAGACAGTTTGAGTTAGGAAAAGTGTTAGAACAGGAATTGCGAGATCTCGGTTTAGAGAAAGTCACTTTAACCGATCACTGCTATGTTTACGGACTGTTGCCGGCAACGAAAGGATATGCTGACAAGCCTGCTGTCGGCTTTATTTCCCATATGGACACTGCTCCTGATTTTTCTGGAAAAGATGTCAAACCACAGATCATTCCGGATTATGACGGCGATGATATTCTTTTAAAAGGAAGCGGTGCTTATCTGAAAGTATCCGATTTTCCTACACTTAAAACATTAAAAGGACGCACACTGATCACTACAGATGGAACAACCCTGCTCGGCGCCGACGATAAAGCCGGGGTTTCCGAGATCATGACGGCGGTGGAACAGATCATCACAGAAAAAATACCTCACGGCGACATCTGGATCGGCTTCACACCGGACGAAGAAGTTGGAAGCGGTGCTGATTTATTTGACCTTGACTATTTTAAAGCCAGATTTGCCTACACCGTTGACGGCGACTACGAGGGCGAGGTTGCCTATGAAAACTTCAATGCCGCAAGTGCTTCTTTTGAGATCAATGGTGTCAATGTCCACCCTGGAGAGGCAAAAGATATTATGATCAACGCTGCCCTTGTCGGCTGTGAGATTGCATCTCTTCTCCCTGAAAATGAGACTCCTGCCCACACCGAAGGCAGAGATGGATTTTATCATCTGACTGATTTTAGCGGAGACATCGCCCACGCCAAAGTGAATTATATCGTGCGCGACCATGACAAAGCCACTTTTGAAAAACGTCTTGATACCCTGCGTGGCATTGAGAAAAAAATGAATGAAAAATATCATGCAGACACTGTAAAATTGAACATTCAGCATTCCTATAGCAATATGCTGGAAGTCATTGAAAAGAATGAATATGTCGTTGCAATTGCAAAAAAAGCAATCAAAAACGTTGGTCTGGAACCAGTCTCCCGCCCAGTCCGCGGTGGTACAGACGGCGCCAGATTAAGTTTTATGGGACTTCCTTGTCCGAACCTCGGAACCGGCGGCTATGGTTTCCACGGACCGTTTGAACATATCAGTGTAGAAGGTATGGATACCGCTGTTTCGGTTATCAAAGAAATCGTAAAAATCACTGCCGATTAATGATCGGGAACGTTTTTCCTGTTACACAAAAAATCTGCCATACAAAAATTGCATTTGTATGACAGATTTTTTATTGTCTTAAATATTATTTTTTACTTTACACCGAAGTCTTTCTTCTATTATAAGTTTGCAATCAATGCTGCGATCTCATCCGGTGTCATAACCTTATTCGGATCTGACAGATCAGGCATTGCCGGCTTATCATCTACAACTGTTTCATCTTCCAATGGAATCTTCTCGACCGGAACATTATCATCCGAATCCGTCAAAGTATCTACCATTATATCATCATACTTGGATAAATCTTCCTCCGGAGAAGAAACTTCTTCTTTACCAATTGATGGTTCCTCCATATCAGATGGAACTTCCTCGATTGGTGTCTCCTCCATCACGGACGGTTCTTCTTCGATCGGTGTCTCCTCCATCGCAGACGGTTCTTCTTCGATCGGTGTCTCCTCCATCACGGACGGTTCTTCTTCGATCGGTGTTTCCTCCATATCAGATGGAACTTCTTCGATTGGTGTCTCTTCCATCACAGTTGCTTCTCCAGCAGCCGATGGGATCTCCTCAACTGCGGCTTCCTGAACCTGTGGTTCTTCTTTTTCAATTTTATTCTCTTCTGCCAAGATACGTTCCTCGGTAAAAAAGTTCTGTTTTGCAGACTCTGCTGCTATCTTTGCATCAGCTCCGATCGTATTCAATGTATTCTGCAAAACTTCCAGCTGCTGTAATATTTTATTCTGATTGTCTAAAATATTCTGTGCATATGCGCTGTCATTTTTATTAGTTTCCGGTGCCGGATGCGAAACATTGTCTGATAAAACAGCCTCTAACATCGAAATCTTTTCCATGATGCGGTCATTAGAATTCATCAGTGCATCTGCATTCTCTTTACTTCTTCCAATGGAAACCTTTGCTACTGCTTTCTGTGCGTGGATAATATCCTCCACATTTGTTTTCCGGGACTGGTTTCCTTTTTCAATGAGTTCATACAGATCATCGAATGTTTTCCTCAATAAAAGATAAGACGCTTTTTCTGATTTAAAAATACTATCATACTGTTCTTCCTTGCGTTCTGCGGCTGCGCTTATCTGCCTTGTCACAGCATCTATCACATAATATATCGCAGCTAAAAACAGAACGTTCACTGCTACAAGTGCCAGAACATTCTGTGGCATATTAATCATTATATACAGATCTGCCACAAACAGACATGCTGCAATCAGAATTGAAATCACCAGACTGAGCCTGTAATTCTTCTCTTTTTTCTTTTCCATAAGTGCTACCTCCACCTGCATCTCCTGTGATGCTTATATGAGAATTTTTCTTCTCGTTTATTACTACATGATACCATAAGATGCATGAGATATCTATATACGAAATAACTGAAAATCCAAGGTTGACGCATTTTTCGAATAGAATTATAATCAAAAAAAAATATCTGTTCTACAAGTGTACTGACACGTTCATTTTCAACTCGATGGTACAGAATGAATTTTCAATACATTTGTGCAATTGATCCGCACACTATTTTGGCAATACCAGGTCAGACCAGAGGATAATATTATGAATAATGAAGCAAAAAATCCCTTACAGAAAATGATAGATGACACTGTCGCTCTTTTAAACAAACGGAAATTAACAGATGCGATCCTGTCAGCACAGACCGTTTCAGACCTTGCAGAAGCAGAACACGACTATTATATTTACGCAACAGCACAGAATCTTATGGGTGTTTCCTATGTGGCTGCTGGAAATGAAATGTCGGCTGTTGACTGCTATCTGAGAGGACTTTCCTGCTGCCTGGAGCATCAGATCGACGCACTTTTTCCTTTATTTTATATCAATCTCGGAAGCCGTTATCAGGAAGCAAATGACCACAAAACGGCTATCGAATACTTTTTAAAGGCTGAGAATGCACTTTCAATGGAAGCCTGCAAGGCAGATCCCCGATATCACGGCTGGTGCCTTGTAAACAGCCTGAATCTGATGATCTCAAGCAACCACCAGATGAATTTTGAGCTTGGCGCAGAGTTTCTGGAACGCTGCGAATCCCTGCTCACCGAAAAAGATATGACAGACTCCATCGGCATTTCCCTGCTTATTATAAAGTGTCACCTGTACTGGTACACCGGACGCAGAGATTATGTGTTAGCGCATTTAGACAGCCTGATCGGACAACTGCGCCTCATTGAGCCAAATGATTTCGTGCAGATCATCCGTGAACTTATCTTCCTGCTTAAGAATATGAACGATCACACACATTTCAAACAGGTTATTGACTATTTCAGACAATATGCCTCCGAGCAGAACACCCTGTATTATGAGCTTCTTCTCTGCGAATTTGAGATGGACTATTACCACAGTATTCATGATTATGCCGGTTATCAGGATTCCTGTATCCGGTATACAGAGCTTTTTATGAAGCAGAAACAGGAACGGTTAAAGGAACGTACAGAGGCTTTTACCCAGAAAATCCTGCTCCAGCAAAAGGAAACCGAACGCCGGGCTGCAGAACACCAGTCTAAGATTGATGCACTGACCGGACTTGGGAACCGCTTTCTTTTAGAAGAAAATCTTGCTGCCCACTTAGAGTATGCCATTGCCAGACAGGAAAAAATCTGTCTTGCGATCATTGATATTGACCATTTTAAGACTCATAACGACTTATATGGACACATGCATGGCGACCATTGTCTGAGGCTCACTGCCTCGGTCTTGAAGTCCTGTGTTGGAAAAGCCGGAAGTGTTTACCGTTTCGGTGGAGATGAATTTCTTGTGCTGTTAAATATAACAGATTATGATTCTGTCAGAGATATTGCTGAAAATATTAAACAGCACTTTAATTTAGATGAATCCGAAGACATCACAGGCAGCGGGCTTACCGTCACACTGTCCCAGGGCTATGCCATCTGCCGGACAGATGCCGACAGCAGAAAGGATATCCTGATTTCCAAAGCGGATAAAGCTTTGTATGCAGTAAAAAACAGTGGCAGAAACAATTATCTTATTTTTGAGGAGGACTAAGCTCCTCCTGCAAAAAAATAATTATCCTCTGCCACTTTATAATTCAATCAGAGTACGGATCAGTTCCGCTCCGTCATATAAATCCTTTATTTTCGTATATTCATTTGCGGAATGTGCCTGATACATTCCACAGGATAACACAAGTCCTTCGATTCCATGTTTTGCAAAGCTGTTATTGTCACTTCCACCGAAAGTTTCCGTCAATGTTCCCGGAAGTCCGGTCTTTTCGCATGCTTTCAGAAAATCTTTTACTGTCCTGCTTTCTACTGGTGTCTCATATGCCACAAGATGTACCTGATGTGTTACCTCTGCAGTGGCTCCTGCTTTGTCTGCTTCCTCTGCAAAAATTTTTTCCGTATTTTTTACATATTCTAAAGCTTTGCTGTGGTCATAGCTTCGGATTTCACCTGTCACCACACAGCTATCCGGCACAATATTTGTGGCAGTTCCACCGTTTATCGTTCCAATATTAAACGTTGTGTCCTCATCCACATGTCCCATGGACAGACGTGTCACTGCTTCTGCCGCCACTGCGATCGCATGGATTCCACGCTCCGGCTCAAATCCAGCGTGAGCCGCTTTTCCTTTTATCTCAGCTCTCACGGAAATGATAGACGGCGCACGTCTTGCAGCGGTTCCCACCGCCCCGGACAGATCAAGCACATACGCCTGTTTTGCGGTTACTTTCGAATAGTCAAAAACATCCGAACCTTTGACATATAATTCCTCACCAATTGTAAACAGGATTTCAATTTTTTTATGAGGTTTTCCACTGTCAAGAACAAGTTGTACACCATAGAGAATTTCCAGAATACCACTGATGTCATCTGCACCAAGCACAGTGTCCCCGGCAGAATGTATTGTTCCGTCTTTTTCCAAAACAGATTTTTTGCCGCTTCCCGGTTCTACAACATCCATATGTGCGCAAAAAATAACCGGATCTCCTTCTAATTCTCCATCTAAGACAGCAAAAATATTTCCGGTGTCGCCACCGTAATAAGCTCCTGCCTGATCTTCCTCCACAGAAAATCCCATACTTTTTAGTCTGGCAAGCAGCCAGTCTGCAGTCTTCCGCTCATGAAAACTGATGGAATCAAAGGATACCAGTTGTTTAAAATCTTCTATGATGTTCTGTTTCCATGCCATGATGAGGTACCTCTTTTCGATTTATTTAATCTGCATTTAATTTAGTTTGATTTATTCCGCAGTGCACGCCAGAAAAATCTACAATCTAATCCGCAGTGTAGCCGGGAAAATCTGCGATTTTTCTGGCTGTCGGGCATTCGCCCTCTTCATAATATAAGGAATAAATTATTGCCTGCAAGCAGTCGAATTTATTCCTCACATTATGAACACTGCTCATTATATTACATATTCCGGTTCATTCAGCAGTTGCATTTTTCTCAGGAATTCTTTTGTACGTTCATTCTGTGGATTGGTAAATACTTCCTTCGGCGTTCCATACTCCACGACATGACCGCCATCTAAAAATATCACTTTATTGGCAACATGCCTTACAAAGTTCATTTCGTGAGATACTAAGAGCATCGTATGTCCTTCTGCCGCAACATTTTTGATCGTCTCAAGAACTTCACCGACAAGCTCCGGGTCTAAGGCTGAAGTCGGCTCGTCGAGCAGGAGCAATTCCGGCTTTAGGGCAAGTGCTCTGGCAATTGCGACACGCTGCTGCTGTCCTCCGGACAAATGTTTTGGATAATGATTTGCCCATGATGCCATTCCAACACGCTCTAATTCTTTTAAAGCAATTGCTTTTGCATCCGCTTTGCTCTTTTTCTGAACAACCATAAGACCTTCCATAACATTTTCCAACGCTGTCTTTTTCTCAAACAGATAAAATCTCTGGAACACCATGCCCGTACTCTTACGGAATTCCAGGCTGTCTTTATGTTTTTTGGAAAGATCGACCGTTTTTCCACCAAAAACTGCCTCCCCCTCCTCCGGGATCTCCAACTGGTTGATGCATCTTAATAAGGTTGATTTTCCTGTACCGGAGGGGCCGATAATTCCGACAACATCGCCTTTTTCAATTTTTAAATTAATATGGTCTAATACTTTATTCTCATGAAAACTTTTGAAAAGGTTTTTGATCTCTAACATTTTTATACCCCTCTCTCATCCTCGGATATCTCTACTTTTGCCACCTGATCCGGAATCTGCATTTTCTTCTCAACCAGCCTGATTCCCTGCTCGATCACAAATGTGATCACCCAGTAAATGATCGCAAGTGAAACATATACTTCAAAATAACGGTAAGTTCTACCACCAATGATTTTTCCCTGTGCTGTCATTTCAACAACTGCACAGACAAACGCAAGAGACGTTCCCTTGATCAGTCCAATGAAGGAATTTCCAAGTCCCGGGAGCGCCACACTTAGCATTTCCGGGAAAATGATTCTGCGAAACGTCTGGAAATATGTCATTCCGATCGCACTTGCAGCCTCGATCTGTCCAACATTGACAGATGCCAGAGCTCCCCGGAAAATCTCTGCGATATACGCTGATTCATTGATGGAAAGTGCGATGATCGCATACACAAAACCGGAGGTTGTCGAACTCTGATAATTCCATCCATTCTGCTGGTATATGTATTTTGTGATCATCGGGATTCCAAAGTATGCGATATATAGCTGCACGATCACTGGTGTTCCCCGGATCAGCGAGATGTACACTCCAGCGATCTGTTTTAACACAGGAATATTTTTTGTTTTGATCAATGCCAGGAGCATTCCGATGATAAGTGCAATGATCATGGAACTGACTGCAAGGATCAGGGTTGTCGGAAGATATTTTAAGATCTCCGGAAGCTGGCTTAAGACCGCTTCAAAATCAAATAACTTTGCCATAGTTTTTTCTCTCCGTTCGTTTTCTGTTTTTATTGCTACAATTGTCTGTAGAAATTTACAGTGTTTTTGAAGTCATGATGCACACAAATTCTCCTTCACCGGAGCGGGTGGAAAAATCCGGTGTATATCCAAGCTTCTCATAAAAGCCAAGTGCCTTCTCGCGGGAATTGATCCGTATGTTTGTAACACCCCGCTCTTTCAAAAGCTGCTCTGCTGCCTTGATTCCAAGTGCCCCGTAATGTTTTCCCCTGTACTCTTCCAATGTGGCAACACGCTCGATATGACCGGCATTTTCTTCATCGATCCGTACCCGGCAGGTAGACACCGGAAATCCGTTTTCGTGAACCAGCATGTATTCACTGTCCTTTGTGTCATCCGCAAATTCGTATCTGGGTGGAATATCAAACCCGACACACATTGCCTGTATTCTGATATAATGCACTCCTGCTCTCTGCCATTCTTCTGTTGCATGCACTGCTTCCATCATCTTCCGCTCCTTGCTTCTCCCTTAGTTCCACGGTTTATAAAAATCGTTTGGAATTTTTAATTTATTTGCCGGATCTTTGCTTAAATGCTCTCTTCCGGCCGGTGTCTTCCAGATCGCATCAAAATCAGTATCCGGAATCACGATATCGTAATAAGTAGACTCCCAGTAATCCGGGTCTGCCTTGCTAAGATCAACACTCGCTGCAAAATCTTTAAAATACGTGTTGTGGTAAAATGCCGGAATCTGATATAAATCCCTTGCATATCCCCATAAATTCTTGTAATCCACGAGACGCCTTTTGCATGGACCAATGTTTCTGGAATAAGCGACATCGAATCTTGCCAGTGTCACATATAAACGGATATCACTGTCTGTCACGTAATCTCCAAACAGAAATCTCTGCTGTTCTAAACGTTCTTCCATTGCATCTAACCCTGCAAAAAATGTCTCATAAGCATCTGAAAAAGCCTGTAAGGATTGTGCGAACTGTGCTCTGTAAACAGCATTGTTAACATTTTCAAACAACCACCAGTTTAACTTGTCAATCTCTTCTCTGAGTTCTTCCGGGTAAAGATCCGGTGCATCCGGCTTTTGGAATGGCTTAAAATCAACCTCCAGATAGTTGGTCAGCCTGTGATAATCGTTGTTCACTACCTTTTTCTCTTTGTAATCCACAAAAGAAGGGACAGTTGCACGACCTGTGTACTCCGGGTCTGCATTGTAATAAAGCTCACTCAGAAACTGTGCTCCTGTTTCCGGGTTGATATGATCTGGCGAATTTACAAATTCCCAGCCCAAAGGTTTTTCGTAAGCATCATCATCCCAGCCTACGATTTCCACTTTGATTGCATCCTGTAAACCAAGAAGTTCCCTTGTAATGGATGCACGATTTGACCAGTGGCATCCTTTTGCCCAGAATAAAATGTACCGGTCTTTCTCTACCGGATTTTCCCCGGGTCCGAATCCTTTTGTAAAATGATTTGGCTGTCTGTGGAAATTGCCATATTTGTCTACTTCACTTACTGTCTCTGTCGGGCGGACTCTGATCTGTCTGCCGTTTACTTCTATATATTCTGCCATAATGCGCCTCCTGCTTATCGTTCCTCAATTTTGAATTTGTTACCCGGATCACTGCTTAAATGCGCCCTGTCTGCCGGTGCTCCCCAATATGCGTCGAAATTAATCTCATCTAAAAATCTTGCGTTAAACGTCTCCATGAGATGTCCCTCTTTTTTATTGGAAGGATTTGCAAAATCTTTGAAGTACGTGTTGTTCTTAAATGCCGGGATCTGGTAAAGATCTCTTGCATATCCCCAAAGGTTTTTATAATCAATGAGACGCTGTTTTGTATGTCCAAGCTGGAATGCATAACGGATATCGAGCCTTGCAAGCGTCACATAAAGTCTCACGTCACTGTCTGTCACATAATCACCAAACAAGAATCTCTGATTTTCAAGTCTCTCCTCTAATATGTCAAGCGCTGCATAAAAGGCATTATAGGCATCCCAGAATGCCTCTTTGGAGCGGGCAAATGCTGTTTTGTATACACCATTATTTACATTATGGAATAACCAGATATTTAACTTATCAATTTCTTCCCTGAGTTCTTTCGGATAAAGATCCGGTGCATTCTCTCCATGAAATTCCCTGAAGTTTACCTCAAAATAGTTGGTCAGTCTGTTGTAATCGTTGTTCACTACTTTCCCAGTCTGTACGTCGATCAGTGCAGGAACTGTCGTTCTTCCGGTATAATCATCATCTGCTTTGTAATATGCCTCACTCAAAAACTGAATGTTTAAAACCGGATCTGTGTTGTTCTCGTCATATACAAATTCCCAGCCGAGATTTTTTTCATGAGGCGCATGTTCTACCATATTGACACTGATGGCATCCTCCAGCCCCAGAAGCTCCCTCACGATGGATGCACGGTTTGACCAGTGGCACAGCTTTGCCCAGACCAGACGATAACGTCCTTTTTCTACCGGATTTTCGCCCGGTCCGAATCCTTTTGTAAAATGATTTGGCTGTCTATGAAAATATCCGTTCTCGTCAACCTCTGAAACTGTCTCTACCGGACGGACTCTGATCTTTCTTCCATTTACTACTTCATAATCAAATTCTGCCATTTTTCTGCCTCCTGCTTTTCGTTCTTCTTAGTTGATCGGTGTTTCAAATTTATCTGCGGATGGAACCTGATCTGCCCCGAAATATTTCTGTGAAAGTTCTTCTAATGTGCCATCCTCCTGTAACTCTTTCAATACCTTATTAACATCCTCCCGAAGCGCTGCCCCCTCGTCATTTAACGGGAATAAGAAGTACGCATCCAGTGCTGTTGAAAACTTTGCTGTCTCATCAGCAGATAGTTCTGTTTTCTGTAATCCGTCAAAACCAAACTCTTCGATGTAGCTGTTGTAAATTGGAAGGTCATCTACCCTGAAATCGCTTGTTCCGTCCTGAATATGTTCAAATACAACCGAGAGATCTGCCTCTGTGTAAATAATCTCAATCTGTGATTCCGGATTTTCTTCATTCCATTTTTCAATGGCATTCGTGACATTCACTCCGGCACCTGCCTCAATCTTGTAACCTCTGTCAGCGGCATCCTGTAAAGAAGTGAGTGGTTCATCATCTGCTCTCTGAACAAATACATATTTGATCTCGTCATATGGGAAAGAATAGTAGTAACTTTCCGCTCTCTTCTCGTTGTAGCTGAAATTGTTGACAGCAATCTGATAATTACCAGCGGTAAGTCCTGAGAAAATCGCATCAAATTCTGCGGTCTGCAAATTCAGACTGTACTGTGGAAGCCGGTCAAATACTGCCTGTAATACTTCGATATCATATCCTGAATAACTTCCATCTTCCTCCACGGAAATGTAAGGCTTTGGCGAACCTCCGGTCACTGCATTGATCACGGTGACATCTCCACTGTTCTCTGTTTCTGCACTGACGTCTGCATTTGTGGATGCATTATTTGTATCTGTGCTATTTCCACCGCATGCTGTTACACTGATTGCTAATGCTCCTGTAAGAATTCCTGCTGTTAATTTTTTTACTAAACTCTGTTTCATAATGTTTTCTCCTCTTCATTTTTCTACTTTTTAGAAAATTGTGAAACTCCTCCTACTCTTCTTTCACGAGTTTCGCAATTATCTATTTCTACTTTTAAGCATCTTTCTCTCATACACTTTCATACGTTAATTCTAAAGAGTGTTCACATAAAGAAAGAAGCAGGTCGTTGTCATATGTTTATCACAACTGCCTGCTTCTTCTCTTTGCAAAACACTCAGGTGCATAAATCATATGAAAATAAAACCGTATTCATCCATACAGCACATATAACAGCGACACATCTGTTTTTTGTTCTTTACAATCGTATTTGGTTTCATATGATTTTCTCCCTTCTTTATTTCCCATCTTTTTGATATGTTTTATAGGAATTAATTTATGTTTGTGATTATAACTATGTGGTCATGGTTTGTCAATTGTTCTGGTTATAGAAGATTCCTTGTGGTTGCTATAGGTTTTTCTTATAGCTCATATTATCATTAATTGTAGCTCAATTTTTACCCCCAAAAAATCCAAGACAGCCGACTGTAAGTATACGCAGCTTTTTTCGAATATTCGGATTGGCAAGTATCGTTATCTGTAGTATTATGCTTGTCATAAAGGAAATGGGGTTTCACCGGGTAGGGATTATTCCTGACAGGACTTGCTCGTTTCTTTTTTTATTTCTAAAACATCATATACCGGCAATGCCCCTGTAGAATCAATAACGCCGGTACAGAATATCCAAAAAGGTGTTTCTAACATTACTTAAAAATCTTTTGTTCTGCCATATATCGCTTTAATAAAAAAATTTTCTTCCAGATTTGAATTTTCCTTAGAATAATAATATAATCCATATCCTTGCTTCACTAATGCTTCTGCTGCAAAATTCTCATAAAGAGCCCCTTTATAAACTCCAAGATTCTTATTTGCGCGAAGATCTTCCTGTGCCTCATCTTTCAGCCATTCCACACATCCCATATATTCCTTTGATCTTCCGCATACCCTTTTGCCCACAGAAATTCTTCAAAATCCATCGAATGCATCTGATAATCTGTCTTATATCCCACGCTGATACTGGCAATTCGATGGTACTGCACTCCTAACAGCGATCCTGAACAGATTACATCGTATCTTCCATCTTCCTTAAAAAATTTTAACGAGGTTGCAATTTCCGGAAAATCCTGGATTTCATCAAAAAAATCAATGTTTCATGTGCTTCAAAATGTTTTGCTGGATCAATTCTGCTTATTATTTTTATAATACTGTCTGCCGAAAATCCTTCTTCGATAATTGCTTTATATACCGGTTCTGTAATAAAGTTTACATTTTTATGAGCGTATTTTTTTATATTTATTACACTTTTATGAGCGTTCCTTTATCACAGATTGTCTATGTAAATTTTGTGATACAGCACGTTCTGTTTCATCAGTCGGCCATGATTTTCTAAGGGCTGCATAAGAAATCAAAAAGTTTGCAAGCCAGCCTGCAGGTACAGCAAGCCAGACAAATGCAATACCAAAACGTGGTGCAAAAATCAGTGCGACCGATAAACGAATCGCAAGATTTACCATGTTCGCAATAAGGAATGGACGCATAATTCCAAGGCCACGAAGCACCCCATCTGTTGCCATCTTGATACCCATAAAGATAAAGAAATAACCAAGCCATCTCATATAATCACCGGACACCTGATATGCCAGGGCTGTTCCGTCTTTGCCCAGGAATAATGATGAGATCTGAGTATGCAGTGTTTCAATAACTATGAAAGCGAGAGCTGCAAAGCATATATCTAATAACAATGCCGCACGATAGCCTTTTTTGATACGTGAGGTTTTATTTGCGCCAAGATTCTGGGAAACATATGGTGAAACTGCATTACCAATAGATACAAACATCAATGAAAAAACATTCTCTACTCTCATCGTTGCTGCGTAACCTGCAAGTGCCTGTGTACCAAAAGGATTTACAACTGCCTGTACGATCATCATGCCTATTGATACTGTAGACTGTTGAAGAACTGATGGAATGGCAATTCGAAGCATTAATTGCAACTCCTGTCTGTCAAACCATCTATACCGGCACTTATACCGACGCATCCGGTAAAGAAAAATCAAAAACGAAAACACTGCGGAAACACCCTGTGCGATAAGCGTTGCAAGAGCTGCACCGAACACACCCAGTCCAAGATCCGCTACCATCCAAAGATCCATAAAAATATTCAATACAGATGAAAATATCAGAAGTCCTAACGGAATTTTTGATTCGCCGATTGATGTAAACATGGTAGATAGAATGTTATACATAAAAAGAAACGGAAAACCCACAAAATAGACTTGCAGATACAATACTGCTTCGTCCAGTATATCAGCAGGTGTCTGTAACAAGCTCATCATCAGGCGGGAAAACCCAAATCCAAACGCACCCAGGAGTATGCTTAAAATACAAAAGCTGATCAGTGATGTTGACACAATCGTTTTCATTTTACTGTAATTTCTGGCACCAAAATAGCGGCTCACAAGCACTCCCGCACCTACACCGGCACCAAGTGCCACACATATGAAAACATTCGTAAGTGCCGCACAGGCACCGACTGCTGCCAGTGCAGAAGAACCAACAAACTGACCGACGATAATCGAATCAGCCATATTATAGACTTGCTGAAAAAAGCTGCCAAGAATCATTGGCATTGCGAAAATAGTCAACGCTTTAAGAGGTTTATCTGTTATCAAATATTCATCTTTTGACATTCTTTTACTGCTCCTTCTAAAAAAAATCCCATTGCGAGATTGTATGCTTCATCATACATCATATAAAATCAGAAAACAAAAAACGGCTGCCAGCCTTGATTTTACTAGCTATACAACCGTTTTTCGTTTTCCAACTGTCAAAGATGGGAATATAGCATGGTTTCAGGAAAGTTGCAAGGGGACTTGTTCTATACTACTGTGATGCAATACCTAATTAATTTAGGGGAATCATTCTATTTGTTAGAATTCTCTTGTTCCAACAAATACTTCATATATTTTTTGGTATCTATATCCCTTTTTCATTTTTGTTGAGTCAGGAATAATTACATTTAAATCAACTAACTGATTAATAATTTTTGAAACAACATTTGGAGATACACCAGATAACTCTTGAATCTCTTTTTTAGTAAAAACAATCTGTTTCATGATAACCGGCATTATCTTATAAACAGAATTACCTTTTATTGCTTCAATAGTTTTCATGTCTTCTTTATATATTTCTTTGATTCTATCCAACTTGTAAATATATGCATTACACTGGTCAATAATACATTGTAAGAAGAACTTAATATATCCTGATACATTTCCTCGTCTACATTCCATCAGATTTCTCTGATATGACGGTTTATATAACTCAAGTATCTCTGACATATACAAAATAGGTGTGCTTTGATCCAACATCGCCATTTGTACCGGTATCAAGGCTCTGCCAAGACGTCCGTTTCCATCCTTATACGCATGAATAGTTTCAAACTGCATATGTGATAAGGCAATATTTACCAACAACGGATCCTCAAATTCATCATTCATGTATTCATATAGATTTTTGAGCAATCCATATACCTCTTCAGGAATTGGCGGAACAAATGTTGCGGTATCAATGGTACATCCCCTTGGTCCGATCCAATTTTGTGTAGTTCTTATTTGACCTGGATTTCGCTGTGATCCACGGACACTATCCAGTATGATCCTATGCATTTCATTGACAAGCTCATAGCTGATCTTATTTCCCACCTGTAAATTTGAAGATGCATATTCTATTGTCTTTTTAAGATTTTGAATTTCTCTGCTATCATCCGTTATTTCCATGTACTTCAGGTAGTACATCTCATCTTGTGAAATCTGGGTACCCTCGATCTGTGTTGATTTATAACTTTCATTCAAAATAACAGAATCCAGGAAGAAACCTGCATCAAATTC
>ENA-UERN01002391-UERN01002391.1-human-gut-metagenome-genome-assembly--contig:-NODE-2391-length-14805-cov-4.106735_pt1 | contig 14805 bp, 10 predicted proteins | sample MGYA00242950_ERZ507950 | MGnify/ENA primary metagenome ERZ507950 (study PRJEB26167, sample SAMN06115515) | human gut metagenome | host: Homo sapiens | place: China:Ningxia | collected 2014-11-26...
AACAGATAACTCAATTTTTTTCTATACATGAATATAACTAATCACATCCACTGCTTTTTGATATTATACCTGCAAAAATAGGAATTTATTAACGATAGATTTGTATTTTTGCCCGAATAATAATCGTAATGACTTATGACAAAGATATTAGTTACCTACGACATGTTCCGCGAGGGCTTCACGGAGCTGGAAAGCAAGTATGATGTAACTTTTCCCGACGGAAGAGATTTTACTTATGAGGAAGTATTCGAAATGATCCCGGAGTATGATGTATTGTGCTCCATGTTCGATTTCCCGGTGAATAAAGAACTGATCGACCATGCACCGGATTTAAAGATGGTAGCCAATTATGCGGTGGGTTACAATAATATTGATGTGGCTTATTGTCTGGAAAAAGGTATTACGGTAGCCAATACCCCGGACCCGGTGACCGCCCCTACGGCGAACCTGGCACTCGGTTTGATGATCGATACCGCCCGCCGTATCACCGAATGCGACCGCAAACTGCGTACGCTCGGCAAAGAGATGAAGGTGGGTGTACTCGAAAATCTCGGCGTGAATATTACCGGACAGACACTCGGTATTATCGGCATGGGACGTATCGGAAAGGCGTTGGCCAAACGTGCGAATGCCTGCGGTATGGAGGTGATTTACCATAACCGCCGCCCACTTTACGTGGAGGAAGAGACGAAACTGAACGTGACGTACGTCTCTATGGAAGAGCTGTTGGCGAAGTCCGATTTTGTCTCCCTGAATGCTCCTTATACTCCCGATACCTACCATATCATCGGCGAAACGGAACTGAAGCAGATGAAACCGTCGGCTATCCTGATTAATACCGCCCGTGGCCCGCTGGTGGACGAACATGCGCTGGTAAAGGCCTTGCAGGACGGAACGATTCATGGCGCCGGACTGGATGTATTTGAATTTGGCGACTATCCCCTGCCCGAATTGCTGGAAATGGAAAATGTGGTACTGACGCCTCATATCGGCACGCAGACAATGGATGTACGTATCGTTATGGCACGTACTGTTTGCAACAACGTAATCGGATTTCTGGAAGGCGACCGTCCTGTGTCACGCGTCATGCGTCCATGACGGCGGCTTTTGTGTTGAGCGAGCTTCTCTCGGTGGCGAATCCGGAGAAGGCCGCTTTCTTGCAACGTTTTTTCAAGACGGGGCCCGGTGAGTATGCCGAAGGAGATGTGTTCCTCGGGTTGGTCGTTCCCCTCACCCGCAGTATTGCAAAAGCGAATAAGCAGACGCCTTTATCCGAGTTGCAGCTATTGATTGAAAGTGAATACCATGAAGCCCGCCTTTGTGCCCTGCTGATTGCGGTCGAGCAGTTCAAAAAGGCCTCTGAGGCCGACCGTAAGAAATTGTATGATTTCTATCTGGATAATGCCCGGCGCATCAATAACTGGGACTTGGTAGACGTTACCTGCCCGCATCTGGTAGGTCTTTACCTGCTGGATAAAGACCGTACCCGATTATACGAACTGGCGGATAGCGACTGTTTGTGGGAGCAGCGGATTGCTATGGTTTCTACCGTCACTTTCATCCGTAACCGCGAATATACCGATACATTGGCATTGGCAGAAAAGCTGATGACGCATACACATGACCTGATGCATAAAGCGGTAGGTTGGATGCTCCGCGAAGTCGGCAAAAAAGACCGGGAAACATTAACCGACTTTCTCGAAAAGCACGCTACACGCCTCCCCCGCACAGCTCTCCGTTATGCCATCGAACATTATCCGGAGGAACAACGGCAGTATTTCCTGAAGAAGAAGTAATGTATGAATGAAGAAATAAAAGAAAAACTCCGCCGGTGGGCGAATGAATATAATGTTAGCGGTTTTATCAAGGACGATCCTGTCCAGTTTCCCCATCGGTACACGGAGAAAAGGGATATTGAGGTGTCCGCTTTTATTACCTCCTGGATTTCTTACGGACGCAGGGAACTAATCCTCCGGAAAGCGAACGAACTGCATGATGCAATGGGCCCTAGTCCTTACCGTTGGATTAGGAATGAAGGATATAAGAACTTGGCGGGAAATTCGGTAGAACTCGGTAAGAGAGATACTTTTTACCGTTTCTACACCTACTCCCATCTATGTCAGTTGTGCGACCGGCTGAAAAGTATTTATGAAGAATATGACTCGCTGGAAGATGCTTTGTCTGCCAGTCCTTATCCGAATCCGGTGACAAAGATACAGGATATTTTCTCAGGAATCGAAGGGATTCCCGTACTGACGGGGACGTCTGCCTGTAAACGTCTTGCCATGTTCCTCCGGTGGATGGTCCGGAAAGACGGTATTGTCGATTTCGGTATCTGGGAAACAGCCATCAAACCGCATGAATTAATCATCCCTTTAGATACCCACGTCCATCAGATTTCGTTGGAACTGGGATTGACCGAACAAAAGAACGCTACCCTCAAAACCGCCGTCGAGATTACCGAAGCCTTAAAGCAGGTATTCCCGGATGACCCGTGTCTGGGGGATTTCGCTTTGTTCGGGTATGATATAAACCGGGAGAAGTGAAAAATCAAATAGACTTTGCTATGATGTCAGGCAATTCTCCAACCAAGTAGAAAGGTAAATTAATAAGCCGGAATTGCTTTCCCTGAACAGTCTTTACTTCGTTGACCGAATAAGGTTGTGACCATACCCGGAAAGCAACGGTTTGAGAAGAGCGTTCCATGAAAGAATGAAGTGAACGTAAATGAGCGTTATGCCCGGATTTCACTTCAATGGGAAAGATGCTGGATTCCTGTACCCATATATAATCAACTTCAGCACTGGAATCATTTTGTCCCCTTACCCAGAAATTCCGTTTCTGACTTACTTTGTTTGTCAGTGTCAGTAGCTCTTGCGCAACAATTTGTTCTGCAATCATACCTCTCCAGGCATCCAGAATATCGTTTGCTCCTAATATCAGTTTTTGTACCTGGGCAGCGTAATTTACCAATCCGGTATCCAACCATATTAACTTGGGTGTACGTTTGATTTCTGACGTTGCCGGTACTTCTGTTGCAGTTGTAGGATAGACCAATTCCAGCAGCATCGCCTTTTCCAATAACCGGAATGCTTCTCCTACTTCACGTGCTTTGTAGGATGAGCCGGCAAAACCTCCGAGTGTAATATTTTGACCAGCTTTATGCCATCCCTCCTTTAAAAGGAAACGTACGACATCCGGTAGGAGTTTTCCGGTGGTATATTTTTCTACGTCATCCCTATACCCTTGTAAAAGTGTTTCATAAATGTTGTTGAGAGATAAAATGTCTCTTCTTTCTGCATATAGCTGTATAACTTCCGGCATACCTCCGATTAAGGTATAGATGTTGAATAAGTTCATCAATCGTTCATGAAACGCAGATGTGATCTCCGGTTGTGCAAGTACAGGCAATAATGTTTCTTCTTGGATGGCTTGCAGAAACTCCCGGAAAGAACAAGGGCGTAGAGCTAAATATTGTACACGTCCTACCGGAAATGAAGTGTGTATGTCTACTATATTCTCTAATAAAGAACCTGCTGCTATCACATATATATCGGGCAGTTCTTCATAGAAATAACGTAACAGTGAGATTGCTTTGGCTGAATTTTGTATTTCATCGATGAAAAGAAGTGTGCGTCCTTTCTTGCGTATGACTCCGCGATGGGCAAACAAAAGAGGCATTAAGTCTTTCAGCGGGACAGACAAGTCGAATAGTTTGGCAGCTTCCTGCTTTTCCAGATTTAATGGCAAATAATTGTCGAACTGTTTGCCGAATTCATTCACAACAGTAGTCTTGCCTACTTGTCTTGCTCCACGCAGGATAAGTGGCTTCCGATGGCTATCTGCTGCCCATGCTTCCAGGTTTACGATGATGTCTCTTTTGAACATTTTGTTTATAGGACTGGTTTACAGATGCAAATATACCAAATTGTTTCAAACCGGAGGCAAAAGCCAGTTGTTTTTGTTCTAAACCGGAGGCAAGTTGGTGTGTTTTTTGTTTCAAACCGGAGGCAAACTATATCCAACCCTGGCATCTTTTAGCGTCAACTAAGGGAGAAACTAATCCTCGGGTCATGACTTTGTATTATTACCCTGTACACCCTGGCTTATTAAGGTGTACACCTTGCGTAACTATCCTGTACACCCTGGTCGATTATCCTGTACAGGGTAGTTTTAGTGGGTAAGGACTTTCGGGCTAGTGAGTTACCACTTAATAAATAGTATCATACTACCTGCCGCCTAGTTGTGGCTGAATATCCCTGGCCGGATATATTGCAAATGACAAACGCCATTGCAAATAAAAAAAGTGTTTGCAATGGCGTTTGTCATTGGTTTATAGTAGTTTGCATTCCTGTATTGCAAATGGCAAATATTTTTATCAAAACTTTGTGTAGAAAGTTATTTTGTTATCTCTGCATAATTCACCTGCGGTGTCCGGATACCCGGCTTCAGTTCACCGTTGACGATGATCAGGCTGTCACCTTTCAATACGGCTCCTGCCCCGGCACGGGCTAACTGTTCGTAATCTCCCAGCTCGGTCCATTCTTTGGTAAATGTGTTGTATTGTAAGAGGAATGTATTGAATTTGTACCATTCCACCGGATAATGCATGTACTCTTTTCCCTCTTTTATCAGCCTTTCGAGTCCTTCGAACTCTAATCTTTCTTCGGCCCGCTCCATATAGATGGAACGGTTGAGGGCTGTTAAGAAACGGCCGTAGTTGACGCCGCCCATAAGTAGGATTGAACTGTCGCCATAAGCAACTGCGCAACCTCCGGTGAAGGTACGCCAGACTTGGCCTTTGACTGGAGGCAATTTAGTCTCCGTAGTCCAACTTTTTGTAGCCGGATGGTATGAGAGCATATCTGAAGAGACAATTGCATCCACATCCTTTCCATACGCATCCTTGGAAACAGGCTGAAAGCCGCTCGACAGGTAAATACGTACTCCGTCGGCCGACTGTTGGGCGGCTAAGACCGGTTGAAGGCGTGCCTGACCGGGGAAGTCCGGCAGTTTTTCCCAGTTTCCGTCGAGGTTTTTGTTCAGTTTCATTGAATAGAAGCTATGGCCGGGTTTCCCGTTCTCATTTCCTCCGGCTACATATATCGTATGGTCGATATAGGCCGCAGAAAGATTATCCATCGATACGGGAAGTGTATCCAATTTGTAAATATGTGCCTTTTCATCGGACCTGGACATAGACAGCAGATAGACATCGGCTAAAAAATCGGTGCTGTTGTTTCCCCCTATGCAGACGATACCTTCCGGCGTCGTGACGGAGGCTCCGTAGGCAACTGGAAGAGGCAGGTTGCCGGCTTTCTGCCATTGGGCGTTTTTGTCTGAAAGGTCGAGGGCGAATATATCGCTGTAATATCGTTTGGCTCCTCCCTCGGTGACCGGTTTGTCGGGGAAATTACAACCGCCGGCAACCAGCAGTATTCCGTTACTGATGCCGACAAAAGGGGCTGAAACCCCTAATGAGGCGGTGTCTGCCATGCCCGGCAAATCGGGTAGTTTATTCCAGGTACAGGTAATCATATGATTCGGTTTAGATGTTGGTGGCTGACTGCATCCGGCTAACATGACTGCCAGCAGGAGAAGACATCCGGTTAATATGGATTTGTTGTGCATGATACTATTGTTTCTTTGTCCTGAATGTTGAAGCCGGGAGTTCATCACTGTTGACCAGGTTGGCACGGGTGAATGGTTGCCAGCCGTAGCGGACCAGCTTCGGATTCGTAACCTTCTCACTGCGGATTTTCACCTTTCCATCGATTATTTCGGCCTGGGCGGGGAAGAATAGCCCGTCGTGTTCCGCTATTTCGAATGTGCGTATCGGTTGCCCGTCGGAGGTGTGCAGGCCGTCGGCGTAATCGAAGGTGATGTAGGCGGCGTTGTCCCTGAATTCGACTGAACGGAATAAAGGACCTGACGGACTGAGTGCATGTCCGTATGTCTTGTTGAGTGCCCAACGGGCCAGGCGTTCCCCTATTTCGCGTTTGTATACCGGATGCACATTCAACGAATCTCCCCGGTCGCTGCTGACGGCCATACCGCTGTTCGGAATCGTCTCCATCAGTTCACGTTGGCTGTTGCGGAACCAGGTCCAGCTCGGGCGGTCGATGCTCGACAGCTGAACGTAATAGAATGGAAACTCTTCTCCCCAGTTTTTGCGCCAGCTTTCCACCAGCAACGGGAACAAACGTTCGTGTGTTTCGATATTCTGGGCATTCGATTCGCCCTGGTACCAGATGACTCCTTTGATCGGATATTGCTGCAATGGCTGGATACCCGTTTCGTACAGATAGCAAGGCTCATACGGATGGCGTTGCAGTTTGTCGGATGATTTCTTCGTGTTGAGAACCGCCCGACCGCGTACCCAGTCCTGGATAAAGTCGTTCTGTGTCCAGTTATACAGTATATCGGTAAATTCAAATTCCAGTGTTTTCCGGTCTATCCAGGCTTCGGTACCCGACCCCCCTATGGCATTCAGGACGAGTCCGACCGGAACTTGCAGGCTGTCCGACAACATCCGTCCGAAGGCAAAGGCTACGGCCGAGAACTTATCGGCTGTCTGTTTGTTGCACGGCGTCCACCGGGTGTCGTGGTAATATTGCAGGCGGTTGAGGGAATCCATGACAGAAATGTCCCATTCCACCGCATTCGTATACCAGCGGGGCTGCATATTGAAGAGACGTATCTGTGGTTGGCTGTCCGCATATTCGAGTAGTTCCTTACGCTGGCTGTCTGCCAGTTCGTCTACCCGGAAAGCCATGTTGGACTGCCCGGAACAGAGCCATACTTCGCCGACCAGTACCTCTTTATAGGTCAGTTTCTGTGAAGCCGGTACTTTCTTTTTGCTTTTCTTCTCTGTGGCGGGCGAGGCTTCGATGGTCAGTTCATAAGGACCTCCTGCCTGTAACGGGTCGAGCGTGACAGACCATTTGCCGTTGGAGGCGGTTACAGACTCTTTCTTTTGTCCGGCAATCTGCACGGTTACTTTCTCACCGGCATTGGCAGTCCCGGAGATGAGTAAAGGTTTTTCCCGCTGTAAGACCATATTGTCGGAGTACGTGGCAGGCATATGGAGGCCTCCGTAGTTGCCGGTCAGTTCCCCGTAAACCGTTTTGGCGAGGATACCGGCTCCTTCCGTGTTCGGATGAAGGGCATCGGGTAACAGGTCCGGGCGGTTGTACAGGCCTTCCTGCAAGTCTATCAGTCCGGTGTTGGCCAGCCGGGCTATTTCTTCGATTGTCTCCTGCTCCATCCAGTACCAGTCACGGGTACCCGATTTGAAACGCGGATGCCGGTGTGAGATGGGTGTCATCCGGCAAATCCATATCCGGCAATCCGGATTAGCTTTGCGGAACGACGCTATCAGGGAAAGGTAGTCTTTCACGAAATGATCCCGGTAGTTAGGCCAGTTGCGCGGGTCGGTATCGTTCAGTCCGAGATGGATGACTACCCTGTCGCCGGCAAAGTCGAGTGCCGCTTTGTATTCTTCCTGCTCGCAGTAAGGGCGATGTCCTTTGTTGAGCAGCGTGGCACCGCTTTTACCGAAATTCACCACTTCGTAGTCGTCTCCCAGCATACGTTGCAGTTGAGCCGGATAAGAATTGACCTCCCGGTTCTCTATGCCTGCACCGTATGTCACGCTATTACCTACACAAGCTACCTTAATCTTATTCTGACCGTAGGCAGCTGTGCAAAGTAACAGGCATAATAGTAAAAGAGTTTTTTTCATTGTATGATAGTCTGTTTATTTCTTTTTATCCGGTGAATAGACCAGGCCGTCTACCGCCTTTTCACCGTCCGGGGTGACAAAGACGAATGTGAACATCCATTTGTTTAGCCTGACTTCGGGAAGCGTGAACTTTCCGACGGGAAGTTTCAGGAAAACCTTGTTCCATCCCTTTTGCAGGTGTACCCTGAGTGGTTCCCTGGCAACACAGTTCTCATTCCCCAGCGCGATTTCATTCGATTTTACGGTATGGGTTGCAGTCCATTCCGGCGGAAGCAGTTCCCGGTCGTTCAGCCATATGCGGCTACCTTTGTAGTCCCACTTGCCTTGCGGTGGCGCCAGGTCCATTTCCGAACGGCCGTAGTTCTGGAATTCTATCCAGGCACCAGCTTCCTGGTCTTTGGGCGAATATACCCAGGTCCAGGCATAAGCGGTATGGTTTTCTTTCGGGTCTTTGTAAAAGCCGGGAACGAGTGTGCCCCATACGTGGCGCAGATAGATTCCGGCACCGATGGTTTCGTTTGTTTCGTAGGTTTTCCCGTCGTAGGTATAGCTGTTTTGCAAGGCCGTTTCAGGCGGGAACACGCTATTCAGGTCGCCGTTATTGGAGAATGCGTCGGTGATGCGCCATTTCACGTTTGTCTGTTTTACGTATGAAAACGGATATCCTTTGAAATGATGCTCTTTATGCCAGAGCATTCGTTGTTCGAATTCGGCAAAGGAAGTGTATGCGCGGCTGTCTTCGGAAGGCAGGTTGGTCCCTTCTTTATCGAAGTATTCGTAGCCTCCTCCCCGCCAGGCACGGTCGGCTATGGCAAGCATGTTAGGATACAGGTGGTTTTCCCGTATCATGTTTTCTTCCGGCTGTACCAGGCGGTCGTTCCAGACGGCCAGGATGACGCCTGCCATATCATCGCTGCCTTCGGTGTGCCGGTAGACGGTACTGTTGTATAAAGCACGGATGTCGGCAAAGGTATCGAAATGGTTCAGATAATGGAAACGGGAGTCGATGGCCGGTATTCCCGGCTGGGCTTTTCCCCGGTAACTCCACAGGTGTGTCATATCTATTTCCCCCGGTTGGTAATGCCATCCCGGGTTCCAGGAGATTGCTTTTTTGCCTTTCGACCGGACGAATGCGACCATCTCCGGCACAAACCGGGGATTGGTGAACTCCACTTCGTCGGTCCCGATATGCAGATAAGGCATATCGAATGTTTCGCAGACTTCTTCTATGAGCAGTTTCAGTATTTTCATTCCTTCCGGACTTTGCATGTCGTGGCGGAAGGTCCGTTCGAAAGCGGCACTGTGCCCGGGCATGTCGAGTTCGGGTATCAGCATCACCTGGTGTTGTTTGCAGAAAGCAACGAGTTCTTTGGCCTCTTCCAGTGTATAATATTTGCCCGGCATGCGGGTTGTATTGATGCTGTCGTTTATCATCGGAAAGACTTTGCTTTCCAGTCGCCAGGACTGGTTCTCGGTGAGATGCCAGTGGAAAACATTGATTTTGTAACGGGATAAAATGGCTATTTCCCGTTTCAGTTCTTCCAGGGAGATATAACTGCGGCCTACGTCCTGCATGAATCCGCGGATACGGAAGGCAGGCCAGTCTGTAATCCGGCATCCCGTGATATAGGCTCTGTCCCCTTTCTTTTCCGTTAGTTGGCGAAGGGTTTGAATAGCCCAGTATATTCCCTGTTCCGTGGTGGCTTCGATGGTGATACCCTGGGAGGATACTTGTAGTTTATAGGCTTCGTTTGCGTTCAGCTTTGCCTCCGGCAGTTCTTTTACAAGTTTTATTTGTAATTTGTGTTTGCTGGCGGGGTTGATGCCGATGTTATTCTCCTGCAACCAGGCCGTAACCATCTGCTCCGTATTTCCTTCTGTCTGGAGGGCGATTTCTTTTCCGGAAAACGTTTGCTTGTTCCAGTCTACCTGTTGCGGCCAGGGAAGTAAGTTCGGGATACCGGTAGCATAGGCCACCGGTATCCATACACATAATATGAATGTTATGAACAGCTTTTGTTTCATCGTATTTATTTAATCAGGTCTGTTAGTTTGACAGCCTGGAAGGTCATGTGTGCCACACTTGATTCGTAGAAGATACCGACTGTTTCCTTGTCGATCATGGACAGGCAGGAATATCCCCATCCTTCGTTTTCGTCCAGTAATACCTGATGTTCTGCCGGCCAGGTCAGGCCACCGTCGAGACTGGCTTTAATCGTGATATGGTTGCGTCCTTTCGTGGTGTTCGGATTGGAGAACAATAACAGTTTCTTTCCGGTGATGTTGTCTTTCGCATCCACTTTGATGAGGCTTGCCATACAAACCGGTTCCTGCAAGGCACTGCGGCTTGAGGGATGTTCGGTCCAGGTCTTGCCCAGGTCTTTGGTAACGGCTACGGCACGGCTACCGCCACGGTTATCGCGCATGTTGAGCATGAGTACGCCGGGTTCAACTTCTGCTACTTGTGCTTCGGTGGTATTGGTGCGTGCCAGGTTATGCAGATGCCAGGTTTTGCCACGGTCTTTGCTGTACATCACGCCTGCATTCGGTACACGTGTCGCATCGATGAACTGGATGGGGAAAACCAGCGTGCCGTCCTGCATGGTGATACCGCGTCCCGGACCCTGCAACAGGAAGTACCAGGAAGGGTCTTTCACCTGCGAAGTGATGTTGATAGGTTCGCTCCAGGTCTTTCCGTCGTCTTCGCTCTTGACAAGCATCAATTGGGCCGTTTCATCGGGAGTCATACCCGGCATGGAGTTCCACCAGGCGCGTCCGTTACCCATTCCGTGAGTCCAGGCGGCAACAATCCAGATGGTGTTTGTCTTTTCGTCTACCAGGATGGACGGGTCGCCTACACCATTTTGTGCATGAGGCAGGCCACCGGTCTCACCGAAGGTCATGGCTACCTGCATCGGCTCCCAGGTTTGTCCTTTATCCGTACTGCGGCTCACGCCTATGTCGACCATTTCCTGCAAGTCGACACTGCTGTTGTAGCGGATATCGTAAACGCCGAGAAGCGTGCCGTTGTTGGTCGTAACCAGTCCCGGGATACGGAAGGCTGCCGAGCCGTCATCGCCTGCCTGGCGTACACCGACACCTACGCGGCGGGGTGTTTCTGCTTTTCCTTTCCATTCGATGGCTGCGGGTTTGTTATTGATGGTGGCCTCCGGCATCGTGAAGGATACTCTCGACAATAAAGAGGTCTCCGGTTTCATTTCGATGCTTACCCAGAAGTAGTTGGGACCTTTAATCATTGGTTGTTTGGACGACAACCTGATTGTTTTTGCCGGAGCGGTAACTTCATCTTGTTTGACAGAATAAGAAGGGTTCGCAACCCGTGTCTTGCCCGGTGTGTAACTGGTAACGTATGTCACCGGGTTGAAGTGCGTGCCCTCCCTGGACGGTGCTTCCGTGCCGCTATAGAATAACCGTACGGCTTTTATGTCAGACAGGTTCGTCTCTTCTCCGAATTGGAGTGTGAAGTTATTTAATACATCTCCCTTCTGAGCGGGAATACGCATTTCCAACAGTACATTGTCCGTACGGTCTATCAGAATAGGAATCTGCTGTTCCCTTACGTACAAGCTGTCTGCTGCAAAGGCGGTTTGTGCGATGAATAGAAGACAGAGATAAAAGATGCTTTTTTTCATGGTGATTGTTCTATATGTGTTGTTTGTTAAATACTGAGTCAAATATAATCATATTATTTTCAACTAATCCGTCATGTTTGCCACTTTCGGTCGAAGGAAGCAAATCTGAATGAGTAAAGCGATTGCGACGAGTCCTGCCAGCATGGCGAAGTCGTGCCCCAGGTTGCCGGCATCTGTCGACCTGCCCAGCAGGTCTGTAATGGCTGCTCCGGCAAATACACCGGTCATATTCATGATACCGTAAGCCGTAGCCCGGTAACGTGGTGAGATGAACTGGCAGAGTATCGGCATATTATTGGCATCAAAGATACCGAAACCGATACCGAAACACAAGCCTCCGCCGACAATCATCAGGAAGTTATGTCCGAAACCGAGCAATAAGAGCGATGGAATGGTCAATGCCAGTCCGATAGCTCCGGTATAAACACGGCCTCGTACGTTGGTCTGTATCCATTTGTCGGATAAGATACCGCCTGCAATGACTCCGATAAACGAAGATAAAGCGATTGTAATCGTTGATAACGGGCCTGCTTCCGACATGTCGATTGACAGATTCTCGGAGAATAATGTCGGCAACCAGTTCTTGGTAGCCCAGCCCGGTAGACTCGGGGTTGCAAAATAAAGCAGGATAATCCAGAAAGAGATATTCGTAAACAACATACCCATCCCTTTGAGAGCCCCTTTCACCGGATTCTCGACGGCAGCGCCCGCCTCTTTGATTTTATGAACGATATGGTCTTTTTTATCTTTCAGGAACAGAATAAGAATCACGCTGTATGCAATACCGACAATCCCGAACCAGTGGAAAGTCGTTTCCCAGGTAAAGGCGCTTGCCACTGTCGCACCGAAACCGCCTAAAGCCTGTCCGGTGTAAAGGCCGGTCATGTGGATGCCTACTGCCAGCGAACGGGTTTTCCCTTGGTGGTAATCGGTTATCAGCGACAATCCTGCCGGGATATACAAGGCTTCGCTTACTCCCATGAGGGCGCGCAGGAAATAAATCTGGTTGAAAGTGGTGCAATAACCCATCATCAGCGTGACGAACGACCAGACGAACAGGCTGCCGACGATCAACCATTTGCGGTTTACCCTGTCGGCTATCATTCCCGCTACAGGGCTCATGAATCCGTATATCCACAGGAACACGGCCATCAGGCGGCCGAAGTTGGCTGCCGATTCCAGTTCGGTGATGTCTATCATCATCGCGTCTTTCATGGTGGAGAGCATTTGCCGGTCCATATAGTTCAGTAAGGCTACGCCCCACAACAGGCCGACAACTACCCAGGGATAGATTTTCTTATTGCTCATATCGTTTATTTTGAAAGCATTTCTTTACAAAGCAGGTTACATTTCAGAAGCATCCGAGGGATGTGGAACGGGCCTTTATACATATTACCTTTGGCCGGCTGTGACAATGTTCCGTCATAATGGAAATAGCCGTACCATTCCCCATATTCCCTGTCCGGGAAACGGGCGTATGTGTATTCATTAATCATCCGGTGCATTTCAAGGTATTTCCTGTCACCGGTAACTTCATAGGCATAAAGTGTGGCGATGATGGCTTCACATTGCGGCCACCAGAATTTCATATCGTGCCAGTATTCCTGCTGGGGAAGGTTCTTGCAGTCTCTGAAATAAGTGATTCCACCGTATGTTTTGTCCCAGCCCCATTCCCAGGCCCAGTTGAGGATAGTCAGTCCCATTTCTTTCAATTCCGGGTCCCAGTTGCGGTACTTGGCTTCTTCCAGGATGAACCAGGCTGTCTCGATGGAATGGCCCGGATTGATGGTTCGTCCGGGGATGGAGTCGATGAATTCGCCATTCGGTCCGACTGTTTCGAGGATTGTTTTGAATTCCGGCTTCATGAAGTCGCGGCGGAGTTCGTTGATGGACTCGTCTATCTGTTTTGTCAGTATTTCATCGTCGATAGCTTCGCGGATGCGGGCGGCTGTATCAATCAGTATCATGCATAAGGAATGCCCTTTGGCGACGAAGCCTTCGCGGAATTTAGGTTCAAGCAATCCCGGTGTATTTTTATAATGAAGGACTTGTTTGAAGAGGCTGACTGCTTTCTCCGCATAGCTTTTGTCTCCCGATGCGATGGAATATTGCGCCATGGCGATAGCGGCAAAAGTTTCGGAAAAGACATATCTTCTTTTGCGGACCGGAACGCCGGTTGCCGTCACCTCATAAAACATGCGGCCATCTGTGTCGAAGCAATATTTCTCGATGAAATCAATGCCATTCTTACAAGCCTGCAACCATTCCTGACGTTTCTCTATATGGTTGTAAGCATAGGCCAGGATGAAAGCGAAACGTCCCTGAAACCATACCGATTTGTTCGAATCCATCAGGGAACCGTCCCGGTTAAGGCAGGTGAAATAACCGCCGTTCTCTTTGTCGATGCCGTATTTCAGCCAGAAAGGCATGACATCGTTCACGAGGTCGTTTTTGTATGTTTCTTCCCAGTAACCCAGATATTCTGCCGGTTGGGATATGTTTGTCTTTGCTTCCATAGTCGTTAGAATTTGTTACATCTTTCAAAGAAATTGATAGCTTCGAGTTCAGCTTTCATAGCCGCTTCTTCGGCATCGGTCATATTCTGGAACGGCGTACGGTTTTTACCCAGGTTCAGACCAATCAGTTTCATGATACGCTTGCCTCCTACGATGTTTCCGCGGTAATGACAGATTACGTTAATCACATCCTGTGAGAAGTTTTGTTTTTCGCGGGCTGTTTCCAGGTCTCCGGCTTCCCAGGCCGTGATGATACCGACCAGTTCCTTGCCATTATAGTTGGTTGTTCCGCCGATGCCGCCTTGTGCGCCACCCATAGCCAGGCAGGGCAGAATAGTCTCATCCTGTCCGTGAAGCATGTCGAATTTGCCGTCTTTATATAACCTGCACTGGTTATATTCGTAAAGGCTTTCATAGGTATATTTGATTCCTGCGAAATTAGGGATGCGTCCGTCTACAGCTTTTAAGAAATCTACCATTGAAAGGAATGCGCCGTTGAATGCCGGGATATGATAATAATAGAAAGGCAGCTCCGGTGCCCCGCAAGCAATTTCTTCGCAATATTTCACCAGTTCTTCCACGCGGTTTACTTTAGGGAACGGAGAAGCCATGGCACCTATTCCCCATGCTCCGATTTTTTGTGCGTGGGCAGCCAGGTTACGGCTGGTCTTTACACAAGTACTACCTACATGTACGATTACTTTGAATCCTTCCGGCACAACTTCCATCCATCTTTCGGCCAGTTTGATACGCTCTTCTTCCGTCAGCATATAGCCTTCGCCCGATGAGCCGTTGATGAAAACACCTTTCAAACCGTTGTTGGCTAAAAGTTTGGCATAGGCTTCAATAGGTTCGTAATTCACTTCTCCATTTTCATAAAACGGAGTAAAAG
>ENA-UERN01002392-UERN01002392.1-human-gut-metagenome-genome-assembly--contig:-NODE-2392-length-14794-cov-6.073656_pt1 | contig 14794 bp, 20 predicted proteins | sample MGYA00242950_ERZ507950 | MGnify/ENA primary metagenome ERZ507950 (study PRJEB26167, sample SAMN06115515) | human gut metagenome | host: Homo sapiens | place: China:Ningxia | collected 2014-11-26...
AAAGATAATGACGTTTTTCAAAGATATCTGGCGATATTTGAAGATTTTTCGAGATATCTAGAGATAATGGGCGATTTTGAGTTGTAAAGCGATAATTGACAACTGGGGAGTGGTGAATGTGTTTAAGATTAAATACGTCGGCTGGTGCCACGTCTGCAAGTATTACGGTCCAGAGGGCGGCTTTATTTGCGGGTGTTGCAATGTCAAAGGCACATGTGACAGGCCGAGCGAATACGTGGAGCGGCGCGACGATGATTAACAGAAGACTGCTGATATATGGCGCCCCAAAAGCTGCAACGGGCGGCACTCTCACCGTCGGCAACGTCGGCGGCTTCTATGGTTACAGCGACGGCACAGAGGAGGGTACGAAATGTTTAACAGACGTTTGTTATCAGATGTGAGGGGGGATACGGAAACCGTACCGACAGGGAGCATAACCATTCAGAGCGGCAAGGGCAGCGTGACTATCCCACAGGGAGTAAACGTTGTACTGCTTGAACAGTATTGGAACCTCAACGGTTCACCAACAGAAAATTCTCTGGTTGGTGTAACTTCCGGGAAGACATATAACCTTGAATCTACATACACCGAATTTAACGAAGGTGAAGGTGAAATATATGCAGTTTACAACATATCAAATAGTAATTTTTGGCTTTACGCCGAGTATGGGAGAATTGATGTAGAAACAAACTATAGGCGTTTAGCTATGAAAATAAGCTGGTCCCCAATAATCAACGAGCGTCCCTTTCAATGGAAAGATTATTGATGAAAGGAAGAAACAAAACCATGTTTAACAGGCGGCTTTTGTGCAACGGAGCCGGGGGGGTAATACTCCCGTTCCCGGTGAAATGAAAGGCGACTTGACCATTGCTAACGGTATTGCAGGCGTTCAAATATGGGGGTATTCGGCTTACCACGATGTCGGTGACCTAAAACCGCACGAATTTAGATATAGCGGTAGTCCGGCCACGTTTAACGTAACTGCCCTGTATGTCGATGAAATGTACATTGGGACAGTTTTATTGGATTGGCCGCTTACCCCGCAGCCGGGAAGCATAAAAATAACCCTCAACGGAGAAATAAGCTTTACGCTGCCTTTCCGCAATAATGCGGAAAACAATAGCGCATATGGCGGCTTTACCTCTAACGAAATAGCCAGCTGGTTTGTAGACCACAATCATCAGTTAGTAGACTGCGTAATGGAATTTGTATAGGAGTGATAACGCTATGTTTAACCGCAGATTGTTCGCTATAACAGGCGGGGGGGAAGTGCCTGTACCCGTAGACGTTCCGCAAGCGTCATTTGTGCCTATCCGTAATCAATGGGTGGGCAATAATACGGAGTATAACCCGACTTTTGAGATACCCGAAAACGTTACTAGACTTGGGCTGTACTGGCACCCCGTGCAAACAGCACGGGAAGACAACTGCAGACTGTATCGCCAAGTAGTAGCGGTATCTGCTGGGCAACGGTACAGGGTAGACTATTTTAACTGGTCAACCAACGCTACCAGTGCGAGAGGGACGCTGCGCCTGACCAACGTCGACAACGGTAGGACGCTTGACACTGCGGGCGCGGTTATAACGTTCAATCATTATATCTGGCAGCAGACAATGCGGACGCGCGTGTTCTTTTTCCCCTGCAAGGTGCTGTACTGCGGCTATAACGTCGAGATTGAAAAGCTGCCTATAACGGCCAACATAGCCTAGAGAGGGGAGAAACAACATGTTTAATCGTCGATTGCTTGTCAGCACATCCCGGGGGGTAGCGACCCTGTTCCGGAGCTACCCGACCAAGATACATTGCTTTTAGATGGCTTCGGCCTGGGAACGGTAACTATTAAGATTCCAGAGGGATGTAACGTTGTAAAAGTTTTTTACGATGTTTCCCACGAAAACGAAGGATTTGTAGAAATTGACGTCCATTCGGTTAAAACTGGCGTTTGGTGGCTGGAAGCATACGGATACGAAGGGATTGTTGGCGATATTTATATCGGCGTAACAAGTGGGGCAGAATACACCCTGTCAGTTATGACGACCAGCGAAACAGGCATGGAAAGCGGTTATATCAGTATTTACTACTCAAAGTCCATAAATACTAAAACTCCAAACAAAACGGACTACATTAAATAAAAGGGGTGCATAATGTGTTCACTAGACGTCTATTAATAGATTCGGGGGGGACAGCGCCCCGCCGCTGCCTGATGTAGATACTAACTTATGGAGTACCACGGAAGCTGACGAGGGCGGATTTTATGACACGTTTGATATTATTATTCCCGCCGGTGTAAATGTAGTTTACGTAGGTGGCGGAATAAACGGCAGCATAGTCGGCGAGCCTTGCTATTGCAGCATGTATTCAAACTTTAGCGGTAAAACATGGTTTAGCGCTTCGGGAGAAGACAGCGCAGCCGCTACGAATTATATCGGTGTCACGCCGCTGAAAACTTATCGTATCACGGTCGATTATGGCAGTGAAATAGACGGAACAGGCGGCAGTGCATTTATAAGATATTCGCAGCGTATAAATGCCGTAAAGCCAAACGTTACTGATTACTAACGAAAGGAACAGTAAAATCGTGTTTAACAGACGTCTCTTGTTCAACGGAGCCGGGGGGGAAGTGGCCCGGCAAGTTTGGTGATAACCGTTATCGACTATGATACAAAGCAACCTGTAGCAAACGCTATGGTAAGCTTGTACGACGAATTCGGCGCCTTTATAGCGAACCTCGGTTTTACAGACAATTCGGGGGTAATAATGTTTGCAGATTTTACGCTGTCGCCCGGCGGCTACTGGTTTCAAGCCGGCGCTACAGGCTATATGATAAACAGAGTTTCGTTTTTGCTGGTGCTGGTCAGTCAGATATTTTTAACGACGGTTATAGTCCGTTATGACCACATGGAAAAATACGAAGCACAGTTACTAATCTTTGCGGCGCAATGATGCTTTATCTGGTATCAGATAGCAATGTTTGAGTCAGCCAGCCGGAAAAAGTAACCCCGCTGCGTGTGGTATAATTATCTAAACCAACACGCAAAGGAGCTGATACTATGAAAGAGTTTTTTAACCTTCTGAAAGCTAACGGCATGATTATGAATTTAGTGTTCTTCATGGCCGTGGCTTTTATGCTGGGTGCCGCAGCTGGCATTGCAACCGCAAAATGACAAAACAAAAAGACTGCCAACGTTCGGCAGTCTTTTTGTTTTAGGGTCAGGATGGAATAAAATATATTGAAAAAGGTGTAGGTAGAAGAGAGCTTATGCTCATATATATTATACCTCTTCATCAGAAAAATGGCAACAAAAAAGCAGCCTTCCGGCCGCCTCTTTGTTTTCTAAATCGCGTCACTGATTTAAGAAAGGTGATGTATTTTGATTGCAGCTCCATTATAGCAGATATGTGATATAATGTAAACAATAAAAACAGAAAAGCGCCTGACTAATCAGGCGCCTTCCAGCTGTGGCAAGCCACAAAGCAAACACAGTTCTTTTCGCCCCGTGTCGTCGAGATAAGAAGTTATTGTTGTACCGTATTATTCATTATAACAAAATTAAAACCAGAAATCAATGAACCCGTGAAAAATTTTCACGACTTGGGAGCGGTGCCGCCAGTGCGGGCGCCGCCAATATCGAAGAAAGAGAGGTTTTGACAATGGCACAACTAGGACTTTATGGCGGGACAGTCACCGCCGGAGCCACAGACGGCGCCCTGCTATCAACGACGAACCCGCTAAAGTACGCAGAGGAAAAGGGCGCACTTGGCGACCCGGTAGCGTATGCCCTGCGTTGCCCAAACGGAGAGCACGCCTACGAAATAGCTATCAGCGTGGCCGGTACGAATCCGGACTGGGTGAAGCTGTCGCCTGATAACATAGTATGGCGCGACGCTATCAACATTCCACAGGTAGGAGACATCAACACACTTTTCTATGTAAAAATCAACATACCGGACGGCGCGGAATACAACCAGACTGTGCTTAACACGCTGCTTATTAAATACCTCGAAACAACTACAACGATTTAGGGAGAGTGCAGAAATGGAGAAACTATATCATCTGGCTAAGAGGTTCAAGGCGTATCAGTTTGACGGGGATTTGAAAAACTCCGATGGGTACTACTGCCCCGAATGGGTGCAGCAGGCGTTTGAACGTGACGAGCTGTTTTTCATCGGTCCAGAGCTTTACCTTGACCACTTCGAGAACTGCGGCCTAGAGCTGGAAAGAACGCATATCAGAGTTGGCGACTATATCACGCTGGATACGGAAAACATGAGAATTGACACATTCAGTCCGGCGCAGTTTAATCGTTTTTTTGAGGCGGTGAATATCAATGATTAAACCGGAGCTGCTGGAGTATATCGACGAGCTTAAAGCGTATATCACAGCTGACGGCGGCATTGATGTATTCGAGCTGAAAGAAACGTTTTATCACGATAACCCGGAAAAGGCGGGGAAAAAGTTAAAGCTCGACCATTACTATATTAAAGCCAAAAACGGCCGAGAATACTATATCACCAATCCGCCGGAAGACTTTATCAATTTTTGCAAAAACAGCTAGGCGGTGATGTTATGAACGATGAAAAGACGCTTGAGTTTACATTCGAGCAACTGGCGCCGGCCGTGTTGGGTCCCTTCCGCTTCGAGGGCATTCAAAGCTCAATCGACAATGAAAACACGTACACGCTTGAGATTGAAGTATTGGAACCGCCAAGACCGGAGCCAGTCCCGCCAGTAGTAACAGAACCTATCATTGTCAGCGGTAAGTATGAGGAAGTGCTCAACCCTTACGCGAACACCGACCCTATCGCTTATACGCTGTATCTTAATAACGCATGGGATGTAGCTGTCGACGCCGCCGGGAATATCGCCACTACATCGGGCGACTATGCAGTCGCACAGAACGCAGCCAACGCCTGCCGCCTGTTCTACGAAGACGCGCCGCTAGATATGACGCGCGGCATTCCGTACTTTGACATCACGCTTGGCAAAAAGTCTTCTGTATCAGCGTCGGTACTTAGAAGCCGGATAAAAGATATTGTCAGCGAAATATACGGCGTGACGGATGTAGAAGTTGCCATAGACTATGACAACGAGGGTCGCATAGATGGCGGTGAAGTGCAGATAACGACGCTTAACAGTAAGAATGTCACTATACAGATTTAACAGAAAGGAGCTGCGATAAATGGCAATAACATTTAACCCGGACACTGGCATTGTAGTAGAAGACACGGCAACTATTCGGGCGCGGCTGGTTGAGCAATGGCAGAAAGCCTTTGCCGTTGACCCGACAAAACCTCTGCTTAACACCGAAACCGAAACCCCGGCCGGGCAGCTTATCGACGGTCAGGCAATCCTGATAAATCAGAAAGACAGCGCGCTGCTCACGCTGGCCAACCAGCTAAACCCAAAAACGGCGGCAGGCGTTTTTCAGGACGCACTGGCAAACATTTACTTTCTGACACGGCACGTCGCCCAACCGACTTACGTCACAGGGAACATCAAGGGTGCGTATGGTACTATAATACCCTATGGCGCGCTGGTGCAGGACGTGAACGGGTACACGTTTCTAAACACCACAGTCACTACGATTGATGAAAACGGCACAGCTACGGCGGTTTTCCGCTGCACACAGTATGGACCTATCGAAGTAGGCCCGAACACGCTTACAAAAATCATCACTGCGGTACCGGGCTGGGACAGTGTAACAAACGACGCTTCTGGCGTTACCGGCAGAAACAACGAGACGCAGGCCGAATTTGAGCAGCGGCGGGCTGAAAGCGTATCGAAAAACGCGCATGGCACAGTGGCGGCAGTACAAGGAGCGGTTAGCGACCTTGACGGCGTTGTTGCCTGTGAGGTAGTCGAAAACCGGGGCGATAACTTCATCACCAAAAGGGGAGTATCTTTATCGCCGCATAGCCTGTATATTAGCGTATATGGCGGCGAGCTGGAAGACATCGGCAACGCTATACATCAAAAGATAGACGGCGGCTGCGGAACGAACGGCAACACTAAAGTCGATGTTATCGACCCAACGACGCAGGCCGAGAATACGTACTACTACCAGATACCCGAAACTATCAACATGGGTATATACGTTACTATCAGGAAAACATTATCCTTGCCTACAGATTACGAAAACCTGATAAAAAAGGCCGTGCTGGCCAACTTCAACGGCGAAACTATCGACTATAGCCGCGTCAAAATGGCCCAAGTCTTGTATGCCAGCCGCTTTTATAAAAGCGTAATTCAGACGGGCGTAAATGACTTCGTAGGCGTGGAGCTTCAATATCCTGCTGGCGGCAGCCGTGTAGATAGTATTGAAATCCCTGCGGATGAAATCCCGGTTTTGTCCGAGGATAACATAACCGTCGTTGCGCTGCTGGACGCTTAGGGGGTCAGAACATGGATTTTCGAGGCAATGAAGACGTAAGGGCCTGCGATAACATACGCGAGGAAAAGCAGCCGTATCTGCTTTCGCAGTATTCTGCAAGTCCTACCATTTACCAGATACTAGCCGACTTCCGGGAAAACATTGACCCCACGCCGGATATCTGGACCTTTTACGACAACGTATTTAACATTGCGACGGCGCAGGGCGTAGGGCTGGACATATGGGGCGCTATCATAGGCATGGACCGTACTATATATGACCAGTCAACCAGCACAAAGATAACACTTGATGATGAAGGATATAGGAAGCTGCTTTATTATAAAGCACTGGCGAACATCACAGACGCCAGCTTGTATACACTGAATTACATGATAAATCAGCTGTTTCCTGACTACAGTGTTACGGTTTTAAATGTCCTCGTCGAAAAGCAAACCGAAGATGGGATGTATTACAATTCGTACCCAATGCACGTCAGATTTCTTTTCAAGTCGTATCTGTCAGATGAAGACCTAGCTATATTCAAAGTTGGTGGCCCGCTGTGCGTAGGTGCTGGCGTCGGCTGGGATTTGGTAATGATAGATACATCGAACGTATTCGGCTTTGACGGCAGCGGATTACAGCCATTCAACTGTGGCGTATTTATGCCTGACGGCGGAATATTCGTTCCGGACGATGAAGAAACCATATCAGATTGAATGTTTCACGTGAAACATTAGATTGCGTCACTAGATTTTAAAAAGGGGCACAGACGGCGCGACGTGGCAAACCCTGCTCGAATTCATCGGGTCGCTGACGATGGACGAAGTGCAGGACGCTATAGACACGTCTATAGGGGAGATACCCAAACCGAAGCCGGTCAGCATGGGAGCTTATTCAACTGTAGGCAGCAGCGGCGTGGCCGCTACAGATGGCTTTATAACTTCAAAAAGTTATGATAACACATCTATAACGGCATACGTAAACGGCCTACAAGTCATGCACACGGCAGGCCGCAGTAAATACGGCCAAGGTGCTTGTTCTATTTCTTTCCCGGTCCCTAAAGGGGCGTCATGGAGCGTTAGCGGTGCTAATTATGTAAGATGGTTGCCACTTTCTGAATAAAAAGGGGCGATACTATGAGCGTCAACGAACCGCTGTATAACTTTGCGCGGGCATTCGCAGACCGCGGTACTAAAAACATTATCCCGGACAGCAACAACGAAGCGTCCGGACTTGCAAGTCTTATCAACGGCTTTCCGGCCATAACACAGGTTAAGCCAGAAATGGGCGGTATCCCACCGCAGAGAGCAGACTTTAACGGCATTCTATACATGCTTTCTGCCTTCTGCCTGTGGGCACAGTCTGGCGGTCAGTACACCTACAAAAACAACTTGCAGTACAACATTAACTGCATGGTGTTACACAAAAATGTGTTTTACGTCTGTCTCAAGGAGAACGGACCGGACACGACAGCGGGCATAAAAGAGCCGGGCACGGACGGCGCGACGTGGCAAACCCTGCTCGAATTCATCGGGTCGCTGACGATGGACGAAGTGCAGGACGCTATAGACACGTCTATAGGGGAGATACCCAAACCGAAGCCGGTCAGCATGGGAGCTTATTCAACTGTAGGCAGCAGCGGCGTGGCCGCTACAGATGGCTTTATAACTTCAAAAAGTTATGATAACACATCTATAACGGCATACGTAAACGGCCTACAAGTCATGCACACGGCAGGCCGCAGTAAATACGGCCAAGGTGCTTGTTCTATTTCTTTCCCGGTCCCTAAAGGGGCGTCATGGAGCGTTAGCGGTGCTAATTATGTAAGATGGTTGCCACTTTCTGAATAAAAAGGGGCGATACTATGAGCGTCAACGAACCGGTGTATAACTTTGCACGGGCATTCGCAGACCTAGGTACTCTTAGTATGTCATGGAGCACTACAAAGGCAGGTTCAAAGGGCCACTATTGGGGAAACACAAAATCTAGTGCAGCAGCTAATACGTGGGCTTATAGTATCGAACAAGGTGCCACGATAGAGCTTACCAGCAGCGGCGGGACAAAGTTTAGCAGCTGCGCCCTACAGGTAACGCTTGGAAACTAAATCAATCAGAAAGGATGTTAGATACATGGAACATTACTCTAATGTTGTCAAGGCTATGATAGCGCGCAGCAATGCACGGGCGGCAGACATTGCCGACAAAATACAGGCCCGCGCTTATTATCAGTTTCAATACGTTCCGCCAGCAGGACCACTGCCCGGCTGGTCAATGGAGCAGCAGACAGAGGACGCTATAAATGAGATAGGCAACATCGCCTATTCGTCAGATGAAATAGCGCGTGAAGCGCGAGAGATTGCGCAGCAGGCTTACAACGCAGCGCAGGCAGCTATAGAAATGGCCACTAATGCCATAACAGCTGCGCAGAACGCACAGCAAACAGCGGATACTGCGCTTAATACTGCGAATACGGCAGTAAGCAAAGCGGACAACGCACAGGCCAGCGCAGACGCTGCACAGAAGGCGGCCGACGCTGCACAGAAATCAGCGAACGACGCTCAAACGTCTGCTGACAATGCGCAGTCTACAGCTAATACTGCCATTAAAAACGCTTCACAGGCACTATCAGCGGCTAACGAGGCTAAAGCTTCTGCCGACCAGTCCAACCAGCGATTAGACGTCTTGGAGCCTATAGTTGATACACTGCGCTGGTATGAAAACGTTACAGATAACATCGACTTCAATACACATGTAGAGCTGGAAAGGGCATTCCTTCAAGGCACGGCCAACACGAACGGCCCTATTCCCGGTCCCGGCTGGCTGGATGTTGACGACGACTATAATGAAACCTATATCCGGCAGAAGTTTATCGCACAGGCTGACGGCGCATGTTATGTTCGCTTCGGCACCATTGTACCCGACAGTAGCCCTATCGAGGTGAGCAGCTGGACAGGTTGGGTAAAGTATGCGCTGGCCAGCGAATTGACTTCCGCAGTCGAAACAATCAATACCAGTATCACATCAATCAACGGAGAAATTACCACTATTAAGGGTGACATAACCAGCATTGAAAGCGATATCACAGAACTGCAAGGAAGCCTTGGCAGCGCCGAGGGCGATATTGCGGCCGTAACTAATGCGCTGGACGCGCACAAGGCCGACTACGATAACCCCCATAAAGTAACTGCCGCACAGCTGGGACTAACGACGGTTTATAAATACAAGGGGTCCGTTGCGACTTACGCAAATTTACCAGCTACAGGTCAGAAAGTAGGCGACGTGTGGAACATTGAAACGGCAGACCCTGACCACGGTATTAAAGCGGGGGACAATGTAGCATGGGACGGCGCACAATGGGATACTCTAGGCGGCAACCATGATTTAAGTGGATACGCTCAATTAAATTCAGCCAATACCTTTACAGCTTTAAATACTTTCAGAGCAAACATTAGAGTATCAAATGGCACAGCGGCAGGTAGCAGTGGCACTATAAGTTTGGGCATTTCTCCAGCAGATGAACCAGTACAAACGAGAATAAGTACAGACAATTTAGGTGGATTATTTTATCACGCAAGCACAAAACAACCTCATATATTTAGAGTTGGAACGAATATAGATGCGTTTGCCATACGTACCGATGATACAAAAGTAGCTTTTTCTAGCAATAATAATCCCTTTGCAACGGTCACACCTGCTGGTGTTGCAACATGGTTAGGTAATGCAAATACAGCTACGAAACTAGAAACCGCCCGCACTATTAACGGTGTACCGTTCGACGGGACGCGGAACATCACGATAGAAGCTGGACAAGGTGAATTCTTACCCCTGACAGGTGGAACGGTTACAGGACCGATTTACTTACCGTCTGACACTCCCACCACTGACACGCAGGCAGTCACCAAAAAGTATGTTGATGACAGCGTGGCCGGGGCTGGTGGCGGCGACGTTACCGCCACAGGGGATAACTACTTTACAGGAAAGAACACATTTAATAGACCTATAACAGTGAGGGACGGCGAACTTGCTGGCATTGGTGGAACTATCACATTAGGCACGAAGCCTAATAGCGCAACAACGCAAGCAAAGATAAATTCTGCTGCCACCGGAGCAATGTATTATACAGCTACAGAAGGACTGGCACACTTTTTCAATGTTGGCACAGCAGAAGTTGCCACAATAGGCGGCACTGCAACGACGGCTACACTTGACTTTTTAGCTAATAGTATTCTAAAGTATAGCACTTCAAGTGGTTTAAGAGTAGGTGGCGGCGGTACAAGCAAAATCATAGGTTTTTACCCCGAGGCAGCCGATAACACGGCAGGTATGCGGCTTTCAAATCAAGCAGAAGCCATTAGCACTGACTACAGTATATTTTCTTTACAGAATAATTCTGCTATCAGCTATACGAAAAATGCAGCCTTGCAAGTTGGAAACTTTAAGATATTAGAAGTTGACAGAAATAACAATAATGTAACTATAAAGGCAGACAGTAATGGGCAGATACTATTCACGCCGAACAACCTAGCCAGCAACACAAGCAGCATTGATAGCAATGGTAACTTTTATATATCACAGGGCTTAACGGTTGGCTCAACGTTAAATACTGGCACGTCTAACGGCGTTATTCGAGCTGGGAACAATGAAAGCTGCCTTTACTTTACGGGAACAGCGGAAAATACTTACTACGCAACGCCGAACACTGGGAATACTATCAGTTATCAACCAGCGGCTAACATTTATTTGATAAACGCCGCAACAAATAACGCAACAAGTCTTACGATGGATTTTTCAGGAATGAACTTCAAGGCCACTGTAGGCAGCACGCCATACATGTGTAAAACTTTGACTTTCTGGGTTCTAACTGGCGCAACTGCACCTACTGTTACATGGAAGTTCCCGAGCGGTGCAACGGTTTACTACCCGAAGGGCGTAGCTCCGGCATTGACGGCGAACGCCAACAACATCATTAACGTGGTCGCTATCGTTGATGATACGGATAGCTTTAGTATCCAAGTCTGTGACGTGGTAGCGTTGCCATATAGCGGCTAAAAGGAGAGTGAGAATATGAAGTACACAAGAACAGTATACGTTTATAAGGGAGAGCAGTATAAAACTATCACCGAGATACGCCGTTTGCCGGACTTGATGAATACCTCTATCCCGAATAACCCGACGGATGAACAACTTGCAGCGCTGGGCGTAACGCGCGAGGAAGTAATGGTGTCACTGGCAGAAGCGAAAAGTATCAAGCTTAACGAGCTGTACGGGATTTATGAGCTCCTGCGTGATAAGCCAACGAAGTACAAGCAGGGCGACAGGACATTTTACTTCGACCGCACGGCCGCGGATATTAACAAATTCAATTCGGCCTATAGCGTAGCTCAAATAAAAGGAGAGCAGGGCTTTGGGGTCAAGGACGAAGAAGGTAACAGTGTATGGGTGATGTTGTCGAAGTCCGACTTTGAAAGCGTACTGCTTATTAGCAGCAACGAGCAGACGGAAGCATATAACACCTTCTATGCGCTGCGTAACAAGGTGGAAACGGCCGAAACGGTCAAAGACGTTATAGCGATTGTTTGGCCAAACATCTGGCCAGAAAGCAAATAAAGAAAAGGCCCCGAATTTCGGGGCCTTTTTTGCGCCTAATCGAAATAAAAGTGTTGACAATGTATATAGGGGGGTATATAATATAGACATAGAACATAGAAAGGAGTGATTACGTGCAAGTAAAAAGCGATATAATTCAGAGCGTTATTAAGCTATTGAGCTGGCCGTGAAGGGCTGGAATCGTAGAGATGGGAGAAAGGCGAATGGGTAAAGTATATACGTGTTTAACTCATCGGTGGATTGAACAGTTGATTAGAACCATTAACGAAACATATGACCTTAACAGATGGCGTATCGTAAATGTTTTTCACGATGGCCGTGACTATGTAGCTGTTCTCGAACGGGATAAATAAGGGGGAGATATAACGATGTCACCAGATGAAAGAATCAAGGAGCTAAAGAAGCAGGGCTATATCTCCGGCGTGATGGCCGGGAAAAGGATTTGGGAGCGTATGCAAGTTATTCCGGACTTATGCGCCTATAACTGGCACAAGCTTTATCAACACTTGATGGACAACGCTAAAAACTATGTGTTAGCCGAGCCAGTAGACGTATATGGTACTTTACGCTGGTACTACAATGAAAACGACCTGTTAAACTGGATTGCTACCAACCTTAATAACGGTTACTGGTTGAAACGTCATTTCTTAAAGAAAGAGACCGAGAAATGCTAAAAACGGGCGATATCATATATAAAGTTACATTAGAAGGGTATGACATCCCTTGTGTAGTGGTCAAAAAATATAAAGTTGGACAACACCTATCAAAAATAGATGGGACAGAGAGCGGCGGATATTTACTAAAACGTGCAGTTCGTGCGGACCAATATTTATTGAAAAATGCAGGCTTTTTGTTGCCGTAAAGGTCAGAGACGACGCTACGAATGAAGATATTGAGAAAGCAATAAATGTAGCTTATTTAGATGATGATTGTGAAGTCCTTGAACAACGTCTTCATGAAATTACTAATATAAAGGTGGAAGAAAAATGATTGACTATGAAAAACTGTTAGACGCTTTGCAAACTATTCAGAATGAATGTGCTAAATACAAATGCTGTACAGATTGCCCATTCTTCGTTCAGAGTGAAGATATCAACTGCGGCATTCTCTCTAGGAATCCTGTCAACTGGAAGTTGAATAAAGTCCACGTTATAAGGCTGATTAATCAGTCAACTACCGCCACTTATAGAAGTGGCGGCTTGTAAGTCGGGAACTGCATAGGTAGTAGCGACATCTAAAAGATGTCTCCCTAAATCCGCCTACATTATCGGGTGGTTGACGACACCCGCTTTACCAAGGAGATTTACTCTGAGGTAGTTGATATTCTTTCGTAACGAGGATTATTGTCCCCAGAAATCCACATCGTGCCGAGGAGCTGGATATTCATTGCACCGATACGGTCATCGTTGGACCTGTAACCGCACTGACAGCTATACAGATGCCTGTGATGGTCACGATTTTCTTTATGGATAGTACCGCATTTAGGACAACGCTGGGAAGTGTATCTTGCAGACACTTTCAGAACCTCGGAACGATTCTCGTGAGCCTTGTAAGTTAAGAACTGTTCCAACTGGTAAAAACTCCAGCTTCTCAGGTCATAATTCTGCTTTGCAATTCTGGAAAGGTTAGAATCCTCGAAGCTGACGCCGGTCAAATCCTCAAGTACAAACAGTGTATCTTTGCCGTATTTCTCAACGAGTGTCTTAGAAATCCGATGGTTTACATCAGACATCCAACGGTTCTCTCGCCCGGAAATGGCTTTTAGTCTACGCTTTGCAGATTTTGTACCTTTGGACTGAAGCTGCTTGCGTACTTCTTGGAATTTATGGCGTTTAGTGGCAATCTTTCTGCCAGAGACAAACTCAGTTTTACCTTGTTCATCGTAACTAACCGTAAGGAAACGAAGTCCACGGTCGATACCGACAACATGGCGAACGTTTTCCTTCTGAAAATCTTCAACAGCTTTGGTGATAGGAATATGGAGATACCACAAACCTTTGAGTTCAATCAGTTTAGCAGTACCAAGGTCATAGGAGCCATCAAGGTATTCAGCGAAATGCTCGCTTTCAAAGGTACATTTGGTTCTCTTGCCGAGTGTGTTGATGGACAGGACTTGCCCGTCATCCACGAAACTGTAGTCTCGGTTGCGGACTAAGTCAGCCTGCGGCCGGCGAAAGAATACGGGTTTCCAGAGCCATTCCAAATCCTTAGGGATGCGTTGCCAGTTACCATCCTCATCCTTGTATCTATAAGGCTTTCGGAATAACTGTTGCTTGACTGTCTTGTATCTGGCAATCGTCGTCTTGATAGAAGACTGGGTTAATTGAGACTTCAAGCCGAACAAGCCACGAAGGCTACTATACAGTTTCTTGTTGAGGCTTTGGTAAGTCAAGTCGAACTGATTGTCGAAGATGTATTGAGACACGAAGTTGCAAGCCTGACGGTATTGTTCCGTCATTTGACGGAACAATACTTCCTGTTCAGGAGTAACATGTATGCGAAGTTTTATCGTTTTGGTTAGGTCGGACATATTCTCACCTGCCTTTCTAAAGTGTATATTACTTCATCAAAATTATTATAGCACTATTTTTGCTGAAAATCTATTGTTTTTTAATGGACAAACAAGCAAAATCTGAATTGTACTTGCCCAATTTGTGGAAAGAAATTTCACGTAAAGCAAAGCAGACTTGCAAAAATGAAGCTGTTGGCGTGTTGCTCGCGAGAATGTAACAAAAAGTATCGCAGCTTATACATGACAGGAAAAGGCAATCATCAATATGGATTAAAAGGCAACAAAAATTCGTCTTTTAAAAACA
>ENA-UERN01002417-UERN01002417.1-human-gut-metagenome-genome-assembly--contig:-NODE-2417-length-14689-cov-6.379209_pt1 | contig 14689 bp, 9 predicted proteins | sample MGYA00242950_ERZ507950 | MGnify/ENA primary metagenome ERZ507950 (study PRJEB26167, sample SAMN06115515) | human gut metagenome | host: Homo sapiens | place: China:Ningxia | collected 2014-11-26...
GTGACGAAAAAGGAAATATAGATCCGGCAAAACTAGATCAGCTGATGCCCTGGGCAGAGGAGCTTCCCGAGGAATGCTGGAAACCACGCCGCTCATAAAAGCGGCGTTAAATTTAAGGGGAGGCGCAGGATTTGACGTTTACGAAAAAGCATCGGTAAAACCGATGCTTTCTTTTGGTTGATTTAGTTTTGAATGATATAGGTTCTCATGCCATCTAATAAACTATCTTTGACATTGAATTTCTGACGTTCTGATAAGGTTTTTACAGTAACCCCTTCTGTAACATTGACGCTATTTCCGTTCTTGAAGGCGATGATTTCTATATCATAACCCTCTCTCTCATCAATATCATAAGGAATCGGGAATTTAATTACTTCTGTTCGGATACCAAATCTCTGAAGATCTTCCTCGTTAGTGTCTCCGGATCCAATCGGTTTTTCATAAAAATAATTTTTGATTATTTCGAATCCGCTCTCGGAAAATTCACTAGGGAACTTTATCTGCAACTGATCCGCATACCCGCTTGTTCTTACAATTAATACACCGGTTTCACCTTTTTTGAATGTAATGTAACCATTATCAGCAATTACATCAGAACCGCTTTTTCCTACCAGTTTTGTATGAAGAGAAAATTCTCCAAGGCCCTTAGACTCTTCCGTGATATTTCCCACGTTATCTGATACATAAATCAAGAAATTTATATCACCCTTAAATAACAAATCATCATTTATGATATTGATGGTAACCGTACCGGTCTTATCATCACTAGAAATGGTACCTGGATAAGTATGTGTTATATTATTATCCTGATTTGCAACGACAACATAAAACTCTTTTAAACCACTCTCATCATCTTTTGCCTCTAAAGTGATTTCATAATTGTCCGGATACTTTGAGATATCAATATTGTCAAAATCTTTTAAAAATTCATATCCTTCGCCAGAAAGCTGAGGTGCTTTTCCGTCAGCAATCAATACGATTTTATTCAAAGCATCAGCGGCATCGTCTGAATACGTGTAAGAGCTGTTATTGTATTTATCTGTTGTTTGATATGCCATGGCTTGTGGTGTTATGACAAATTCTGTGTTGTTGTAAACAGAGTCCATGGAATAAGCTGCATCAAGTGATACATTACGCAAATTGTTATATCGGGACATTTCGAAAAATGACGCATCTTTGATATAACTTTCATTATCTACTCCAATGACTGATTTTTTAACATCATCAATGCTGATTTTAGAAATATCACTATCATCATTTTCTCTATAATAACTTAACTTTTGTTTAGCCCCGGATTTATCAATAATATAGGATAATGCATTTATCTGATAGTTTTTGGAGGCAACTGCATCTCCAATTTCACTTATTAAGCCATTTGTTTTCAGGTAGAAGGGAGTTATTCCGTCTGCCTTCACAAAATAAGATCCGTCTTTTTCATATACATTATCATCCATTCCTCTAACGGAAATTGGAGTTGTTTCAATAGGATAAAATACTTGTCCATCGTCCGACATAGTACTGCTGATTTTCAAATGAGCCGTAGCACTAACATTACCTGCACCATCTACTGCTGCTACATGGATATATTTTGTAGTTTTATCAGACAATGAAACAATATAGCTGGTCTCAGTTTGATATATACCATTATCTTTTGTGACAATCGTATCTTCATTTTCATCAACCAGAATAACATAACCTTTAACACCAGAGGTCATAACATCTGTTGTGATATTTGATTCCAACATTGGGGCCATGGTCTCGGTGTAGAAAGATTTTACCTGGTGCTGATATGTTGTTCCGTTATCACCGGGATTATTCCAAACTACTGTTGCCTTAGAATAATCATTATCATCTTCTACAGGTTTTCTTTTAAGGACAGGCATATTAGGCATAGCTTCATCCGTTGCTATGATTCCTTTCAGTTCATTATCCTTATATAATCCAAGCTCTGCCGCCGTAATAGATACATATCCATTTCCAGTTTGCGTGCTTGCATAATCAGTTTTACCAAAATAAATTTTACCCTCTTGTGTATTAACGCGTAATCCGTTACTGCCTCCATACGAAGGGTAAGCAGATACAACTTGACCTTCTGTGTATCCACAAGCTAATTTTTTACCACCACTAAAGCTTAATCCTTTAATTCCAGCAGTAAACCAAACACTTCCTCTTAAATGGAAATTAAGATGTACGTAAATATGTGTAGTTCCTTCTGGTAAAGCAATATTTAAGTTTTGATAGAATTCGCTACTTCCAACATGATTATTACCATTCCAGGTAAAATTATCAGTAAAAGGATAATCTCTAAATTTTCCCTGTGCAATTTTTGTACCATTTTGATCCAAAATTACAAATTCAGACGGTTGCTCTTCATCGGGCAGCCAATTGGTGTTCACAATATTGTCTCCTACATCACCCCATCCTTCGCAAAAATATGAAAGATTCAATGTCGTATTGCCATTGGTGGGAATTCCTTTATATCCAGAGACATTCCACCAATTTGCTTTGTTTTCAACAATATGACATTCTCTGGACCAACCAACTCTTACTGTACAAGTACTATAATCATCATCATCTGATGTATGTCCGTTATATTGATAAGAATTTATGCCTGAGGAATCAAAACAACTATGTCCCCACATATGAGATTCCCAGTTTCCAAATGCAGGTATATATGATAAATCCTGATAACATGAACTGCTATGGTGGTGCACTACTGCAGTTCCTTGTTTTCCTCCGATATTTCCGCCACCGCCACCGGCCATTCCGTTTTCTCCGGATCCATTGCCATCAGCTCTATAGCTTCCAGAATTAGCTGCATTGCCGTTGCCCATCATGGTTGCACCGCCACCGCCACCAGCTATGGCAAAAATACCGAGTCTGTCCGTCCTCAGATAAGATGCTGATCCACCATTTCCATAAGACGTTGCTGATCCTCCAGAAAAATATTTACCTTTACCATCTTGAGAACCAACACCTACATAGACTTTTTCACCTTCATAGAAATAAATGCGGCCTGTCACAGTGCCTCCTGCACCACCGGAATAATTGCCATATTTTCCGCCTTGAGCTCCAGTTAACTTAAAATTGTATAATCCACTGTACGGAACAATATATACTTGCTCTGAATTAGCAGAATCACTATTTCTGTAAAAAGTTTTTTCTACACTATCGACATTATTTTGAATTGAATTTGCGCTTTTTACTTCAATCCAATTTCCGTTTTCTTTTTTCTGATATATTTTAAATACTTTATCAGCTGAATCTGTCTGGATCCATGATAAGTCTATAGCTCCTTTTTCATTATTTGCAGTCCAGTTTTCTACGCTGTCTGCATGAAGTGTTGACCACTTTGCATATAATGTTATATCTTCATCTGTCGAAAAATCATCCCCAGGGCCACCTATAAATATTTCACATTCAGGATCGGCATACCATCCACCAAATCTTTTCTGATCCGTTGGATCATCTCCATTCGGATAGGTTGCCTCTGGAAGTTTAAAGCTATCGCCGGCATATTGTGCTATAGCTGTATCAATGCATCCATCATACCAGACAGATTTCATTTCTGAAAAAATATTATTAGCATCGTACAATCCAAAAGCATAGCGATTTGACGCAGAAACAAATACACCATGTAATGGATCAGTAAATGTCCATCCGGAAAAATGAGTTGTTGTGTGCGTTGGCTCAATCTTATTTCCGCCTTGTGTATCATATGTAACTATTGGTCCAGCAGGTGGTGTCAATTTATTTGGATCAAGCGAATAAACAGTACGAAAACGTTGTGTAATCGTAGTTTCTCCATTGTATGATCCGCCATTAGGATCGATTATCAGAGTGGAATAAGCAGGTTTCCACTGAGCATATACTTTAATTCTTGTGTTATTGTTTTTATCACCAAGATCTAATTTATTTTGAACGATAAGGAAATCTTCTTCATCAGCTAAAGTAATGCCACTTCCGTCAGGTTTTGTATTCCACCCAGTAAAGACATATCCTGTTCTATAAAAAGTATTTACGGATAACTTTTTTTGTGGAGTAATTGTTTGACCTTCGTAAGTCGTGTAATTATTATAATAATGGTGACTATCAGATATAAATCCACCATTTGCTCCATTCCCAACATACTGAATAATATATTTATTCCATGATACTTCATCACATTTATGGCTAATATATGTAGCTGTCTCCAGATTATTGCATTTTGGATCAACGCAATTTGATACATAACAATCGCCAGTTGATAAAGTTTTTAATTGGCTAATTGTATCTTTTGATGAATAGAATAAGATACCTATTTCTCTACCACATTTAGCGCATGTGGCTATCCAGCCGGGTTGGCATTTTGTTGTTTTACATGATTGTCTGCCAAAAGAAAACCCCTTCCAGTTATTTCCATCTGGATAAGATGCATGAATGCAATAATGTTCAGGATATTCTATTGTCCATTTTGAAATTGACACATTTCCCGTGTATTCAGCTGCATATAAATGTTGCCCTTTTTCAGTCTTTGTTAAAGTAACGGGTTTGAAATATACCTCTTCTCCCATTTTACCTTCATAGATATTTCCATTATAACGGTCCAGAGTAAAAGCTTCCCCTGTTGAAGATCTTTCAATTCCGGTATTTGCAGAAACTGTCATTCCGCTTATTAAAATACCTGCAGCCAGTAACGGAAAAAGCAATTTAGTCTTAAGTTTTCCCATACCGATTCTCCTTTCTTTTTTTAATCATCTCTTAATTAATATGACAGAAAGATTGAAAGAACGGAAAATCTGCATAAAAAAGAGCTTCCCGTAGGAAACTCCTTTTTCTTATAATTTTCTGCCTAAATATTTATCCCCGTTTTTGTGAGTCATATGAGTTTTGTCTTCTTCCACCCATATTTCGGTATCCCAGGCAATTTTAGGATAAACACTGAGCATCTTTTTGGTTGTTGCGAAGGCTGTGATAAATGAAACTTCTATATCCGATCCACAATGACAGCACTTTTTGATTTCCTCAACACGGTCAATGTTGAATTCTCCCGTGCTGGAGTATGCTTCTATAAAAATTATTCGTTTGTGTTTCCTGTCATACAAAACAATATCCGGCATTTTTGTAGACTCTGAGAATACAGATATGCCCACCTCATTTAATACGGCATCATTTCTGCATAATTGCCGGTCAGATGTATCGCCGATATATAATAATTCCGCTCCTGATGCAAAAAGAGGTACAAACTCTTCCAGTATCTGTTTTTGGAGCTTATTATGAAGGGATCTTCCCAAAGAAAACGATAATTTTCCAAAATTAACAGGATATCCTTTCTCTATATCCTTGACCTGTTTTAGTTTTTCGCTGTATACGGTATGTGTTGATAGAAAGTGATTTAGTTCCTCTTGCCATCGGTCCGTTCCATAAGTCCGCAAAAGTGCCGCAAACTGTGCTGTAAATCGATAGGAATTATTTTTATCGTTTGAGGCAAGTCCAAATTTTGTTTCCATAATAGCGGCTGCCACATATTTCTTCAGTGTTTCATCCCGAAATGTTTCCCGTGAATTCTCCTGATATCCCTGTTTATCCAAACCAGCTTTGTTTGGAAAATTCTCATTGATAAACCGGATAATATCGTGGGTTCCATGATAGTTCTCAGAAGCATATTTCCATTTCATTCCCGGTTTGATTTCCGCACATGCAGCCAATGTCATTGCACACCTTGGATTATATAACTGTGGTGGCATTCCAATACTTTTTAAAATATTCCTAGCTTCGTTCAGACAGTTATAATTATAGTCTTCTATATTCTTTTTCATACTAATCTCCATTCCGCCGCCTTCAGCCGGCGGCACAAATAGTAATGAAAGTGTTTTAACTCTTTACGTTGTGCTTTAAAATAGTTTGTAAGAAGCTACACTACAAAGCACGGGAGGATAAGTTGTAACAACTTTCTTCGTTTTAGACAGCATACTAATCAGTGTAAGTTCTGCCTTTTCAAGCACAAATAAGTGGTATTATGAATCCGTACACTAAGAATTGTTTAAGCACCTTGGTTTAATTGTGTGGCAGTTCAGTCAATGGCTTCTTATCATTTGTGAAAGGAGTCCGTCTATGAAAGTTACTTATCAAACCTGTTGTGGTGTCGATGTTCATAAATCTTTTCTCGTTGCCACAATTGTAAAAACTACTGGTGGCATTGAACCTTCTTACCAAAAGAAACGCTTTTCCACCTTTAACAATTCAATTCTTGAATTCAAGCAATAGCTTCTTGACAATCACTGCCATGATGTCTGTATGGAATCCACTGGTAAATACTGGGTTCCTGTCTTTAATCTTCTGGAAGATAAAATCAATGTTGTCATTGCCAATCCTAAATGGGTAAAGGCAGTGAAAGGCAACAAAGATGATACCAAAGATTCTAAATGGATTGGGGATTTGTTCCGTCTTGGCCTTGTCAAGGGCAGCTATATTCCTTGTAAGAAAGTCCGTATTCTCAGGGAATACACTCGCTATCGCTACAAGCTTGTTTCCTGCCGTTCAAGTGAAAAGAATAGATACCAGAATGCTCTTACTGTCTGTAATGTTGCATTAGATTCTATTGTTTCCGATATCTTTGGGAAGTCATCCACGTCTATTATCGACTATCTGCTTGAACAATCGGGTACATCCATTAACCACGAAGAAATCGCATCTAAACTTCTTCGGAGCCTCAAATCCAAAGAAGATGCTGTTATAGAATCCGTCGAAGGATATCAGATGACTGATGCCCAAAAATACCGTATGCGTCTTGTCCGCGCACATATGGATTATATCACAGCCGAAATCAACGATGTTGATAAAATGATAGAAAATATGATTTCTTCTAATCCTGATTTTGAAAATGCTGTCCAGTTCCTCTGTACCATTCCGGGTGTCAAACGTGATAGTGCAATCACTATCATCTCCGAAACCGGTACGGATATGTCTCAGTTCTCAAGTTCCAAACGTTTATGTTGCTGGGCTGGTTTAACACCTGGCAGCAATGAATCTGCTGGTAAGAAGAAATCTGTTCGGATTACACGTGCCGGAGTCTACCTCAAACCTGCATTAGTACGGTGTGCTCATGCAGCCGTAAAATCTGACAAATCTCCTTACTACAAAAAGAAATATGAATCTCTTGTTAAACGTCGTGGCAAGAAAAGAGCCATTATCGCAATTGCCCGTATGATTCTTACCGCCATCTACCAGATGCTGTCTACTGGCGAGCAGTGGAATCCGAGCGACCTTTATAAAATCGATATGCCTGTAGCTCTTGTTGAAAAACAAAAGGCAAAAGCTATCAAGCAGGCTAAGAAACTGTTGCAGCGGGAGGGACTCCTTCCTCCTGATGAGCCATTAGCTTCTTAATCCAATTTTTTAACTCTATAACACTTCAAAAAGTTGCCTGCCTTAGACAGCTTATTCAAGTGCGCCAGTTTATGGCTTTCCTCTACTTTCTTTCACACTATTTCCTCTTTTCTTAAAGGGAAGTAATTCAGTTCCCTCGCATTTACCTGCGTACTGCCGTTTATAAGCCGGAAATAAACATCATATTCATCACTTGATAAAATTTTATGAATATTTTCAGCTTCTTTTTGAGAAAGTGGAGTTCCGTCTTTTTTTACCAAATAATTTACATGGTTTTCTATGGAAATATATTCTTTATTATTTTTACTAATATAGCAACAGGATTGAAGGCGGCGTTTTTCTTCTTTCGCAGTAAGCCGTTTTACAAAAACCGAGTTTGCATTTCGAACCAACAGCTTGGTTGCTTTTCCGGAAATGTATTGAGCTTTTCCACTATATACGGGAAATTTTAATCTTCCACCGTTTACATTGCTTGGACGGAACATTGGTATATATCCGTCTTTAGGCTCTTCTGATATCATTTCTTTTGCGCGAAATTCCACAACCGGACCTGTCTTAAACTGATAACCAAGACTATCGAAAGTATCAGTAATATTACTCATATCCCGTATAATACGAATATCATCTTCATTTGTCGGGATTAACAGATAACTTTCCTCTCCTACCGACTTTATCAAATCCGCAGGAACCGAAAGTGTCTTTTCTAGCTGCATGTAAGAATCACTGGAAACATTAATCTCAATTTTCTCTATTTGTTCTTTTTCCTTTTTTCCAAAAAGGATCATTGTTTCCTGCAAGACTTGTTCTCCTGAAAAAACAGTATCTCGGTCTGAGAAAAGTTGGAGTTTTTCTTTATCTGTTTGTAAAATAGCTTTCCGTACTTCTGTATAATAAAGTCCGGATACCCAGGAACGTGGCGTAATATAGATATATTGACCATCTTCCTTTAACAACTCCAACCCTTTCGCCATAAAAAGACCATATAAATTTGGCTGGCCGTAAACATAATCTTTCATGGCAATAGCTTCTTTAGAGTTTTTCGCTATTTTCTTATACGGAGGGTTAGATATAACTATGTCATATTTCTGCGATATATCTATGGCAAAAAAACTGTCAGACCATATCGTATAACGAAATATAATATTATGGTTTTCACAGATATTTTGTATATAGTCGGCATTTTTCTTCAGTAATGGAAGAATAATAGGATCATTTTCAACGAAAGTGACTTTTATGCTTCGGCAGCCGTCAAGCGCTAAAAGATGTTCCATGATTCCCGCTGTTAGTATTCCGCTCCCGGCTCCGGCATCCAGTATATCCAGATGCTCTTTTGCCATGGTCCATTTCCCCATATAGGCGGCAATATTCACAGGAGTAAAGAACTGTCCTTTTTTCTTTCGGACATCTTTTCCCTCGTTTTTCATATATTTAGTTGTTTCTTCATAAATATATCCGAGCATATTACCTCCATAAAATTCGAATATATGTTCATTATAAACAGTGGTTAAAGGAAAGTCAAATAAAAGAGCCTCCGCAGAGACTCTTTTATTTATCAATCTTATGCAATTACGTCATCGGATGTGTCTACGCTATTTTCTTCACTTGTGGTAGACGTGTCGGAACTATTTGCCTCAGATTCCGTATCAGGAGCTGGTGTGGGAGTATCACCATAAAGATCCTTTAATACATCATCAACGGAAGGTACATCGGGCTGAGAATGATCTCTTAACTCGGCTCCGCAGCGGCTGCACCAGCCGTCGCCATTATCTACGCATCCAAGAGAATCAATGGATCCACTATTAATTACTGCTCCGCATAAGTCACAGGTTTCTTCCCACCAGCCGCCGGATGTACATGTGGGTTCTGTTGTAGTATGTCTGGTTGTACTACCATGACCACCTTGAGGATAATAATCTTTTCCAAGATATTCTCCACAAAGATTACAATACAATTCTCCGTATCCATCATGCTGACAATTAGCTTCTACAACTGCTACGCTTCTGCAGGATGTATGAGCACACGCAGGCTGAGGAGTTGCGGTTGCAGCAGGTTTGGCTGTGGGCTGAGGAGTTGCTGCCGGTTTTGCCGTTTCCGTAGGTTTGGTAGTCGCTTTCGGTTTTGCTGTCGCAGTGGGTTTTGCCGTAGATCCAGGCTTTGCTGTTGCTGTAGTCTTATTTGAAGCAGTTGCTACGCTACCTGTTTTCCCGCTACTATTCGAAGCAGTTGTTGCCTTCGGGGTTGCTGTCGGCTTTGCTGTCGTCGCAGGTGCCGATGTCTCCTTTGGCTTTTCTGATGTCTTAGGAGCTTCCGTTGTTGCAGCGGCAATTGTTGACTGTGCGGCATCTACTGCTTCCGCGGTATTAACCGGCTTATCTTCCTTGGTTTCTTCAAGACTGCTTTCTTCAGTTGTCTCAGCAGTTTCAACGACAGTTTCGGTAGTCGCTGTCTCTGTTGCTTCTGTGGCCTTATTACCACAGGCTGTCATAGACATGATCATGATCCCGGCAAGGACCATTGTTAATACTTTCTTTTTCATTTGATTACCTCCAAATATATGTTGTATTGTTTAGTTGTGATCCATTTGATAAATTCATTATAACACATATTCAAAGGAATACAAATTTCTGCATGGAAATTTTTGTGTTAAAATTTATCACGGATCTAAAATTGTTACAGCGAAGTGAGTCATATATTTTTCTCCTTCTTGCTATTTTATGATTCCACAATTAATATGATAGAATTCTTTGCTGAAAAACTCTGACATATTAATATTAGATCGATAGCAAGGAGTTATATATTGTATATATGTCGCTTGCCTAATGTAATAATACAAAAGGAAAGGAGGAATATTGTATGAATGGCGGCGGAGGTCCTGCATTTTAATCAGAAATATTAAATATGCTATAAACTTGAAAAAAGGTACTCTGTAATGAGTGCCTTTTTTGTGTAAATAATTCTAGCACGAGATTATACATGGAAAATATACTCCCTCGGCATGTTTTTCTTGCATTGCAATTACAATTCACACTCCGTACCGGGAGCGCCTATTCCCTTACGATTGTTAGGACATTAAGCGAGAATCCTCGGTTATTCAATCGCCGAGATGAAAACGCAAGCAACTCCATACAGGAGTTTCTTTCTGATTTTATGGTATGCTATATGTATGAAAGAAAATCTTATAGTTTACCGCACATCCGTATGTAACATTAACTACCATGTGGTCTTCTGTTCTTCTGTATTAAAACAACCAGTTTTATAGAGTGGAAATTTCTGCACAAAAAAGAGCGAATAACACATTCGCTCTTCTCATATTAGGCAATAGACAAAATTTCAAATTTTTCGTTAAATGTTGCAACCATAGATGTTCTTTCGATTTTGTCATTCCATGCGCCCAGGTCATTGCCATATTCGTCTTCGGTCACAGTTTTTAAGACACGATCGAAATGAACGGTGAATTTTCCGGTAACTTCATCCAGGAGGATGTTAGATATAGTTATATCCTCGTAATAATGTACATCACGATAGTTTTCATAATCATTATCTATTCCGAATTTTATTCTCAGTTTGTTTTTTATTCTTTCTTCCATAAAAAATTCCTCCGATTTTCATTTTTATTATTATGAAAGAAAATAAATGCAAATTTCCATTGACAAATAGATTCACTGCTATTATGAAAGAAAAATAATATAGAGGATTTTTTACAAAAATAAAAGAGCGAAATAATTCACTCTTCTATTTTACATATTATTGATATTGTCGGCGTGCCCGAAAACGCCGACATTGATGACAATATTCCCTTCGAGGGTTAATTTTTCCTGCATTTATTAAACAGAAAGAAAATTATTCCAGCCAGGTAAGTCCGCTGCAGCCGGAGGTCTCAAAGTAGTATACCGTAAAATCCAACAGGTGCCATTGCGGTCTGTACCAGGACGGAGATCGTAGCTGAAATGCCGATTGTGTGGAAGTCTACAACATCCTGAGACTCTATTTGCAGGAAAAAGATCCGGCTTCTATTCCGGATCTCTCTTTCTTTGATATTTCTTAACATGTTTTTCTTGCATTGCAATTACAATTCACGCTCCGTACTGGAAGCGGCACTTGTTTGCCTTGCATATTTATTGATTTTATTATTTCAATTCACGCTCCTGTAAAAGAGCGCCTTTACTTTCAGAACAAATTGATGAAGATTTATTACAATTCACGCTCTCATACCAAGCGTTCTACCCTCCATAAGAAGTTTCACTTTTCAATTTCAATTCACGCTTCTGCATAAGGAGTGCCTTTCACCATCAAAATATGACATAATGTTATATATATTACAATTCACACTCCCGCATAAGGAACGCCCAAATGCAAACATCATATTCCTTGGAAGTGCCACAACATTCTTAAGATGGATATAGGAAATTTCAATTCACTCCTCTACATAGGAAGAGTCAAAAACAAGCATACGAGATGTTGGCCATTGCTATTGCAATTCACGCTCCCACAAAGGAAGCGATATGCTTATATGAGTGTATCTGAATTTCGAAGCCGATTACAATTCACGTTCCCGTACCGAAACGTTTTTTACCAATTTCCTCTTTCCTATTATAATTTACGCCCCTTACTTGGAGTGCTATATCGATTCGCTCAGTACGAAATTTTTCTGATATTACAGTTCGCATTCCAACAATAGAGTGTCTTGAAGTCGAAAACTATGATGAATAACGAAGCCATTACAATTCACGTTCCAACGTAGGAGCGCTATAATAGGTGCTACTTTGAGGTTTGTTTCAATTCACGCTCCCATGTAGGGAGCGTAATCATAGATGTATATTACCAGATCAACGTATTGGAATTACAATTCACACTCCCACGTAGGGAGCGTCCTTCTAACCAATTACTTAAATCACGTGAAGAAGTATTACAATTCACGCTCCTGCGAAGGGCGTGTCACAATCCAAAAATGTGTAACACTATATGTATAGATTACAATTCACTCTTCTACAAGGAAGAGTCAAAAACAAGCATACGAGATGTTGGCCATTGCTATTGCAATTCACGCTCCCACAAAGGAAGCGATATGCTTATATGAGTGTATCTGAATTTCGAAGCCGATTACAATTCACGTTCCCGTACCGAAACGTTTTTTACCAATTTCCTCTTTCCTATTATAATTTACGCCCCTTACTTGGAGTGCTATATCGATTCGCTCAGTACGAAATTTTTCTGATATTACAGTTCACATTCTAGCAATAGATTGTCTTGAAAGCGAAAACTATGCTGAATAACGAAGCCATTACAATTCACGTTCCAACGTAGGAGCGCTATAATAGGTGCTGTTTTGAGTGTAATAGGAGCTATTTTAAGGTTCATTTCAATTCACGCTCCCGCATAGGGAGCGCCATAATAGCAAAAATGCTAATTTATTATTTTAGATATTACAATTCACACTCCCATGTATGGAGCGCCCCATAGATCTTGGTATTGGCGTATACATTTTACAATTCACGCTCCCGTATAGGGAGCGTCACAGGTAGCTACTATCTTCATAATTAATATGTTAATTACAATTCACGCTCCCGTATAGGGAGCGTCGGCAATATATAGACAAATAATATTACTCAAACCAAAATATTGTACAATCTATCTTCACTACGTACATAACATTATAATATCTCACCTGATTTTTTATATTTAAGGTGCGGATCTCCCGGTAATTTCCTGTTCACTTCCAATCCGCACCTTAATCCTTTTACAGATCGATAACAAATACTTCGACATCTTCCGGCATATTTTCCATATTTACGCTGATATTATAATCATCCATGGAATGAGGATAATCTTCGTCATTTACCTTTTCGATTTTTACTCGGTCTGCATACTTTTTAAGAGATCCGGTAGCTCTTTCATTACCGTGTTTGAATACGATAAGCTTTTCTGTACACATGCCGTTTCTGCATGCAGACAGATCATTGTCATACATGGAACAAATAGTTTCAAAGAGCAGCGCAAGATCTTCATCTGTTACTGCATTCTTTTTTCCCTGACATGCCATATATCTGCCAAATGCCTTATACAAACCAAATTCTACAACGGGCTTTGTAGCAAATTCTCCTCCGGCATTTTCTCCGCGGGCCTCTGTTGTATGTGCATTTCTTACGCACTTGGTCTGACGGATATAAATAGGATCCTCGCTGACACCATAGTTGATCTGAACAGCTCCGGTTACATGTGCATTTGTATCCTTCATTTTACCAGTGCTTAAAACTGCACCAAACATACGGACATCATAAAAATGATTCAACATATAATTAACAGCAGATACGGAATCGACTTTGCTTTTCTTATCCGTTGCGGGGAACATATCGGCAACCTGGTCCGTAATTGCATTCAGATAGATCTCCGGCTGAATAAAAATCTTATTCTTTTCAGTATCAATTTCTCCCATTTCCGCAAGCTGGATAATACGATCTCTGATTTTTCTCTTCAAGCAGTCATTTGTAATCTCTCCACATCCTGTTTCTGGATTCCGTCTGGGCTGATTATCAAAATCCGGATCGCCATTGGGATTACTGTAAGTACATGAATTAAGTAATACAAAGTCATAAGTGCAATTTGCGTCGATAGGAATGTTTCTGAATTTCATAATATTATTCTCCTTTTGTTATGTAATATGTTAAATAAGTTATTGACTATTTGCGAATTATGCAATCGCTGTATCTGCATTGCCAGCTGTTTCTTCCGTATCTGAGTCAGAAACTTTTTTAGCAGAAAATAAAGCCGTCTTTTGCTGAGCCAGTCCGACAAAGAAGAAACTTCTGTCTCTGTCATTTAATTTCTTTGGAATTCCATCTTCGAATTTATCAAGAATACTGTTAATCAGCTTATCATAATAAACCCTGGTTCCTTTATTTTTTGCTCTTGCGAGATAATACTCTTTATAATGTAATATCTGAATAAAAGCATCTGCCGGATACATGGATACGGAAGCAATCCTTGTTGTGATCAGTCCCTTATTCGGTTTTGGATCCGCCGTTACATACTGTAAAGAATCAACGGCAGCCAACAGGCGTCCGCATAAGTATCCCGCATTTGTATTGTCTTCATTTAACATTTCAGTTAATACCTCACATTCATTTTTTGTATTTTTCATCATAACATTCCGGATAACTCATTGTTACAAGATGACCAACGCACCATGTAACTATGGCATTTTCACTTTCCATGTATCCGTCTCTCCTAGTTGTCTTTAGCTTTAATGCCTTGGCAAACTCTGCTGCCACACTAGGTTTTTCTGCAATAAATACTGCTTTCATACAGCTCTCCTATGTTCTAT
>ENA-UERN01002452-UERN01002452.1-human-gut-metagenome-genome-assembly--contig:-NODE-2452-length-14465-cov-11.623784_pt1 | contig 14465 bp, 10 predicted proteins | sample MGYA00242950_ERZ507950 | MGnify/ENA primary metagenome ERZ507950 (study PRJEB26167, sample SAMN06115515) | human gut metagenome | host: Homo sapiens | place: China:Ningxia | collected 2014-11-26...
TGATCCGTCAGGTGATTGACCAAAAACAATTTTTGCAATTTCCTTCAGTGGTTTTTCGGTATAATAAGACTTATACCGACTATTTTCTCCGAAAAACACGGCAAGAATGGCAGACTTTAATTGAGAACAAAGTTCAAAAAGATCGTTTTGAAATACTGCTATTTTTTTAATTATACCAGTCGCTGTATTAACAATTCGTACTATTCTATCTTGTTCTTCGCGTGGTGGTAGAGCAATAAATTTTTGTTTTATATTAGGCACTGTTAATTGTGGCGTGCTTGTTCCATCTCCGCTTTCCATTGCTCCGGAAAAAAATATATATAGGTAGTCAAGAGAGATATTAACATTTGGCACAACAGAAATTAAACGAACTATCGGGACATAAGGCTCATTTCTTATACAGGAGAAACCTATTGTTCCTCTTGCGGAAACTGTAATGCTTCTATCGTAGATTTTTGCAGTGTTGGTATATCCATATAAACCGTCAGATTCTATTCCGTTAGAAAAAATGGGTATTTGACATTGTTCTGTCTTTATTTTGGAAAAAACATCTGGGCGATCTCCGCCCGCACTTATCGTATTTGTTATTTCGCTTAACCTAACCCATTGCCAATTAGATGGAATATCAAACGGGATATCTTTATCTATCTTTACTGTTTTTTGAGCAACTTTCTCATAATAGGAATTATCATCACCTTTAAAGATGTAAGATTCATTTTTATCTCGTTTAATCTTACCCTGTTTTATAAGAGCTTCCTTTCCCGCACGGATCTTTTCAATCAAAACAGACGCGGGTTCGTCGTTCGGATCTTGCGGTACAAGTTTGCCTCTTATGGCAAGGTCTAAAATCTTTTGTTTTAACTTCTCAACGTCCATTATTTTATTTCCTCGCCAAGTAAAGACTGCAACTCGCTGATTGCGGAAGCAATATTGTCGGATTTCTCTTTGATTTTTGCAAGCAACTCGCCGATAGACAGGTCATCTTCGCCTGTATCCTCGGTCATCCATTTCAAATCTAATTTATAATGATTGTCCTTGATTTCTTGTAAAGAATATCTGCGCCATCTTCCGTTTGGATTTTCTTCACTATAAGTAGGGACACGCTCTGCAATATTATCGGCATTATAGCAAGCAACGAAATCTTCCAAATCCCTTTCGGTCATTGGGTTTTGTTTCAAAGTAAAATGCGTGTTACTTCTAAAATCATATACCCATAATTCTTGTGTCTGCCAATCATTACTCGGTAGTTTATTGTCGAAGAATATTACATTCGCTTTCACGCCTGGTTTATAGAATATACCGGTAGGCAAACGTAAAATAGTGTGGAGATTTACCTTTTCCAACAAATTTTTTCTTACGGTATCTCCAGCGCCATCTTCAAATAATACATTATCAGGTACAACAACGGCAGCTCGCCCTGTGGTCTTAAGAATCGAATAAATATGTTGTACGAAATTTAACTGTTTATTAGAAGTCGTCGTCCAGAAGTCGCTACGATTATATACTAAATCTTCTGATTCTTCTTCGTCATTTTCATTTGTGAATGTCAATGATGACTTTCTTCCAAACGGAGGATTTGCCAAAACATAATCAAAAGTTTGACTGGGTTTATTGAGCAAAGAATCTTTTCTTTCTACAGGTAATGTTGAAGAATTAATGTCACCTATACCGTGTAAAAACAAGTTCATCAAACACAATCTATAGGTGGCTGGGACCAATTCGACACCGAAAAATGTATCAAATTTTAATGCTTTCTTTTGTTCTTTATTCAGAGAATAGTTATCAGGGTTAGAAATATAATCGTAGGCAGAGAGCAAAAATCCACCTGTACCGCAAGCCGGATCGCAAATTGTCTTATCAGGCTCGGGACGCAGACACTTTACCATTGTATTTATCAAGGCTCTTGGAGTAAAGTATTGACCTGCACCACTCTTTGTATCTTCAGCGTATTCCTTTAACATTTCCTCATAGATAGCACCTTTAACATCAGACGCAAGAGAAACCCAGTTTTCTGAGCCAATCATTGTTATAACTTTTTTTAAGAGTGCCGGCTTTTTTATCTTATTATCGGCACCACCGAAAATTTCTTTTAAGATGCCTTCTTTTTTACCAAGAGTTTCAAGAATTTGCTTGTAACGGCTCTCCAAAGGTTCACCGGAAAGTTTAACAAGTTCATCCCAAGTGCACTCTTTGGGAATATTTACAGGTCGGTTATAAGGTGGTTTAGAATACTCATCTACCATTTTAATAAAGACGAGATATGTTATTTGCTCTAAATAATCTCCACTACCAATACCTTCATCTCTTAATGGATTTGCAAGAGCTTTTACTTTTTTCCCAATTGTTGAAGTACTTTCTGCCATATTTTCTCCTTAAGCCGCCAATGCGACATTTAGTTCATTTATAATGTTCAAGTAGTCTTTGCCAAAGACTTGATAGTATTTTACTAAACCACCCTTTGTATCAAAAGGAGTATAATCAAAATCCTCTTCTTCAATTGAAGCCGATCTTATTATGTGTTCTTCAATCATATGCAACCATTCCATTTGTTCTTCATTGAAACGATACCCCTGAGAGTTATTGCGCTTAAACGTCCAATCTTGGAAATTTTTTCTTACTCTGCTGTCAAACGAATTAAGTCTTTCTATCTGCCCAAGTTCATATCGTAAAATTGAAATAATGTCCATCAATTCGTCCACTTCAGACTTAACAACTTTATCGTTATCCCGTTCATAATAGCAATGCCACATTTTGGTTACAGTGAAGTTGTATGGCGGTTTGCACATGATATCATGTAGCTCTTTTATCATTCTATAGGTCAATTTTCTGTTCCTATATTGCTGATTGTATATGATACTCAAAGCTTCAATCTCATCTTTATTCGCCTCAATAAATTCTCTAAAAGATTTTATAGTTTTGAGGGCATCTTCAGTATAAGATTCACTCCAACCACTCCTAATAACGGTATCAATGTTATAAGTATCAATTATTTGTTCGTGCGACGCTTTCGTCGATAAAATGAAATCCCGCAGTTTGGCATTGGAAAAGGGTTTAATAGAAAGCGCTATTTCTTTATTTTGTACATTCTTTATATCTTCTTTACTAACCGTACTGCTACCAGTAACTTCCATTGTTTTTTCTTCTAAATAATCTTCATCAAAACAATTAAGCATGTTACTTACAACTTTTCCGATAGTAACGCCTCCAGAAAGATTGGAAAAATCTTTATGCTCCTGTGCTGTCATAATTTTATCGAGACGAGTCAAGCGCCCTGCAACAGAAGTAATAACATCTTCATCAGCATTTCCAACCGCTAATCTCATTAATAAATCTTTAAGAGATACAGATGGCTGACGTTCAAGTGTCCGTCCTTCACTTTTTACAGATTTTGTAACTCCTACAGCATCAAAAATGACAAAATGATCTTTATTTGTTTTGGCTGAGGGAGAAACTTTTCTCAATTCTTCAAGATCAATAGTTCTTGTTCCTCTGCCTTTCATTTGTTCATAATAATTCTTGCTTCGGACATCGCGCATAAACAACAGACATTCAAGAGGTTTGATATCCGTCCCTGTTGCAATCATATCGACAGTAACAGCAATTCTGAACTTATAATCATTCCTAAAGGCGTTTATTTCATCATTTGGATTGCCTTCAATGCGATAGGTTATTTTGCGACAAAACTCATTCCCTTCACCAAACTCGTCCCTGACTATTTGGATTATATCATCTGCATGGCTGTCAGTTTTTGCAAAAATAAGAGTTTTAGGAACTTCTTTGCGCTCCGGATAAACAACTTCCTGTATCGCTTGTTTGAAAGCCTTAATTACATTCCGTATTTGACTTGGATTGACCACATCTCTATCCAGCTGATTCGATGTATAAACAATATCCTCATCCATAGATTCCCAGCGCTGTTTTCTTGTGAGCCTTTCTCTTTTTTGGATCACTCGTTTCGCCTTTGTAATTTTACTACCGTGACTTCCAATTTCAGTTTCAATAATATATTCGTCTTCTCCAACATTAACTCCGTCAATAATAGCTTGTTCACGCGTATATTCACTTACAATATTCTCATTGAAGTACCCAAAAGTCCTTTTGTCCGGGGTGGCAGTTAAACCGATTTGGAAAGCATCAAAATAATCTAATACCTGCTTCCAAACATTATAAATAGACCTATGACATTCATCGATTATAATAAAATCAAAAAACTCAATAGGGTATTTTGCATTATAAACTACTTCTTTAGGAAGACCTGCGTCAAAAATAGGCGATTCTTCAAGACTTTCATCTAATTCTTCGCCACGCAAAATAGAGTACATCCTTTGAATTGTACTAATGCAAACATTGGTTGACTCTGAAATGTATGACGATTTCAAAAGTTGCACTGGATAAAGTTCGACAAATGTTCTATTGTCGTCACTTGGCTTATAAGCCGTGAATTCGTCCATAGCTTGTTTGCCGAGATTTTTTGTGTCAACTAAAAACAAAATCCTTTTTGCCGAACAAAATTTTAATAGACGATATATAGCTGTAATGGCAGTATATGTTTTTCCTGCACCAGTGGCCATCTGTATTAAAGCACGCGGACGATTTTCACCAAATGATTTTTCAAGATTGTTTATAGCAGTAATTTGGCAACGCCGAAATCCTTGTTCGTTCAACTTCGGAAATGATTTTAATCGGTTGCGAAGGGTATCTGATTCTTTCATCAATCTTTCCAATTCTTCAGGCTTATGGAAAGAAAAAACTTCTCTCGATCGATAATTAATGTCGTTATAATCAGTAAATCGAGTAATTTCCCCTGTCGACTCATATGCAAATCTAATATGTACGTTCTCAGGGAAATACTTTAACTTGCTATTTTTATAGCGCTCAGTTTGCTTCTCAGTTTCAACAACCAGTTTTTCGCCTTTGTTGATCTCTTTCGCTTCAATAATACCTACCGGCTGAGCATTTATGAAAATTAAATAGTCGACCTCTCCTGTGTCGGTGGGATATTCCCTAACAATTACTCCTTTTGAGGCAAGCAAATTCATATCACGAATATCTTGAATAACATATCCTGACTCAATTAATTTTTGATCTATTATCAATCTTGCCTTTTCTTCAGGTTGCATTTCCTTACGCTCCTTGTTCTTAATAATCTTAATTATCGGAATATAAATATTAAAAAATATAGAGAAAGTTATCTCATATAATTTTTAACATCATTGAACCACACTATCTTCCGAATCAAGACTGCAACCATATAATTTAATGGTTTGTTCAGACGATTTATCCGCAATAGTCTTACCCATAGCATTCTCTATAACTTTTAATATCGCCTTTGCACGTTCAACAAAATAATCATTGAAATCATCTTTGATGAAATAATCATAATTCACCAAATGCGACTCCACGCGAATTTTAAGTTGCTCCTCATCAATCTGAGCTTGTTTGATTATCTTTTTACTATATGCACTTGGCGCTTCTCCACCAATCTGACGATTAGATTCTGGAAGCAATGGCGTCTTATTTACAATAGAATTCCATTTTTCTTTTGGATATCCCATAGATGTACAATATGCTTCGGGGAAAATATGGTGAATATCTGGAGCTTCATCCATACTTTTTACAATGTCTATGGTCGTACCCTTCATGAAATCCCTACAGCTTTCTCTATAAACCAAAGCCATAATTCCTTTGTAGGCAGCACTATTTCGTGTTTGTAAAGAAATCAATCTTGTAGCTGAAAACCAAGCTGCATTAACCGTTCTATTTTGACTTCCTTGTCCACGAATGGCTGCGACCACATCTTCCATATCATTCGCATATCGAGTTTCATTAGCTCCTCCATACATTTCGCCCATAATTCCGCACCAAAACCACTGAGACAAAATGTTTTGCGTTTGAGGCTGATTAAACACAGTTCTACCAATCTCTGCACAAATAGCCGATAAAGGAATAAGTTGCGTTGTATATGGCAAATCTCGCATTCTAAATACATATTGACTGAACAAAAACTTCCTTGCCATTTTATATCCATCGAGAACAGCATCTCTATTCTTTTTATAATCTTCAAATTCTAAAGCAAGCACGTCCTTCTTTTTGCAAGTAGTCATAGAACTTGCATGATATGTAGTATATAGTGTAATTGCCGTTAAGAACGCTGTTTCATCAACGCCGTGCATCACATCAGTAACAAGCGGCTCTCCTCGTCCCCAAATTATATCTCGACACGTTTCCCAGTCTTTTCTTAAATCAAATTCATAGGTTGCATAAGTGGCTGTAACAAGCTCAAATACAGTGAGTGGTACCCCGCCGGTATTGACATTTTCAAAAACTTTGCAAACGGCTTCACGAGGTGTATCCCTACCCAAAGTAATCACAGGTAGTTTATAACCAGTTATAGTCTCGATAACTTCCGCTCTAAACTTTTTATATTTATCAAGAAATACCTTATCATACTGATGATATTCTTTATATCCATCTGCCCAATCTTCTCGTGCACCGCTATCAAAAATAAGATTTATAGGAAACATTTCGTGTTCATATTCCAATTCTCTCGTAGATAAATCAAGAACAATATCACGATCAAAGTTTGTCTTAATTTTTCGATCTGCCGGAACAGCTTTAATGGCATCAAGTCTATCTTCGTTTTCATCAAGACATTTGTTTATATCGAAATAATAAAATCTTTCAACATCTTTTCCTTTTTCAGTTTTTGTCTTAACTGCATTTTTTGAATAGGTAGCACTATACATAGAGGTCAATCTCTGCTGCCCATCTAATATAAGCAATTCCGGGGATACTCCCGAAACCTTTACACCTTCAATAGTACGATACTTGAAGCGAACATTCTCATTTCCATACTCCAAGCACATAATAGCCCCCATCGGATACCCTTGAGAAAGACTTGCAATAATACCTTTTATTCTATTGTCATCCCAAGTCCAATCACGTTGAAAATCAGGCAACTGAATTTTTCCACTTGCCACACCACGCATCAATTCGTTTAATTCGGTATCCAATGATTTAGGTGCAATATTGATTGCCATAACAATTCCTCTCTTCTACTCTTTTATTATAAATCTTTTATCTGATAGATATTTTGTATCTTATCCAAATGTGCTTTCATTTGCCCAATAGCCTCAATCGGTCCTACCACTTTCAATCTGTCACCGAAAGAACAACACCAACCGAAAAACAAGGGACTTATTTCGATTTCTGCGGAAAATGATATCTTTTTTTCATCGACGCAGATAATTCGGGTATTCTCTCCGAATTTATCGTATATTACATCCAGCATATCTCGATCAGCCTCAAATCTGACTGTTTCCGTTTTTCCACTGTACATAAAAAACGACTGCTTGCGATGTTTGGAAACATTCAGACCTTTTGGCTTTGCCTTTTCATTAATACTTTCTTCCGATATTTCGGCATTCAGCATTCTGTCAATGCGATAAGTCGTAACGCCGTCGTGGTTATCGTGATAACCGATCAGATAGTAATTATCGTTTGAGAAAACCATCGCTACAGGATTTACAAGATACTTTTCCCCGTTCTTTCTGAATTTTCTTTCTTGATTTTCAATCAAATCAAAGTATTGGAATTTAATTTTCTTTCCTGAAAGAATCGCATCTTCAATGGCATTTACGCTGTAATAAATATGTTCATTGTTGTGCTTTGTGGTATTAAACTCAACAATATTCTTTTTTAAAATATCAGCACGGTAACTACCGCCGAGAGCTGCGATTTTCCCCGTCAACTCTTCCGTTTTCTTCGGAGATATGAAACTTGCTGCCTGTACCGCATCGATTAAAATTCTGAGTTCCGGAATATCAAAACTTCTGTCAACTATATAATACGAATTACTATGCTGCCCTTTCTGTGTCACAACCTCATATCCAAAAGAATTCAGCGTAGCAATATCGGCATATAATGTTCTTCTGTCACAAGTTATTCCGCTATCGGCAAGACGTTTTATTATCTGTCCCGTTGTCAGTGGACGATTTTCGTCACTTTCCTGTTTCAGAATTTCCCAAATTTTAAGAAGTTTGATTTTCGAGAAGTTTTCCTTACCCATAATAAACCCCATAAATGAATATACATAAATATTATAACACAAATAAAAAGTAAAGTAAAGATTTCAAAGTCTGTTTTTTAAGACACTCATAAACATAACAAAAGAGGCCGTGCTATCACGACCTCTTTTCTTCATTCTTTCTTTGATTTTGGTTTTGTTCTTGCTCCAACATATCATATACGGCAAGTTCAAGCGAAAATACCAAAGAGTCCAACGTATGCTTTGGTATTTGAGTGATTAAAGGTTCACCGTTAACCTCTATCTGATAATTTATCTGCTTTCTTCTTCTCATAGCTAAATGATAAATCAATTAGCCCAAAAAGTGTGAGTACCCTACCCGCACGTTTTCCGAAGCAAAAGGTAATGTTTTTATCACATAAAGGTAATCTCGACCGATTTTTTTGCCTTTCGTCTTGTTCACATATCAGAAAAATCCTTCGGCATCAAGGGGAAAAATTATCGCTTAAAATTCTAAAAATTAAAACTACAATGCAATATTTTTTCCTGTTTCCTTGACTCCTTCGTCTTTTTCTGATTTCTCCTTTTCGTCGAAAGACAAAAAACAAAAAGGAGGAAAAAATTTTGAAAAAGAAAAAAGTTTCTACAAAGTCGCAAATAGTCTGCGAGTTTAACTTTTACAATTCAGCAAAAAGATTAAGGAGGCTCAATATCTATGAAAAAAGCCGTTATTTATGCACGTTATTCCAGTGATACTCAAACAGAACAGTCTATCGAAGGACAGCTTCGAGTCTGTCAGAACTATGCAAAAAACAATAACCTTCTTATTGTCGATACATACATTGACCGTGCGATGACAGGTACGAACGATATGCGTCCTGATTTTCAGCGCATGATCAAAGCAAGCAGCAAACGGCAATGGGAATATGTTATTGTTTATAAACTTGACCGCTTTTCGAGAGATAAGTACGAAATGACTATACATAAACACACGTTGAAAGAAAACGGCGTCAAGCTGGTCTCCGCCATGGAGAACATTCCCGACTCCCCTGAAGGTATAATCCTTGAATCGTTGCTCGAAGGTATGAACCAATACTATTCGGCAGAACTTTCCCAGAAAGTCTTACGAGGCTTGCGAGAAAGTTATCTGAAAGGCAACTATACAGGCGGACCGGTCTTATTCGGGTACGATGTCGTTGACAAGAAAAACGTAGTTAATCCCACAGAAGGAGCAATCGTGCAAGAAATCTTCGGGCTTTATGCTCAAGACTACACGGCAGCTTATATAGCCGAGGAAATGCATAAGCGAGGAATCCGCACCAAGAAAGGAAAATATCTGACAGAAAAAGCAATCTATAAAATGCTTCAAAATACAAAATACAACGGAAAGATAAAACACGGCGATACCGTTTATGACAACATTTATCCGAAAATCGTTGACGATATTGTATGGCAAAAAGTACAAGACATTCACGACAGCAATAAACACGCTCCCGGCAGGAAGAAAGAAATCTTTGATTTTATCCTTTCCGGCAAACTGATTTGTGGAGATTGTAAGCGTCTGATGGTCGGAATAAGCGGAACAAGCAAAACCGGCGCAAAACATTATTACTATACTTGCTTGACACGTTCAAGAGACAAAAAGCGTTGCGGATTAAAACCCGCATGCAAGAAAGAACTTGAAGATATCGTCATCAATACAACGTGGCAACTTCTTTCGGACAACGGCTCGTTGAAAACTTTGGCAGAAGTGTTATGCAAACATATAAACGAGAAGTCAAAAAACAATGCTAATATAAAATCGCTTGAAGCAAAACGAACAGCCGCCTTGAAAGCATCGCGCAACCTGATTGCCGCTATCGAACAAGGTATCATCACCGAACAAACCAAAGAGCGCCTGAAAGAACTCGAAACCCAGATATCCCAGCTTGACTTCGACATAGAACAGGAAAAGCAACGAACTTTCGCAGAACTCACTCCCGCAAAAGTCATTCAATTCCTGAACAAGGCGATATGCGGCGACGTACAGGATATAGGCGTAAGAAAAGCTCTCGTTAAATATCTTATCCGAGACATCATTCTGTACAACGATAAAATCATCATCAACTACTACTTCTCCGATCCGCTCAAAAAACACAACAACTCAATCGAATCGGTAAAAGAAACAGAAAAGCAGTCCAAAGAGGCTGCTCCTTTATCTGATTTTCAAAGTTCATACAAAGGCGATAACTCGCCGCCACAAGTGAACTGTACGCACCCTAACGATAAAAAGTTTAGGTGCGTATATTTCTTTTCTCACGAATATTTCGGGATTATTATCAAAAGATGAATACATACGCGGCACATTGCTGGGCGAATAAAATCGCTCGGCTTTTTTATTGCTATCCTCTATTACTCCATATTTTTGCCTTTCGTCTTGGCCGTTGTAGCACAGTAAAAATCGGAAGTAAACGGGATAAATTGTTACTGAAAACTATGAGAATATTGAGAGCTGGACTTAACCAAAAGTTCGGCTCTTTTTTCATTTACGCAACATTTTTTCCTGATCCACGTCATACTCGATCGTGCGCTTGCTGACACCGAACTCAAACGCGAGATTTTCTCTCGTGTCGTGCCGGCGAACGCATAACGCTTCCAATATGGCTTGTCGTCTTTCTGCTGCCGTCATATCCGCTTTTCACCTCCTTTTCCGAACTTCTTGCCCGTATTCTAAAATCCAAACTCGCAAGTTCTTTGCGACTTTGAAAAATTATTTGAAATTTTTTTTGAGAAAACAAAAAGGCCCCGACAGACAGACTTCCATCATTGAAAATCTATCTGTCGGAGCCTCTCGATTTCTCGGCTTAACTTCCGACCTTTATTGAATATGGCCTGACAAGGATTTACACATAACCCGGTGCTTTTTCAACCGACCGACCTTGCCGTCGTTATCCTATTTTAAGCTTTGATTTGGCGGGGCATGCTCATCAACACGAACATGCCTTCTGCTGATCTTTTTCATAACTGACTTCATACCGCAGCGCGGACATTCTATTTTTACAAGACCGTCAGCTGTTTTGTATCCCGAAATGCGCTTTCCGCAGTTACCGCAAAAACGCTCAACTTGTTCGCTCCAATTATCCGACATCTCGCATTATTCATCTCCTCTGTATCAAACTAAATCCTTTATAACCTTTACCGCAATGCCTTGAACTGCAAGCTCCTCCGGGTAAATATCCTTCATACGCTTGTTTTCAGGGTGCAAATAGTATGTATTTTGTTCTTCGTCATAAGCCAGACGCTTTAACGTCACTTCATTGTTGACGAGAGCAACGATAATTTCGTCGACATTTGCATTGTTCTGCATCCTGACGAGAACCAAATCTCCGTCATTGATGCCTGCACCTATCATCGAATTGCCATAGGTTCGCAGAAGATAAAATCTGCCTTTCCCGACAAACGATTCAGGCAAACGTAGGTAGCCTTCTATCTGTTCTTCGGCTTCTGTTAAAGACCCACAAGGGATAGCACCCAAAATAGGGACACTAACGGTAGAACGAGTTTCCGCAAGAGCAACCGACTCATAGCCAAAGACACTTTGAGTAATTTTTCCTTGCCTTTTCAAAGCTGAGAGGTAGCTCTGGGCGGTACTTTTACTCATTTGCCATTTGGTTGCAACGTCTCCGACCGAGGGGCCACGGCCGTTTCTATCACAATAATCATTGATATAATCTCTGATTTCTTCCATTACGTTCAGGTCTTTGCTTCTCATCGTTCTTCCTCCGGCTATATTCCGAACGCTCGTTCGGTTTAGAGTAAGCATAGTATATACTTTTTATTCGAGATTGTCAACAGTAGGGTGTTCGCTGTATTGAACACCTTCAAGTTTTTTTCAAAACACAAAAAGCCAAGTTTTATCTCGGCTTAATTAATTGAAGTAATAAAACAAAACTATAGACTTTCAACTGTTAAACATCCTTGAACCTTGGCGAAAAATAGCAATAATACATAATCGCTTTCGCTATAACTCTTCATAAAATCTGAACATTCTTTGTCTAGCAATAATATTTTATTTTGCTCTATAATTTTAGAAAGCTTTGCCTCAACAATTTTATTACTCTTTCTAATGTTACATTTTGAACAAGATAGCACAAAATTCCATAGCTGATCATCATGTAAAAACGACCATGGAATAAAGTGATCAACATGAATATCGTCTTTTGTTAACGGCTTTCCACAATAAAAACAAACTGCGTCAGTTTTTTTCAATAAGATATCTCTATATGCAGATAAATCTGTTCTTTTGGGGGTAGCCAATTCCAGTTTATCAATAAGCAACGTTGCGTTATTATTATACTCAATTGTTTCTAAAAACTTAGCCCAATAATAGTAATTCAGAACCTCTAACGTATGCTTATATTTCATCATAAAGGATACTGCGCATTTATTAAAAACAAGAATATTTGAGAAACGATTAAACCCAAACAGTTTACCTGAGAAGTCTTGATATAAAGCACCGATAACATATTTTTTGCATACCAATAACACATTATTGATTATCGTTTCTCTAGTTTCTTCCGACAATGAATCAAATGGAACAACAATATTGTCACAGTGTTTTTCTAAAGCACAAAAAAGAACTTGTTCTATAGCTGAAACTTCGGATTGCCCATCGGGACGCATTTGCCGCAATTTATACTTCACGACTAAATTCCAATAATTCTGTGTGAAATGCGCGAATATGTCAGAATAATGGATAGAGAAATCTGTGGTTGCATTAGCTAAATGCACGCAATCTAGGATAGATTTTAATAAACCAAATTTATAACTATTTCTTTTCCTACTTTTCTCAGAAAACAAATAATTAAATAGACTCCAATAAGCATCTTCAGGAATGATTCCCGAATCAAGATTTCCTTCTTTTAATTTCCAACCAGCAGCCATGCTTTATCTCTCCTTATATTCCTTTATCCAAATGAGATAAATGTTGATAAAAACTGCTTCCTGCATATTTGAATTCAGCATAAAGCAATTTTGCGCCTTTGTCGATATACGCTTTGAGATATTTAGGGAAATACTCATCATCAGTCAATGACTTTTGTTCTTTTTGAACGATAAGTGCTTTAAACAGTTCATCAAACTCTCCGGTAATGGTTTGTCGGTTCAGTTCTAATCCGTCAGTATTAGTTGCAAAATCAGAATCAGACAAATCGTTACTATCACGAACCGATAAAGCGATTGCGATTTTTGACAAAGCAAAAGGTTGCAAATGCGTACTTGAACCTATTTCACTAAAAATTGATGCCGTTTCTTCTGAAGTCTTTAATTTAAATACCATATTACACCTCGAAATATTTTGACGGACAAACAGAAGTATTTCCGTAAGCATTAATTGAAAGCTCAAAGGTGTTAGAAATACGATTATTGATCGTCTGTTTGTATTCTCCAACTATTTCTTCATCCGTGGAAAGAATGAACATTTGATTGTTTATTTTACTGAAAAACTCTTCAACTATTTTCTGCCTGTGATTTGAGTCAATACGAGCAAAAGGAGTATCAATGAAGAAAGGAATGTCTTTGCGACTTGTTTTTAGCAGTGCCAAATATAAAGACATGATATAAACTTGACGTTCACCCTGCGAAAAAGGAGCAGTAATAGGGGAAGGCAATACAATAGACTCCACCTCGCCTAAGCGCAGCTTATTTACTTCCATAAGATACTTGTAATCAAACAATTCTAAAAATCGAGACGTTTCATTAGCACGCATATAATTGTCAATTTGCAAGAATGAAACCTCAATAAACTTATATGGGATTACATTTATATTCTTATCGATCACTATACCGTCTATAAAGTTGTCTTTATTTATGATTGAAGCAAAACACTCCATAAAAGCTTGTTGTAAAATCCGCCCTTGTTGTTGAACTAATTCTTCTTCAAGGAGTGTGTAAACACCAATCGCTCTTGAAGACAATTCCGTGATGGACTTTGATTTCAATTGCTTCTCATAAAGATCTCTCGTTTTGTCGAACTCCGATACAATTAAAGAATATTCCGCTTCTTTCATTGAAATATCTTGCTGCTTTTTCTCTATAACAAGCTTTAATTCCAGAAGTTTTTTATCTATAATTTCCTTTTGTTCAGAGTATTCGCCATAACCATCTATGGAGCTATTAACAAGCTTATCACGTAGCTTCTTTGTTTGCTTCAAAGACGAAGACAGCTCTTTAATGGCTTTAGAAATTCTTTCTGGATCGAAGTCGTTTTTTTCATATATTTGCGCAATAAGTTTATTTGTTTGACCTGTTGTTAAGTCAAAAAGAACTTCAAAACCATTTCCTTCTTTTGAAAAAGACACAAGATACTCAATAATATCTTTTCTATCGGTTTCAGAAATGCCTTTTTCATTCATAAAAGCGCTGATAGATTCTTGGAATTTCTTCTCGGATAGCATTTCAG
>ENA-UERN01002459-UERN01002459.1-human-gut-metagenome-genome-assembly--contig:-NODE-2459-length-14433-cov-4.553427_pt1 | contig 14433 bp, 9 predicted proteins | sample MGYA00242950_ERZ507950 | MGnify/ENA primary metagenome ERZ507950 (study PRJEB26167, sample SAMN06115515) | human gut metagenome | host: Homo sapiens | place: China:Ningxia | collected 2014-11-26...
GAAAGAGTCCAGGATGCCGTCATCGATCAGCGTTGTACAGGTGGAAAAGTCCACGTCCTCTTTGATTTCGCTTAAAATTTCCAGTAAACGTTCCATTGGTATTTCTCCTTTTCAAATTATCTTACACAGCGGGTGTATTGATGGGATAGGTTGGCGTTTCGCTGCGTACCGGGTGCGGCGTGCCGTTCTGCCACAGAATGACCTGCGGCAGGTCGCGGCTCAAAAACAGACCAAGTCCTTCCGTAACAGAGTAGGCACCGGTGTTCTCAAAAACAAGCAGGTCGCCGGGGCATAGTCCGGCCAGCGGCATACTGCGCACAAGAACATCGTTCGTGGTACAAAGGCTGCCGCAAAGTGTCCAGTCCTGTACGGAAGCTGCCCGGGCAGCAAAATGGCGCAGATGCGGGCGTTTCATACCCATGATCTGGCCAAGATAATTCAGGTGGTTCATTCCACCGTCCACAATGCAGTAGTGCTGCCCGCCGTGGTCCTTGCAGTCCATGGCGGTGGTCAGATAATAACCGCATTCGGCGGTGTAAAAGCGGCCCATCTCAACGGTCAGATGGACCCAGCTGCTGACTTCGCGCAGTGCCGGCGCAAGGTCTTTGGCCGGGGACAGTGTGTCGGTAAAATCGTCGCCGTCAAAATACGGCACCGCCAGCCCTGGGCCGTATTCCAGTTCCGGCAGACGCAGGCCGAAGGTCTGCTCAATTTCAGCGTACAGTTCCCGCAGCATGGCCAGCTCTTTTTGCTGATTGACCAGCTTTTTGCGCTGGGTCCCGACAAAGTAGTGAATGCCGATAAACTCCAGATCAGGTGTTTCCCTGCGATGCGCCAATGCGGTGAAAAGATCCTCCTTTGACATGCCGAACTGACTGCCCGCGTTCAGCCGCAGCAGCACAGGCAGCCGTTTGGCGGCCTTGCGTGCAGCATCCTGCAGATAGCGGACCTGCAGCAGAGATTCCGCTGTGCAGGTGCCGACGCCGTCGGCCACGGCGCGGGCAATATCCACGGGCGTCTTATTAACACCCGAATAGATAACACGTGCATCCGCAGCATGCAGGCTCTCGCAGAGCGAAAGCTCTCCGGGACTGCATACTTCCAGCCGCGCAGTGACCTGCATCATGGCAGGCAGCAGAAATGGGTTGGCTTTGATGGAATAGCAAAGGTCGATTTCCCTGCCCCAGATTGCCTGAATAGCGCGCACGCGGGCCTGCAAAGCGTCAGTGTCAAAGACAAACGTCGGTGTGCCGTAGGTGGCAGCAATTTTTTGTAAAGAAGCGTCGGTCATTTATGGGCTCCTTTTTTCGTCAGGGCAGTCAGTGCCGTGCGGTCAATTTTGCCGTTTTTATTCAACGGCATCTCGTCCAGCTGCACAGCAGTATTCGGCTGCATAAAAGGCGGCAGACTTTCTTTCAGCGCAGCCAGCAGGGCGGCTTTCTCACAGCTGCCCGTGTAAAACAGGTGGAGTCGCTGGCGTTCGGCATCAAACGTGCAGCAGGCACGGGTCACAGCGTCGCAGCGCATAGCGGCAGCTTCAATTTCGCCAAGCTCTACGCGGTGTCCCATGTGCTTGATCTGGAAATCCCGGCGGCCAATATAATACAGGCTGCCGCTTTCGTCGTAGCGGGCCAGGTCGCCGGTGCGGTAAATACGCTCATACCAGTTGGTGTTCAGCGGATTCTGGGTAAAGGTCTGCGCTGTGCGCACAGGGTCAGCATAGTAGCCGAGGGCAAGCGCCGTACCGGAAACGCAGATCTCCCCTGCCTGCCCGGGCACGGTGACAAGGGCGTCGTTCTCGTCCAGCAGAAAGACCTTCTCATTCGGAAACGCGCGTCCGATGGGCAGCGCCTCATCCGGGGCAAAATCGCGGTCCGGCAAAATGGCGTAGGTGCAGTTGCAGGTAATTTCTGTCGGGCCGTAGAGGTTCACGAACCGGGCTTGCGGCAGAGCGGACTTCCACTTCATCAGGTGCTTGATGGGCATGACTTCGCCGCTGAACAATACCTGCCGCACGCGGGAAGGTATACGGTAGCTGAAGCCGTTCATGATGGAGACAAAGCACATGGCACTGACGGCCCAGACAAGTATGGTGACCTCATGGTCTGCCAGATAGTCCATGAGTTTTGTGGGCTGACTGAAATAAGCGCGCGGGATGATCTGCACCTTAGCCCCCGTGTACAGTGCCGTGTACAGGTCTTTGACCGAAACGTCAAAGTCAAAGGGAGCCTGATTGCCCAGAATATCATTTTGTGTGATGCCGAAAATTTCGGCAAACTGCGGGATAAAATCCAGCACCGAGCGGTGGCTGACGGTGACGCCTTTTGGCACACCGGTGCTTCCGCTTGTGAAGTTGATATACAGAGGGTCAACGTCCACAGCCTGACGGCGGCGGGCGGCCAGCAGGGCAGCGTCCGCAGGCGCGGCCAGCAGATCGTCAAGCCGAATGATTTGCCCGCTGTACCCCAGCGCGGCGGCTGCGGCAGCGTGGGCCTCGTCCGTAACAAGAAATGCAGGGGTCAAAGTATCCAATACCTGCAAAGTGCGGGCAGCGGGCTGGCGGGTGTCAAGCACTGAGTAGCAGCAGCCCGCGTAGACTGTGCCAAGCATGGCAGCAAAGGCGGAAACGGATTTTTCCAGGTAAAATGCCACCGGGCGGCGCGGCATCGTGCGGGATGCCAGAAAGCTGCCGGCACGACGGGCCGTGTCGGCCAGCTGTGCCCAGGTACAGTCTGTCTGGTCATCCCCCACAGCGGGGGCATCCGGGCAGCGGGCGGACGTGGCTTCAAGCCAGTCCAGAATGTTTGTTTGCATAGAAAGCTCTTTTCTTAAAAGTTGGCATAGAGGAAACCAACGGTTTCATTGACGCAGATAAAGCTGAGGAGTACCATGAAAATAACAAGATAATATAAAACCCAGCGCAGCGCAAGCGGCAACCGCTGTACCTCTGCGTAAGGGTCGCGGCCTTGTTCCTTCAGCACACTATGGGCAAAGACCAGAAGGGTACTGATGATGACAAGCCCCCAGGCCGGGCCGGAGACTGCCGCGAAAGCGCCGGGGGCATTCGCGACCAATGCGGAAAAATTGAAATCTGTAAAGGTGTTGCGCAGGTAGATGCACCCCTGCACAAACTCATTGCGGTCAAAGTACCAGCCGATGTTGACGATGATAAAGGTCCGCACGATGCGAAAAACGTGCCAGCCGCGGCTTTCGGTAGGAATGTGCAGCGCTGTGTTGAGCTTTTTGAAAGCGGGCTCCAGCAGGTCAGCCAGCGCAATGACAAGACCGTTATACAGACCCCAGGCAAGGTAGTGCGCCTGCGGGCCGTGCCAGATGCCGACCACAGCAAACACAAGCAGGTTGGCGACTGCAGCAGGCAGCACACGGCCAAAATGCTTGCCCCAATGCGATGTGGCCCACTTGCCGAAGCGCTGCATCGGCTTGGTCAGTGCAAAGGGATAGAACAGGTAATCACGCATCCACGCACCCAGCGAAATATGCCAGCGCCGCCAGAAATCCCCCAGCGAGGTAGAAAAATACGGCTGCCGGAAGTTGGGCATCATCTCAATGCCGTACAGCTGCGCAACACCCAATACCATATCAATGCCGCCGGAAAAATCTGCATACTGCTGCAGCGAGTACAGCAAAATGGCCAGCAGTGCCATAGAACCGGCCAGCTTGGGGTCATTACCGTCGAGGATGGCGGCAATCGTCGGGGCGGTCAGGTTTGCGATGGCATATTTCTTCATTGCGCCGAACAGAAACAGGAACAGCGCACGCTTGGTACGCTCCCAGTTCCAGATGTGACGGGCGGTGAGCTGCGGGGCCATCTCTCCGTAGCGGTTGATGGGGCCCTGGATCAGCTGCGGAAAAAAGCTGATGAAAAGCAGAAAGCGGACGTAGTTTTTCTCTGCCGGGTGCCGACCACGGTAGCAGTCAATCAGATAACCGACGGCCTGAAACGTGTAAAAGCTGATGCCAAGCGGCATGACCAGCCCCAGTGAAGACGGCGCTGTGGCCGAAAATGCACCGGAGAGCAGCTCCGCAAAATAGGACCAGTATTTGAAGTAGCCAAGCACAAGAAAGTTGGAAGTCAGCACAGCAGCAACAAGACATTTTTTGCGGCGCACCGCCTGTGCTTTGATGGCCTTTTTTTCGTCCTTGGTTATGCCCGGAGCTTTTCGCCGCGCGGCGGAATCGGCATCCAGCTTTGCCAGCTGCAAGCCGCCGAGCCAGATCGTCAACGCAGTGAAAAGCAGAAAAACAAGGCCCTTCCAGCCGCTGGCGGTAAAAAACAGCAGGCTCAACCCCAGCAGGCAGATCCATTGGCAGCGGCTGAAAACAGTATAATATAAAATGAGTCCAACGCTGACCAGCAGGAAGAAACTCAGGGAATAGATTTCCACACTACACCATCCACAAAATCAAAAATCGACAGAACATTCATAATATCGCTCAAAATCGGCGGAAGAACCAACAATACGGGCATTCACGCGGAACTGGTAGGTGCCGTGCTCCGCCGCTGCGTACTCGGTCCAGGAGCGGGTAGAATACGCGGAAACCCGGCTGTATTCGCTCTCCCCCGGCGCTTTGACCCAGAACTCGTATTCAGCCTGTACGGACGGACCGTGGTAGGAACCGGCCAGCAGCAAAATCTTGTCCGGGTGAACCTCCGGCGTCAGGTAGACGTTGGTGATATAGTTTACGGCGGCCAGATATTCTGACGGCGTCTCGAACAACGATTCTACATCCTGCCCGGCGTCCAGCATAGCCAGAAACTTTGCCATGCTCAGGCTGAACGCATGCCCGCCGGCAGCATTCATGTGGGTGAAATCCTTGTGATAGTCAGGCTCTTTGTTCTCAAACAGCTCTGGCTTTGCAAGGTTAAAGTCATAATAGGAAGCCCCATACTGTGCTGCCAGCTGCTTGAAGTAGGCGTAGTCGTCAAAATACGTCTCGTAGCTCACGACGTCCAGCGTGGTCTTGGGCGCACTGATGAGCAAAAGGCGCGTGCCGTTCTCCTGACAGAGCTGCAGCATGGAGGTCAGCTCCTCAATGTGCTGCGCGCTAAAGTCGTGGGCGTTCTGGCTCCAGGTGTTCTCCGTGCCGACAGTGTCAAAGTTGATGACCGCGGTATCCTCCGGCTGGGCATGGGCCGCACCGCGCCGGTGCGGCAGATGATTCAGTACGGCATTCCATTTCTGTTGGATCGTAGCGGGCCAGTCGGTGGGCCAGCTGCCGCTCTGCCAGGGAAAAAGCGCATTCAGGGAATCTGCACCTGTAAAGTTATCACGGCTGGTCATGTAGCGCAGCAGGTCAGCGGGCTTATCCTTCCAGGAATCCGTCTGCAGCTCTGCATATAAAAAAGCCTTTTGGGCTTTGGCATAGGGTTTGCCTGTCATGTTGGTCAAATCCATGACAAGGATCACATACCGGGGAGAATGCTCCCGAAGCAGGGTCTCCAGCGCGATCTGCGACATATCCAAGCTTTGGGCGTTTGTTGCCATCAGTGCAACGGTCTCCCCTGTTGCGGCGGCGAGTTCTTCTTCGGGCAGGGCGCAGGAAGCCAGCGAAGAGCCAATGACGGCAATGTCAATGGACTGCTTTTGGTGGTAGCTGCGCCACATGCCAAGGCTGGAACCGTTATCGGGCGGCATAAAGCCGCAGAAAATCAGATTTATAATCAGAAAAATCGCAGTGAACGCTGCGATTTTGGCTATGTGCTTCAAAAGATACGCTCCTAAAACAGACAAATAAAGGAAAATGTCCAAAAACAGTAAACACAACTATTATACATCAATTGGAACTTCCCTGCAATGGTGATTTGCTGACAAAGGTAAGAATTTACAATTGTGCAAAAAACCGCGTTTCTTCGTGAAACGCGGCTCTATACAATCAGCCTAAAAGCTGCTTGGCCAAATCAGCGCTGGCCTTGGCATCCTTGCAGTAGTAGTCGGCACCGATGTCCCGGGCGTAGTCGGGCGTCAGCACCGCGCCGCCGACCATGACCTTACAGTCAAGGTGCGCGGCATGCAGGGCCTCGATCGTGGCCTGCATATTGGGGACGGTGGTCGTCATCAGGGCCGACAGGCCGACGAGCTTTGCACCGGTCTGGCGCACGGCCTCTACGACACGCTCGGGGTCAACGTCGCGCCCGAGGTCGAGCACGTCATAGCCGTAGTTTTCGAGGATGACACGGACAATGTTCTTGCCAATGTCATGCACGTCGCCCTTGACTGTGGCAATGACGATCTTGCCCTTGCTGCCCTGCGCCTGGCCGGAGGCGGCAATTTTGGCTTTGATGGCCTCGAACGCAGCCTGCGCGGCGGTGGCGGCCTGCAAAAGCTGCGGCAGGAATACCGTGCCTTTCTCAAAGCCGTCGCCCACGGCGTCCAGTGCGGGGATCAGCGAGACATTCACTACGTCCAGCGGTTCGCGCATTGTCAGCGCGGCGTCCGCGGCGGCGCGGGCCTCGGCCTTCAGGCCGCGGCGCACAGCCTCAAACAGGGCGTCCCCGCCCGGTGCGGCGGCGCCGACCTCGGCCACGGTGGCGGCGGACTTGCTCGTCTGCGTCGTCTGGATCTGCACATCGGCATAGGCGGCAACGTAGTCGGTGCTCTGTAAATCCTGCGAGGTCAGCACGCGGTAGGCGCGCACGGCAGCCATCATTTCCGGCGTGTTGGGATTCATGATGGCAAGATCGAGCCCAGCAGACATGGCCATCGTCAAAAACGTTGTGTTCAGGTAGCCGCGGCACGGCAGGCCGAAGCTGATGTTCGACACGCCCAGCACGGTGCGCACGCCCAGCTCACGCTTGCAGCGGGACAGAGCCTCCAGCGTCTGGACGGCACCCTCCTGCTGGGCGCTGGCGGTCAGCGTCAGGCAGTCAATGTAGATGTCCTCATTCGGGATACCGGCGGCGTTGGCAGCGGCGACAATGCGTTGAGCAATCGCAAAGCGGCCCTCGGCTGTCGGCGGGATACCGCCTTTGTCCAGCGCCAGGCCGACGACGGCCGCGCCGTACTTTTTGCAGAGCGGCAGAATCTTTTCCAACGTCTCCGGCTCACCGTTGACCGAGTTGACGATGGGCTTGCCGTTGTAGATGCGCAGCGCACGGGACAGGGCCTCTGGATTCGAGGAGTCGAGCTGCAGCGGCAGGTCGGTGACGGCCTGCAAATCCTTGACAAGCTGCTCCAGCGTGGCGGCCTCGTCGATGCCGGGCAGGCCCGCATTGACGTCGAGCACCTGCGCACCGGCCTCGGCCTGGGCCACAGCCTGAGTGCAGGGGTAGGCGCTGTCGCCGTCCCGCAGGGCCTGCTGCAGCCGCTTTTTGCCGGTGGGATTGATGCGCTCCCCCACCACAGTGATGCCGTTGACCTCCACAAAGCGGACCGGCGTGCACAGACAGCTGCGGCGGATGGGGATCTTGTCAGCCGGGGTCAGCGGGCTGAAGGTCTCATGCAGCCTGGCGATAAACGCGGGCGTCGTGCCGCAGCAGCCGCCGACCATCGAAACGCCGATGGCGGCGTACTCCTTCATCTCGGCGGCAAATTCATCCGGGTCGAGATTGTAGCTGCCGTCGGGGTTCGGCAGACCGGCGTTCGGCTTGACAAAGACCGGAACACCTGCGGGCACGCTGCGGCAGAGGCGCTGCGCGAAGGGCAGAATCTCCTTGGGGCCGAGCGAGCAGTTGATGCCCACGGCGTCCGCGCCGAGACCCGCTGCCGTGACGGCGTAGCTTTCGACGGTACAGCCTGTGAAGGTGCGCCCGCGGCTCTCAAAGCTCATGGAGGTGAAAACAGGCAGATCGCAGTTTTCCCTGGCGGCGAGGATGGCGGCCTTCAGCTCATACAGATCGGTCATCGTCTCCAAAAAGACGAGGTCAGCCCCTGCCGCCGCACCGGCGCGGATGACCTGTGCAAACTCATTGTAGGCATCCTCAAACGCCAGCGTGCCCGCGGGGGCGAGCAGCTCACCCAGAGGGCCGATGTCCAGCGCCACACACGCGCCGGTGGTATCGGCGGCCTTGCGCGCACAGGTGATGGAAGCGGAAACGACCTCCTCCACCGTGTGGCCGCAGCCGGTCAGCTTCTTGGCGTTGGCACCAAAGGTATTTGCCAGCAGAATATCCGCGCCCGCGTTGGCGTAGTCAGTGTGGATGGCCGTTAAAACCTCCGGCATTTCCAGCGCGGCAAGCTCGGGCTTCTGCCCGGGCTGCAGACCGCGCGCCTGCAGCTGGGTGCCCATGCCGCCGTCCAGAAAAACAAACCGCTTGCGGTCAAAAACTTCACGAATCTGCATACGCTTCTCCCCTATCAGTCTTGTGTGAAACAGGTCGTGCCGCGCTTGCGGAACGAGCAGGTCTCCTTTAAATGGCAGGTCGCACAGCCTGCGCGGGTGCCGGTCACGGGATGGTCGGCAATGCCTAAAATGGCGGTGGTACTCTTGCGGGGGGTCAAAAGGTGCTGGGGCGTCACGGCCAGGCCGCAGCCGCGCACCGTGTCCGCCGCAAGGCAGAGCGCGTCGTTCAGCTCCAGCGGGCAGTCACCGTAGCCCGGCGCGTAGCGCCCGGTCATAAAGACGCCCTGCGCCTCGATTTGAGCGCGTATTTCGTTCTCCAGTTCGTCACAGACCTGTTCCAAAAGCACTGAGGCCAGCGCGTCTGCCGCGGCGGCCAGGGCAATGTCAGTCAGTTCCATGCTGCGCAAAAGCTTGTCCACCTCGGCCCCGAGGGTCGCTGCCAGCAGAAGGACCTCGTCGCAGCCCTGCAGATGGCGCGTCAGGTCGCTGCCGCAGTTTTCCAGCGGCAGGGCGGTGCGCGGCAGACGGCGGTACACCGCACGCGGCGCAGCAGCGGTCAGCACGGTCTGCTCGGCCTTGTCCAGCAGGGCCGCGGTGGCGGCATCGGGCGTCCAGCCGGACGCACCCATGTAGCGCAGCGCCGTGGCGCGGTCAATGGCGGCGGGCTTGCGGCACTCCATTACAGCAGATCCCTGATGCCGTCGTAGACCTTCGCGGCCACGGCGGCGTCATTCATTGCGTACAGGTGGATGCCGTCTGCGCCGCCCTCAATGAGGTCGCGCAGCTGCCTGACGGCGTAGTCGATACCGGCGTCGTACAGGCTGGCCGGGTCGTCCTGATAGCGGGAGATCATGCGGGTGAACTCGGACGGCAGGCTGGCCGAAGAAAGCGAAACGGTGCGTTCGATCTGACTGCGCTTGACGATGGGCATGACACCGGCAGAGACCGGCAGCGTGATGCCTGCGCGGCGTGCCAGATTCAGAAAGCGGTAAAAGTGCATGTTGTCAAAGAAAAGCTGGGTCAGCAGGTGCTCGGCACCGGCGGCCTGCTTGATGCGCAGGTTCTCAACGTCATGCAGCAGGCTGTCGGCCTCGGGGTGGCCCTCCGGGTAGCAGGCACCGTGAACGGAAAATTCCGGCTTCTTCCATTTGATAAAGGACGTCAGGTCGCTGGCGTGTTTAAAGTCGGGGCTCTCCGGGCGGGACGGGCTGCGGTCCCCGCGCAGGGCCAGCACATCCCGGACGCCGACAGATTCCAGCTGATCCAAAATCTCCGCTGCACGGGTCTCGTCGTTGCCCATGCAGATCAGGTGCGCCAGCGTGGGGACATGCAGTTCGTTCTGAATGTAGTCGGCCACCTCCGCGGTGGAGACGCCGCCCGCAGAGCCGCCCGCACCGAAGGTGACGCTGATGAAGCCAGGGTCCATGGCCTGCATCTGGCGCAGGGTGTCCTTGAGCTTATCCATCTGGGTGGTCTGTTTCGGCGGGAAGCATTCGATAGAGAAAACGCAGCGCTTGGCTTTGAACTGTTCCGTAATCGTCATTTTCTACTCCTTATTTTTACGCCGCAAAATCGGCGGAGTCCGCGGAAGTTTCCACGTTGAGGGTGTTGTTCTGCCAGATGAAGGTGAGGCTGCCCTCCAGGTCAGTGCGCCATACCTCGGCACCGACCTCTGCGTAATTTTGCAGGGCAGCGCGGTGCGGATGGCCGTAATCGTTGTGCAGCCCGCAGCTGACGGCCACGGCCTCGGGCCGGACTGCCTGCATAAAGGTCAGGCTGTTGGAGGTGTAGGACCCGTGATGCCCTGCCTTGAAAAGAGTGGCATGCAGGGTCGGGCCGTAGGTATCGACCAGGCGCTGCTCGGCGTCTGCCTCTGCGTCGCCGGTATCGAGAAAGCGGAAATCGCCCGCTGTGAACAGCGTGCAGAGCGAGGCATCGTTGACGCTGTCGGCATCCTCGCTGCCGCCCTGCAAAATTTGCAGCGTGCCGCTGCCAAGCGGGTATTCCTCCCCGGCTTCTGCTGTGAGAATTTCTGCTCCGCTGTCGGTGGCCAGCTCCGCGAGATGGCGCGGCCAGTCGGCGGTCTCATCCGCCGTGGGCTGCCAAAGCGGCAGCAGCAGGGTCTTGACCGGGAGGGTGCGCAGCACCGCGCGGGCGTTGCCGGTGTGGTCTGCGTGGGGATGGGTCAGCACAAGATAGTCAAGCGACGGCACACCCAGCACGTCCAGGTCATAGAGCAGCGCGTCCTCAGCCTCGACGGGGCCGGTGTCGATCAGGCAGTACGCGCCGTCCTGACAAAGCAGCACGGCATCGCCCTGCCCGACATCCAGCACGTACACGACGGTGCTGCCCTCCGCAGTCTGCGGAGCGCTTTCCTCGGTTTGGAGCGGTACGCCGAGCGCGGCGCGCAGCTGCTGCCAGCCGGGAACACTGCCCTTGCCGCCCAAAAGCTGGACGACGAACGCGGCAAGCACCAGCAGGCAGACGGCAACCGCCGCGGCCAGGCGGGCAAAGCGCTTACCCGTCATACTGGCCGTTCAGCTTGCGCTCCTCCCACTCGGCCTTGGTCACAAGCACGGCGCGGGGCTTGGCACCCTCATAGGGGCCGATGATCTTTTCCTGCTCCATCTGGTCCATGATGCGGGCGGCGCGGGCGTAGCCCAGCTTGCAGCGGCGCTGCAAAAGGCTGGTGCTGGCCTGTCCGGCCTCAATAACGCACTCAACAGCCTGCTCAAACATAGCGTCCAGTGCACCGCCGCCGTCTCCGTCATCGTCGCCGCCCTTCTTGCTGCCCTTTTCGGCAACGGCGCGGCGCTCCATTTCGGCAATCATTTCTTCATCGTACTGGGCGGTGGAGGTGGACTTGATAAAGCTCAGCACCGCGCCGATCTCTTCATCGGTCACAAAGGTGCCCTGCACACGCACGGGCTTGGACGCGCCGACGGGCAGGAAGAGCATATCACCGTTGCCCAGCAGCTTCTCGGCACCGCCGCTGTCCAGAATGGTGCGGCTGTCGATCTGGCTGGAAACGGCAAAGGCGATACGGCTGGGGATGTTGGCCTTGATAAGGCCGGTGATGACGTCCACGCTGGGGCGCTGGGTCGCAACGATCAGGTGGATGCCGGCAGCGCGGGCCTTCTGCGCGATGCGGCAGATATAGTCCTCGACCTCCTTGCCCGCGACCATCATCAGGTCGGCCAACTCGTCAATGACGATGGCGATATAGGGCAGGTGCTCCATGCCGGTCTGGGCGGCCAGCTTGTTGTAGGCCTTGATCTCGCGGACGTTGTTCTCGGCAAAGAGCTTGTAGCGGCGCTCCATCTCGGCCACGCTGGCCCCCAGCGCACCGGCAGCCTTGCGCGGTTCGGTGACGACGGGCATCAGCAGGTGCGGAATGCCGTTGTACTCGGCCAGCTCAACGACCTTCGGGTCGATCAAAATGAGCTTGACATCCTCGGGGCCGGAGCGGAACAGGAAGCTGATGATAATGGAGTTGACGCAGACGGATTTACCGCTGCCGGTGGAACCGGCAATCAGCAGGTGGGGCATCTTGCAGAGATCCGCGACCTGCGCTGTACCGGCAATGTCCTTGCCGAGGGCCATCGTCAGAGGGCTGCGCATGTTGATATAATTCTGGGATTCAAAGACTGCGCGGATGTTGACGGTGGAGCGGATCTTGTTCGGGACCTCGATGCCGACGGCGGGCTTGCCGGGGATGGGCGCTTCAATGCGCACACCCGCGGTGGCCAGGTTCAGGGCGATGTCATCGGCTAGGCTTGTGATGCGGCTGACCTTGATACCGGCCTGGGGCTGCAGCTCATACCGGGTGACGGACGGGCCGCGGCAGATGTCGAGCATCGTCGTCTTGACGCCGAAGCTGTCCAGCGTGTTGACCAGAATGTCCGCGTTTTTCTTCATTTCGCGGGCGGCCCCGGCCTCGTCGTCGGGGCGCGTGGCGTTAAAGAGATTCAGCGACGGATAGCAGTAGGGCTCCGGCGGCTGCTCCTCCGAGGTGGGCAGACGCATGGCGTTGGGGTCGGCCTTGGCTGCACAGGGCGGCGTATGGATGGGCGCACCGGCAGAGTTGCCGACAGCGGTGCTGACCTGCACGCGGGCAGCCTCCCCCTGCCGGGGCACAGTGAAGCTGCTCTGGGTCGTTTCCGCCGCAGGGCGGGTCATGGCAGGGGCAGACTGGTACGGCTGCGGGGCGGCAGCCGGTGCGGCGGTGTAGGGATCGGTTGCCGGGGCCGGAGCCTCGACAACAGGCTGGGCAGGGGCGGCGGGTGTCTCGGCCAGCATATCATCCAGCATTTCGGAGACAGAGCGCCCGGACTGCCAGGCAGCGCTGACCGCACTGCCGGTATCGCTGAAGCTGCCGCCCAATGTCGGGATCGGTGCGGAAACAGCGGGGGCCTCCGGTGCGGCGGGCACAGCTGCGGGGGCGGGCGTACCCAGCGGCGCAGCATCTGCGGCCATCTGTGCAGCAAGGTCAGCCGGAGAAAGGACCATCGTATCGCCCTGCACACGGCCTGTCATATCCAGCTGCGGCAGCTCGACAGGGATCGGCTCGGGCTCGTCCTCCACGGGAATGAGAGGCGTGTCAAATTTAGGCTCCTGCGGGACAGGCGTCAGTGGGGTCTCAAACTCGGTAGGCTGCGGCAGGTCCAGCGTCGTCTCGGCACTGACCTCCTGCGGCGTATAGTAAGGCGCGTGGCCGCTGACGGCGCGGTTGATGAGCGCATCCAACTCGTCCTGCGGCGCGGGGGACGCCTGTGCGGCGGGCGCGGGCGTGACCGGGGTCAGCGGGGTACTGTACACCGGCGCGGCAGGCTCTGAGGAAGGCTGCAATTGCAGCTCAAAATCCTCCTTCGGTGCGGGAGCAGGCTGGGGCTGGGTGTGGCGCAGTGTGCTGTTAGCCCGGTTGGACAGCGGATCCATGCCGAACGTGCCGCCCGGGCCGATGCTGACCGGCTCCAGCGGGTCAGCGCTGACGGCCTTTTGGCGGGCACTTTCCCCTGCACTGGGGCCAAGATCCACGTCAAACGACGCATGGGTCTGGGCGGCGGGCTTGGCGGCAAACGGTGCCTCGGGCACAGCAGGTGCCACGGGGGGCGTGTAGGCGGCCTGCCGCTGCGGGGCGGGCGGGGTCTGCTTCGGGAAACGGCTCGTGTCCGCGATGACGTCGTAAACCGGATGGTGTGGGCGGCTGCTGTTCGGCAGCGCACCGGTCAGATTCTCGACGCTCTCCTCCTCGGGCTCCTGCTCAAACAGGCGGGTGTCGTAGGCGCTCTCGGCTGCGGCGCGCTCCTCGCGCTTGGCCTGCAGGATCTTGTACTGGCCGTCTACAAACAGAACGACGTCCGCGGGGGTGATGGCAAAGAAGAACATCAGCCCCAGCAGGAAGATGAGCAGCATGATAATGTTGGAGGCGGGACGCCCGAACAGCGCCAGCAGCGTGGCACCGATGGGCGCACCGAGGACGCCGCCCTCCCAGAAGTAGGTGCCGCCGCGGGTAAAGAGCATCTTGACGATCTCCCCGACCTTGAGGTTCTCAATATTGAGCTTGGAGAAGATGACCGGCACGCTGGCGCAGAGCACGCCCATCAGCGATACCTTGCCCGCAAACAGCGCGACGCGGTAGCCGGTGGCCAGCAGGTAGGCCAGGTACAGCAGGAACGGTCCGACCAGATAGGTCGTGATACCGAAAACGCCAAAGTACCAGCTGCGCAGCGTGCGCCAAAGATTCTGCCCGGGCACAAGCACGAGCGCAACGCAAAGCAGACCCACCCCCACCAGCAGGATGCTGCGGGCCAGGTTCGGGGTCTCGGCGCGGCGCTGGGCACGGCGGGACGGCTGACGGCTGCGGGAGGCCGCACCGCTGCGCGCGGATGCGGAGCGCCCGGTGCTGCTGCGGCCCGTGCCGCGGGAGGAGGCGGTGCTCTTTTTGCCGGAGGAGTTCTTTGTTGATTTTTTACCGGAACGAGATTGTGCCATGTTACAGTGTTTCCCTCTCTTATTTCTCTGAACGCTTCTTTATATATATGTAGTCTGTACAGGTACAGGACGGTAAGGACATACGACTTTTATTTTAGCACGAGTTCCAGTGATTTTAAAGAAAAATGCCCGCGGTGC
>ENA-UERN01002469-UERN01002469.1-human-gut-metagenome-genome-assembly--contig:-NODE-2469-length-14410-cov-3.848462_pt1 | contig 14410 bp, 9 predicted proteins | sample MGYA00242950_ERZ507950 | MGnify/ENA primary metagenome ERZ507950 (study PRJEB26167, sample SAMN06115515) | human gut metagenome | host: Homo sapiens | place: China:Ningxia | collected 2014-11-26...
TATTGCTACCGGCAACTTTGATATTATTGTGATCGGGCACAGTCAGTTTGAAAAGATACCGCTTTCCGATGAACGGCAGATAATGTACCTGCAAAAGCAAATCGACGATGTAGTGGCACAGACCGCTGCATTGAAGGCCCAGCGCGCCGAGAATTTCACCATCAAGCAGATGGAGCGCATGAAAAAGCAGCTGCAACGGAAGCTGGACAAGCTCAACGACCAGAGCCGCAAGGATGACGTCATCACCTTTGAGGAGCTAGGCGTGGACAGTCTGATGGTGGATGAGGCGCACTATTTCAAAAATGCAATGGTCACCACCAAGATGACCCGTGTGGCTGGTATCTCCCAGACCGAAAGCCAAAAGGCCAGCGACATGTACATGAAGTGTATGTACATGGACGAGCTGACCGGCGGGCATGGCATTGTGTTTGCCACCGGCACGCCGATTTCCAACTCGATGACCGAGATGTACATCATGATGCGGTATCTGCAATACGGGCTTTTGGAACAAGATGGCCTGCTGAACTTCGATGCGTGGGCGTCGACCTTTGGCGAGAGTGTTACCGCGATTGAGCTGGCTCCCGAGGGCAACGGCTACCGTTCCAAAACACGGTTTGCAAAGTTTTACAATCTGCCGGAGCTTATGAATATGTTCAAGCAGTGTGCCGACATTCAGACCGCCGATATGCTGAAGCTGCCGGTCCCGGAAATCACAGGCGGCAAGCCCACGATTGTGAAGCTGCCGCCCAGCGAGCTGCAGCGCCAGATGGTGGCTGCGCTGGGTGAGCGGGCTGAGGCGGTGCGCAACCGCCTGGTTGCCCCGAATGAGGATAACATGCTGCGCATCACGAACGATGGCCGAAAGCTGGCGCTGGACCAACGGTTGATGAACCCACTTCTGCCTGATGACCCCGACAGCAAGGCGAATGCCTGCGTGGAGCGGGTCTTTACCATTTGGGAAAAGACAAAGGCCCAGCGCTCCACGCAGATGATCTTCTGTGATTTGAGCACACCCCGCGCGGACGGCTTTGATGTGTACAACGATATTCGGGACAAGCTTGTGGCACGTGGCATTCCCAAGGTGGAGGTACAGTTCATCCATGATGCCGATACGGAAGCTAAGAAGGCCGAGCTGTTCGGCAAAGTCCGCAGCGGTGCGGTTCGCGTGCTGATGGGTAGCACCCAGAAGATGGGCGCTGGCACCAACGTACAGACGCGGCTGTGTGCACTCCATCACCTTGATTGCCCATGGCGGCCAGCCGATATTGCCCAGCGCAATGGACGCATGGTGCGGCAGGGTAACATGAACAAAGAGGTTTCTATCTTTATTTATATAACCGAAGCCACATTTGACGCCTACAGCTATCAGTTGGTCGAAAACAAACAGAAGTTTATTTCGCAAATCATGACGTCGAAATCTCCTGCCCGAAGCTGTGAGGATTTAGACGAGGCTGCGCTCTCCTACGCTGAGGTAAAGGCGCTGGCTGCCGGAAACCCGATGATCAAAGAAAAGATGGACCTTGATATTCAGGTTGCGCGGCTTCGCACGCTGAAGGCCGCCTACAACAGCCAGCACTACCGACTGGAGGACGCCGTGACCGGCATCTTTCTGCGAGAGATCCGCGGCACAGAATGCCGGATTCAGGCGTTTGAGAAGGATATGCAGACCGCCAAGGACAGTCAGAGCTATGACAAGGACGGCAAGCTGGTTTTCAGCATTGAGCTGGACGGCACGTCCTACGACAAGCGCGAGGATGCCGGTAAGGCACTGCTCGGGCTGGTGGGTGCTGCTGTGCGGGCTGACCATCCTGTTTTGGTGGGGCACTATGCGGGATTTGAAGTCACGGTTGCCTATGTGCCGCTTTCCAAGGTGTTTGTGGCACATCTGGTCGGTCAGGCCACCCATACCACAGAGCTGGGCAGCGACGCTGCCGGCAATATGGTCCGCCTGCAAAACGTTGTTGCTGCCCTGCCGCAGGAAATCAGCGGTCTGCGCAACAATCTACAGCAGCTGCGCGTCCAGTTGGACAGCGCCAAAGAGGAACTGCAGCAGCCCTTTCTGCAGGAGCAGGAGCTTAACGACAAGAGCGCGCGCCTGGCCGAGCTGGATGCCCTGCTGAATGTGGGCAATGATGCACCGGTTTTGGAGGGTGAGGCCGAGGTCGTAAACGAGGACGATTCTGTGCGAACGCCTAGAGAGGAAAACGAACTGGAACGCTGAAATCGACAGCCTTGCATTATTTCGCAGACCATGTATCATAGAGGTAGGAGGTGGCCATTATGCCCATTCAACGTAAAAATCTGTTCCTTACCTGGGGTATCCGCATTAGTCTCGTGCCTGTCATTCTGGTACTTCTTGCACTGGGTCTGATTGCAATCGTGATGTATGCTATCTGCGGAGTTTGCGGCAGGTTTTTGGCGGCACTGAGCGGTCTGGCTGCTCTGTTGGCGCTATTCGATAAGTGCTAACAAGAGGCGGCAGTATCCGCCATCGTGGCATTCTTGCTCAGTCCTTACGGCGCGCCGCAGGTGCTGTTCTGGCTGGGCAGAAAGCTGCTCGAGTTTGCTGGTAGTCTGTATGATTTATACTACTGATTGGAGAAATTTATAATATGAAAAAATGTCTGTTATCCATTCTTTTAGCTACGGTGTTACTCTGCGCCTGTGCACAGCAGACCGATAACACCTTGCAAACGCCGGAAAGCAGTACGCTGGTAGAACTTACCGTTGCTCCTGAAGAGACTGCCATTGAGACACCTGTGCCGCTTGTCACGGAAAGCCCGGCACCTGCGCCTACACAGACTCCAGAACCGGCTGCCACACCGGCACCGACTGAAATTCCCATACCGGAGCCTACTGCAGCGCCTACCGAAGCGCCCGCTACGGAACCCGTTGCCGCGGAGAGTCAGCCTGAACAGGTCAGTATGAGCTACGGTGCTGTCCCCTTTGACCTGGCGGCGGGCAGTGAGGAGTGGTGGAGCATCGACAGCTCGGACAGCGCCTACTGGGCTGTGCAGGAGAATATCAACGCCATGCGCGCCGCGGCGGGGCTGTCCCCGCTGACGATGGACAGTGGCCTGAGTGCTGCCGCCGATGCACGCTGTGAGAGCTTTGTAGCGGGCGGGCCGTTCGACCACAGCGGCATGACGACCCGCAGTGAGATCTGCGCTGCAGGTCCGATTGGCTCGGCCAGCAGCGTTTGCACCTACTGGCAGGGCAGCCCTGCCCACTATGCCAATATTATGGAGCCCAGCTTCACCAGCATGGGCGTGGGCTGTTGGTTCTGCAGCACAGCCGAAGGCCAGTACACTTACTGGACCGTAACCTTTCAGTGATTGGAGAATGGATATGAAAAAGCAAAACTCCCTGTATCGGATGACTACATCCGAAATGCAGATCATGACCTACCTTTGGAATTCCAAGGAGCCTGCAATCGCCAGCCAGATCGTTTCCGATTTAATCCCGACCCAAAACTGCACCTGGAAGCCGCGTTCGGTCTTTACCATCCTGAAAAGCCTTTCGGAAAAGGACCTGATCCACGATGTTGGGTACGTGAGAACCGGCAAGACCTACTCCCGCAAATTTGCTCCCAAGGTGAGCCGCGCAGAATACCTGGCCATGCAGGTCATGAACGAGCTGCCGGACCAGGAGCTGCCGGAGTTGTTGGAGTTCTTTCAGGGAAAGGTCGGTTGAGCGTTACAGGTAAATCAAACTCTCAAGTGTCTGCTGTTTTTTCGGCAGGCACTTTTTTATATAGATAAAATTTTACAACGGAAGGAAAAGTGTGTAATGAATCAAAGGTTCAATCTCAAGCAGCGCGTGGCGGCCTTGTGTATGGCGGCTGTGATGTGCTGCTCAATGTTCCCGGTTGGGGCGTTTGCGGAGGCTCCGCTGCCCGATGCAGATGGTACGCCTATCGTGGTGCAGGACAACGAAAACGTCACACCTGATGCACCGCAAACTGATGAAAGCGGTCCAGACCCAGGTGAAAATACCCCCGAGGACAGCGAAACTTCTATGGTTACCCAAAGCGCCGACGAGAATGCGCCGGTGGAGACATCCACCGGCTACACCTTCGACGGCGCTGTTTTGTACACAGACTTACCGGATACGCCGACTGGTTCCTATATGGGCAGCCAGGGCTTGCCGGTTGCCACGGGTGAAACAAAAATCGGCATTTCCGCCTGGCCGAATGACCAGTTGGAGGAAAGCACAGACAGTTACCTGAGTGCGGACACCCTGAACAGCAACGACCTGACATTGACGGCTCCGTTGCTGGAGAGTACCGACTATGCCGTTGCGCCCATTCTGGCACAGGTGGAATACCCTGCGGATGGCAGTAATTTGGATGTGGTACTTCCCAACGAGGTGACGGTGCTGGACTTCTACGGCGCCCCCGCCGATGAGGCTACACGCAGCAGCCTTGTGCATAGCGAGTACGCCGAAACGTCCGCCGCGGTCATTGGTCTGTATGTACAGGCAGATGCCGACTTTTCCGCGCAGCTTGTCTACACCGCTCCGGATGGCAGCACGCTGACGAAAGCGCTGCACGTTGTAATTGACCGCAGCCGCACCATGGCCGCACCGTTCGCAGAAACTACAAACGTCGCCGCCTACGCCGAGCGCCCCACGCCTGCCGTTACCAGCGGCAAAATTACCAAGGTCGAGAAGGTCAACGGCACATGGCTGATCTGGTTCAATGGCGAGGAAGCCTACTGCTGCACCCACGGTGCCAAAGGCCAGCCCAAAGGCTGTCCGCCGTACACTTATACGAACACTTCTCTGGTCAGTGCGGATCAGTGCATTCCCGGTGACCACTACGGCAACCAGTACCGCATCTGGGGCGGTCTGGACCAGCTTTCTATGGAATTGCTGCCCGATACGCCCGTCGCTTTTTCTGCAGAAGATACTGAAAGAATCTCTCTTTTGGATTTTTGCCGCACGATTTATGATGATACCCAGATGTGGCTGATTGAAAAATATCCCGAGAGCACTGCTGCAAAAATCTATCTGGAATCCGCGCAAGCCTTGCTGGACGGCGCTGTTGCCTATGCAAAGCCCCGCGGCTACTACACCTACATTTATACCCCTGCGCGCAGCGGCTGGCAGACCGTTGCCCTGATTGGCCCTGAAATCAGTGAGGAGGAAACGGAAGAGCCGAAGCCTGTCGTACAGGAGTATTATGCCAATTGGGAAGCCCCTGCACAGTCCGCCAGCGGCACCGTGGATCTGACCTATGGTGTCACCACAGATAAGATCCAGCTGAAAACGCTGGAAAAGGTGGACGGTGCGACCATTGAAATTGAGCCCATCACCAAATCCGGCACGATTGACGGCGGCAGCTGGAGCATTTTCCCTGCCGGTGTGCAGACTGTCACCACAAGCGGCCACACCAACAACGACAATTACCAGAATAACGGCGGTGCAGCATCTGCCAACTGGTCTGTGCATTACACTGTATCCAAGACCGTAGATGGCCGCAGTGGCAGCGTCGGCCCCTACACTACGAAAGAAGCTGCGGACGCTGCCGCCAACAGCGAGCGCGATTCTGCGGTTGCTGCCATTCAGGCAGAAGCACAGAGCGCTGTAAATAATGCTATTGCCAGCGCGCAGGCACAGCTTGCATCTTTACAGTTCCGTTATGACGAAGTCACCATCCCCTACGGTTTTGAATCCTACTGGGACAGCAACGGCAGCCACCAGACAATTAAAGTACCGGCCAACTCCAACAGTGCCTACGAGATGCGCAATACCGAATGGTCACTGCAGATCAACATCAAAAAGACCGACAGCGAGACCGGCAGCCAGATTGCAGGCGATGCCCGGTATGAAATCTACCAGTGGGACGTCGTGACCGGCAAATACCAGCCCACGGGCGGCTACAACACCTACAGCGTTCAGCGCCAGGGTGACGGCACCTATGCCGTCATCAACAGCGCCGCCTACGCCACAAACGACACGATGCGCCATACACTGTACTACACGCAGCGCAATGAGGGCAGGTTCATCCTTGTGGAGACGAAGGCCCCCGCGGGGTATTTCGGCGACTGGACAGACGTTGACCATCCCGGCACGGCGGGCACGCCGCTGGGCAAGCGCGCCTACTATGTGGAAATTACGGCTGACAACAACAATTCCGTCCTGTGGCTGAGCAATGGTGACTACAATGCCGACATTGCCACTGGCGATAAGGGCGGCACACAGCTGGTGACCAGCGGCGGCGTAGAAACCACAGTCACCATCTATGACTCCCCCAAGGATGCCTCCCGGAGCTATACCACCGATGCCAGCGGCAAGGCTGCCAATGAGGACAGCTACACCACAACGGCAGCGGACGGCATCATGAAGAATGACCGCACACTTGGTGAAATCAGCATCTCCAAGGTTGATTTGGATGCACAGCGGTATGTGACCGGCGACGCCGCCCATGGTAATGCTGTGCTGGACGGCGCGGTCTACGACCTGTACGCCGCCGAGGATATTACCCACCCTGATGGTGTGACCGGCGTCGTGGACTATTCCAAAATCGTAGATGCCAACGGCAATCCCCTCTGGCACACTACGATTCGTGACAATAGCGGGCAGTGGATCAGCGATTATCTGCCCGTGCTGAAAAAGGACAATCTCGTAGCCAGTGCAAAAATCGAGGACGGCTGGCTGAACTTCTCCAACCTGTACCTCGGAAAATATTATGTAGTAGAGCGCTCCACCGGCACGGTCATTCCGCTGCGTGAGGGCGCTCTTGCTGTTTCCGGCACCTATCCTACGGTGGACAGCCGCACCAAGACAGCTACCGGGCAGGTTGCCGCGCTGGCAGCCAGCAACGGGCAGTATACAGATTGGGTATACAAGAACCAGTTCAGCACTATCTCCAAAAGCAAGGCTCTGGACGGCACCTGGACCTACGATGCCTATTACCTGTCCTATGCGCCCGGGTATCTCTGCGACGAGCACAACTACTACATCACGCCCAGCTATGCAGACGAGGGCTGGTATGTGGAGAAAACCACCTTTGCCAGTGATACCGCGACCTACAACGGCAACTACCACATCCATAAGGACAGCGGCCTGTCCGAAAGTCAGGATCAGGTCGCGAAGGGCAATGTGGAGATCAGCAAAGTCGTATCCTCCAGCGGGCAGTCCAATGGGCTGGAGCTGGAGGGCGCCGGGTTCACCTTCTATCTGGTATCTGACCTGTCCAAGATAGACCAGTTCAAGCAGACGCGCACCGGAAGCTACACACTGCAAAGCATTCTGGATGCCTACATCAACAAGGAATACGACAACGAGCACCCCAAGTGGGATTTCTCCGGTGAGACGCAGGCCATTGCCAAGACCTACGAGGTCAACGCCGACGAAATGGCCGCCTACAACAAAACGCTGACCGCGTCAGGCGACAACAAGAACGGCAAGGGTGATGGCTGGCAGCCCACGGGGCGTGCCAATGAGTATCAGCTGGCCGAAATCTTCAGCAATGATTCCGGCAACATTCGCGTGCAGGGGCTTTCCTACGGCACCTATCTGGTCGTGGAGACGACCACCCCGCACGATTTGTTCCAGGCAGAGCCATTCCTGGTCAGCATCGACCCCGAGCAGGACAACAATCCCTGGGGCGCGATGGCCACGCCGAAGGACAGTGTGATGAAAGCATCGGATTCCTATCAGAAATTTACGGTACTGGATGAGGAGATTGAAGTGTATTTAAAAATCACGAAACTCGATACGGAAACCGGCAAAGCGGTCCTGCTGCCGAACACAGCCTTCCAGATCTACTGGCTGGATGACAACGGCAATTATCGCCTGGAAAATGGCAAGCCCAAGCTGGTCACGATGACGGACACGGTAAACGGGCATCTGACCAAGAACGTGGATACCTTCTACACCAACGAGGAAGGTATCCTGACCCTGCCTGAAAAGCTGCCGCTGGGCAAATACCGCATTGTGGAGACTGTCGGCCCGGACGGCTTCTACAACGAATGGGCTGACAGCGGCAACTACTATGTCGATTTCGATATTTCCACGGACCGCATCTACAAGGCCACCGGTGATGACAATGAAAACGGCATGGATACGCTTGTCATTGGTGAGGACTACTGGAATGAGGAAACGCTGGGCAAACTGACCATCCGTAAGACCGGCGAGGCCTTGACCGGAAAGATCGAAACCAACGATTTGATTGACCCCTGGATGACCGGCGAGACCGACTCCGACTTTGCCTATACGCTGCGCCCGCTGGCCGGTGCGGAATACACCATTACGGCTGCCGAGGACATCTACACGCAGGACCGCCAGCTGGATGCCAATGGCAACCGCACGCTCTGGTATGCCAATGGCGACGTGGTAGCGGTTGTTACCACCGGTGATGGCAGTGCAGACACTGCTGTGTTTGCACCGTCCCGCACCAAGGCGACCTATGATTTTCTGTCGGTCATCCACGACGGCACGATCGGCGAGGTCAGTATTACCCTGCCGCTGGGCAGCTACCATGTGGAGGAAACCAAGCCGCCCTACGGCTATGTTGGTACTACGGACAGCTACGATGTGACATTTGTCTGGGACAACCAGCTGAACGATGTAGTCATGGCAAAGAGCATCATCAAGAATGGCGACAGTGAACAGCATTTTGATGTTGTACGCGCATCGGAAGCCTCTGCGGAACTGGCTGAACAGCAGACTCTTGGTTTCTACAATGACCGTGAGCATGCCCGCGTGGGTGTGTACAAGATCAATCAGGAAACCGGCAAATATCTGCCTGGTGCTGTGTTCAACCTGTACACCCGCGATGACATCTACGACGTGGACGGTAATAAGCTGTTCTCTGCCGGTGATTTGATTTCCACCAGTCCCGAGACTGTTGCGGATGGCTACACCTATTTCAACTGCGATGTTCCCATCCGCGGCGAGTGGTACGGCCAGAGTGACCGGTTGGATGCCTCGACCAACAGCGGCAGTTACTTTATCCGCGAGCTGCGCGCCCCGCTGGGCTATTATCTCAACGATGCAGAGATGGATGTCACCTTCACCTATGACGGCGAGGTGTTGCAGGTATTGGACAATACCTGCGCCAACAATCCTACTGAAATGTGGGTGAGTAAGCGAGATTTGACAAACGACGAAGAACTGCCCGGTGCTACGCTGATTATCAAGGATGCGAAGGACAACGTTGTTGACACCTGGGTATCCACCGACACGCCGCACCGTGTGACGGGGCTGCATTTTGACGAAGAATACACGTTGACAGAAAAGCGGCCTGCTGATGGGTATGGCGTTGCGGATGACATTGTTTTCCGACTGGAACGCAAAACGGACGCCGACGGCCACCAGCTGGACGAGGCAGACGTCTACTATCTGAAGGATAAAAAGAAGCTCTGGATCATTCCCTGGGAGGAATGGGAGCTGCTGGACGATGCCACGGTAACCATGAAAGATGACATTACCAGGGTACAAATCTCCAAGGTTGACATTGCCACAGGTAAAGAGCTGCCCGGCGCGGAGCTGGTCATCAAGGATAAGGAAGGCAACACGGTTGCACAGTGGGTTTCCGAGGACAAGCCCCACTATATTGAAAAGCTGTCTGCTGGTGACTATACGCTGACGGAAATCACCGCCCCCAATGGCTATCAGCTTGCGGAAAGCATTGCCTTTACCGTGCTGCCCACCGGTGAGCTTCAGACTGTCGTAATGAAGGATGCACGCATCCCCGAGGAAACACCGCATGAGGATACCCCGAGCAATACGCCGCAGCCGACGCCGGGCAGCACGCCCGCGCCTACCCCTGCACCGGCAAGCGCACCCACGACAACGTCTGCGCCGATGCCGGTCATTCCCCAAACGGGCGATGGGTTCCCGTTTGCCCTGCTTTCGGCAGCGGTATTTGGGTCTATCATCGGTTTCGGAATTTTTGCATACAAGCGTCGCAAATCCAAAATGGATGAGAGCGAGCACTAAAAGCCTATGAAACACGTACATGGTATGGGCGACTCTCGCGGGCCGCCCTATTTTTATTGGTGAATGACATGAAACATATCATCTGTTCGAGCTTCGGCAAAGACAGCAATGCAACAGCACTGCTGGCCCTGCAGCATGGCGAACCGCTGGACGAAATCATATACACAGAGGTCATGTTCAGCAGGGAGATATCCGGAGAGCTGCCCGAGCATACCCAGTTTATCTATAAAACGGCAATTCCGTACTTTGAAAAGCGCGGCATCCCCACAAGGGTTTTGCACGCTGAAAAGACGTATCTGGATTGCTTTTACCATGTGGTGAGCCGTGGCAACGCACAGGGAAAGCTTGCCGCTTTTCCGCTGGCTGGGCGCTGTGCAATTCAACGAGATTTCAAGGTCCCGCCACTGGAAGCCTATAAAAAGAGTTTGCCGCCGGGTACAGTTTCCTATTTAGGGATTGCCGCGGATGAACCGATCAGACTGGAGCGGCTAAAGCCTGACCAGGTTTCCCTTATGGCAAAGTACGGCGTGACAGAGCAGGATGCATTTGCCATGTGCAGACAGGAGGGGCTGCTGTCGCCGCTGTATGAGTACAGCCACCGCGGTGGGTGCTGGTTCTGTCCCAACGCATCCATGACGGAGCTGCGGCATCTGTACCATGCACATCCTGATTTATGGCAGCTGATGCTGGAATTGCAGGATGCACCGAATAAGGCGACGGAACGCTTCAATCGGAATTTCACATTTGCCGAGCTGGACCTGCGGTTCCGCTTAGAAGGCGAGCAATTGAGCTTTTATGACCAAGAACTGGAGGTAGAGAGATAATGCCAAATCAAGAAAAATTGCCCCATGCATGGGTGTATGCGCGCATTCCCGGTGATTGCGCAGCGACCCGCGCGAGCTACGATGCCTGCTGCATGCAGGCCGGTGACGACGGCTGCACGGTAGTCGGCGGCAGCATCGATTATAAAGGGCACGGCCCGCTGCGCGATGGGTATCAGAGTATGCTGCGCAGTATCAGAGACAGCAAGGTCAACTGCGTGTATGTCTGCCGTATGCGGCAGATCAGCGGCAAGGAGCGGTACCTGTATGCCTTTTTCAAGTGTGCAATGAAGCACCATGTAAAAGTCCGCACACTGGAATACAGCCTGCCGGACCGCTTGCAGCAATACAGGTTGGGAAAAAGAATCGAAGCATACGCCCGACGCACCGGCTCTCCGCTGCCGTGGTGAGGCTGAAATTTTATTACGGAGAAAGCAAAGGTGATACCGTATGGTAGAAGAAACGGCCATCCGGGTGCAAATCAACGCAGCCAAGCTTGCCGGGCAGGGCATCTTTGGGATATTGCAGGCGGTTGCCAATATGCTGCAAGCGCGGCAGTACGGGCAGCAATCAATTCAATCACTGAACCGGCAGTCGCAGGCTCTCGCTTCGGTGGAGCTGAACGACAAAACGCTGCCCTATGTCAGGCGGCAGCTCAAGGAATACTCGGTGGATTTTGCCATTACCAAGGACAAGGACACCGGGCAGCTGAACCTGTGGTTCAAGGGACAGGACGTGGACCGCATCCAGACCGCCATTGAAAACTGCATTGCAGCGCGCGGCAAAGATCGGCCCACCAGTCTGCTGCAGGAGTTGTCCGAACGGGCTATGCAGCGCACGAAGGAGCTGAACCAACACCGCCCGCCGCCGGCGCAGGAGCGAGGTGAGCGGCTATGAAGGAACAGCGCCCAAAGCAAATTCTGATCTGTCTTGCTGCAAGTCTGGGCTGCTTTTGGCTGGGCAACCGGGTGGGACTTCTCTATGTATTGGCTGTCGGAATGGTCACGCAAAGGCTGGCCGCCGCGGTAAATCTTGGCAAAATTGTACTGCATCCCTTGCAACTATCCCCTGCGCCGATTCCTGTGGGCTGCGGTGTTGGGGCTATTCTGCTGGCGGGTCTTACTTACCTCTGCATAAAGTACAGCGGTCATCGGCTGGTGCCGCAGAAGGAGTACGGCAGTGCCCGCTGGGGCACAGCGGCGGACATTGCGCCATTTCTCCATGAAAAGGAAAACGAGAATATCCCCCTGACGGCCACAGAGTCCCTGAGCCTTGCCATGAAGATGCCGGTAACAGCGGAGAACAACTACAACCGCAACAAGAACGTCATTGTGTTCGGTCCGTCCGGCTCCGGCAAGAGCTACAGCGTAGCCGGACCGCAGCTGCTGCAGTTCAACAGCAATTATGTACTCAGTGATCCAAAGGGTGAACTGCTTGACACCTTCGGAAATGTTCTAGTATCGCAAGGTTATGATGTGAAAGTGTTCAACCTGAAGGACCGTGACAAGTCCGACCACTACAATCCGTTTGCGTACATCCATGATACGGATGACATTGTGGTTGTTGCCAAGAATCTTATCAAAAATATGAAAGAAGACCCGCGCCAGAAAAACACAGCCGACCCGATATGGGAAGAAGGCTCTACTTCACTGCTGGAAGCGCTGCTTGCCTATGTATATTTTGAGCAGCCACCTGAGATGCACAATATGAACAGTGTAATGGAGCTTTTTGTGCTGATGCAGCATCGTTACGGACCACAGGGCCGCAGCCAGTTGGACGATATATTCGAAGATCTGGCTATGGAAAAGCCTGCGTCATTCGCAGCGCGTCAATATGGACTGTACCACATGGCACCGGACAAAACCGCACAGAGTATTGATGTATCTCTCGGTATGCGTATGAGTGCGTTCAATATTCCCTCCATTATGAAGATCTGCGAGGATGATACCATTCATCTGGAAGAACTGGCCAGCGACAAAAAGGTGGCGCTGTTCGTTGTCACACCAGACACCACCACAGCCTATAACTTTCTGGAAGCGGTCATGTTCCAGCAATGCTTTCAGATTCTTGTGCATACCGCAGACAATCGTGAGGATCACTGCCTGCCTCGCCATGTGCGGTTTCTCTTAGATGAGTTTCCGAACATCGGCATGATTCCGGACTTCCAGATTCTGATCAGCACCATCCGCAGCCGAAATATCGGATGTACCCTAATTTACCAGTCAATCGCACAGCTGAAATCTCAGTACGGTGATGACTGGGGCACGATTCTGGAAAACTGTGATTCAGAGCTTGTGCTGGGCGGCGGCAATAACCCGGAGTCACTGGAGTTCTTCGGTAAACAGCTGGGCAAACGGACCATAGAGGTGCTGAACACCACAGAGAACCTAGGCGCACAGGGCTCCTTTTCCAAAAACTATCAGGTGGCCAGCCGCGATCTGATGACACCGGAAGAAATACGCACCATGCCGCGAAATCGTTGCTTATTGATGATTTCCGGTGTTGTGCCATTTTACTCTTACAAGTTTGATCTTAAAAAGCACCCTAATTACGCATTGGTAGAAAAAGAGGGGCATCACCCCTTCGACTACGAGAGGCGCGCAGAAAATAGCTTTGCAGCCTTTATGAAAAATGTGCAGGAAATCAACAACATCGAACTCGACGATGACGAGTCTGACACATAAACCGAAAGAAGGAAACGCATATGGAAATGGTATCTACAATCACTTCTCTTATCACGAATGTTGTCAATTTTGCCGGTGGCCTGTTGCTGCTGTTTGGCGCAGTGACGCTGGGCACGAACCTGAAGGACCACAACGGCCCCGGCATCAGCAGCGGTGCATGCAATTTCCTCCAAGCAGGCAATCTTACGATGCTGATGCTGCTCCACGGTCTTTACAAAGTTGGTGGCATCCACCAAGGTCTCATGTGTACCAGTGTCCAGCCAAGTAAAGCCCTGACCCAGCAGCTCAACGTTCAGGGAACCATCTTCCAGATAAATGCGGTTCAGGTCAGTGATTTCCAACTCACCACGAGCAGACGGTTTCAGGTTCTTTGCAAACTCGACCACGCGGTTGTCATAGAAGTACAGACCGGTGACACAATAATTGCTCTTCGGGTGCTCCGGTTTTTCCTCGATAGAAACGGCTTTACCGTTCTTATCGAACTCCACGATGCCGAAACGCTCCGGATCGTCCACATAGTAGCCGAACACAGTTGCCCCCTTGCCGTTCTCGGCATTCTGAACAGCCGCCTGCAGGCGTTTTTTCAGGCCATGGCCAGCATAGATGTTGTCGCCCAGAACCATAGCCACAGAATCGTTACCGATAAAGTCGGCACCAATGATAAAGGCCTGTGCCAGTCCATCCGGAGACGGCTGAACAGCATAGGTCAGATTCACGCCAAACTGGTGACCATCACCCAGCAGGTCCTCAAAGCGAGGAGTATCCTGCGGTGTAGAAATAATCAAAATGTCACGGATGCCGGCGTTCATCAGAACGGACATCGGATAATAAATCATCGGTTTGTCGTAAATCGGCAGGAGCTGCTTGCTCGTAACCTTTGTCAAAGGATACAGACGTGTACCGGAACCACCTGCTAAAATAATGCCCTTCATAGTTCATCCTCTATATCATCATTAT
>ENA-UERN01002481-UERN01002481.1-human-gut-metagenome-genome-assembly--contig:-NODE-2481-length-14339-cov-7.722830_pt1 | contig 14339 bp, 16 predicted proteins | sample MGYA00242950_ERZ507950 | MGnify/ENA primary metagenome ERZ507950 (study PRJEB26167, sample SAMN06115515) | human gut metagenome | host: Homo sapiens | place: China:Ningxia | collected 2014-11-26...
TGGGGTTCCAGCGGCGGGTCTGGTGACCGAAGTGCACACCTGCCTCGAGAAGCTGCTTCATAGAAACGACTGCCATAGTAAAATACCTCCAGATATTTGTTTTGCCTCCGCACACCGTGATCCGGCACCGTATCGGACGGCTCCGGACTGCCCTCCACTCCCGTGGGAGCACAAAAGGGCATAGTGATGCGTGTGTAATGCCTTGTTATCATAGCACAAAAAGTGCACGGTTGCAAGAGTTTTTCTCTGTTTTGTCCAAAAAAGTTTCCGGATTTTTGCTTATTTGCCTTTGGCGGGCTCTGCCACGCTTTCCAGTCCCATGCGGGTGAGAGCGTAACCCTTGCCAAACATCAGGTCATATTGCAGCATCCAGTGCTCCTGGGTCCAGCGCTGCTGGAACTCGGTGGGTTCCAGCGTGGTGGTGCCGTCCAGGTTCATGGTCACGCCGCGGGTGCAGGCGCGGCTGGCCACCCGGAGCTGCCGGTTCAGGAACTGGAAGTACAGCGGCTGCTGCAGGCCGTAGAGGTTCATCATCACCGGCGAGATGTCGTAGGCGGCAAGGGTGCCCAGGTCCACCTGTGCGTCACTGTAGTTGGACCACATGAGCAGTGTGGTCTGGTGCAGGCGGGGGTCCGCACTGGAATCGCTGGCATAGCCGGTGGTGGTGTACACGTCGTAGTTGGAGTCGATGGGGTTGTAGTGGTCGCCCCAGAACACCAGAATGACCGGCTCATCCACCTGCGAGAAGTACGCCGTCAGCTTGCCCAGCATGGCGTCGGCGTCCCGGATGCCGGTGGCAAAGTCCTCCAGCGCGCCCACCGTGCTGGCCTTCATGCCCGCCGGGTGTTCCAGCACCTTCACGCGCTGGTCGTCGGGGTAGTTGTCCTTATTATAATTGGTATGATTCTGCATGGTGACTGCGTGCAGGAACACCGGCTCGTCGGAGGATGCCTTCATCTTCTCATACTGGCCGATGATCTGGTCTGCCATGGAATCATCCGTGACCAGGCCGTTCGTCCAATAGTGTTTGCGCACCTTGGTCACACCATGCATGTCTTCCAGACTGATAAAATCATCCAGTCCCAGGTTGGGGTAAGCCGTGTCGCGGCTCCAGTACTTGGCCCAGAAGCAGTGCACGGCGGCCGTCTGGTAGCCCTGCGTCTTGAGGTAGCTGGGCAGGGCGAACATGGGCTTGGTGACGTGCTGCTGATAGGGCTTGGAGCCGCTGGGCAGGAAGGACACCGAATAGCCGGTCAGAGCCTCGAACTCCACATCACAGGTGCCACCGCCAAAGCTGGGGCTGTAGGCCCGGCCATAGGCGCTGGTCTGCTGCAGGGCGTGCAAGTTGGCCGACACATCCGTGTCGAACTTGATGCCGTACTGTTCCAGCTCCGACACATCCCAGTAGGACTCGTTCATCACATAAATAATGGTAGGCTTTTTTACCTGCTCGTCCTTGGCGGTGGTGGCCGCGTAGCTGGTGGGGTACAGCGGGCTGGTGGAGAACTTCCGGCTCTCATCCACATTGTCCAGAATGGCATCCACCGTCTCTTCTGAGTAGTTGTCCGGCTTGTCGATCTCCAGATTGGACAGGTTGGTCATAAAGCCGGTGACAACACCATAGTAGCGGTAATAGCGGTCCTGCATCCAGGCGTCCGGCACGATGCCGATGGCCTGGCAGACGGCCGGCTGCAAATACACGCCAAAAATCAGCAGGCACAGGGCCGCTGCGGTGGCCGCACTGCCCGCCACACGGGGCAGCCAGCGCTGTTTATGCCGCCCACGGTACAGGAAAAAGCTGCCCGCCATCAGCGCCAGTTCCACCACGACCGTGACGATCATGCTGGTCTGGATCTTGATGCCGGCAGCGGACGCCACACCGGCGGCCTCCGACACCTGTGCCAGGTCCCAGGGCAGGAAGGGTTCACCGCGCAGCTGCAGGGTATAGAAATTCACCGCGCAGGGTACGCAGCCCAGTACCGCCATGCCCAGCGTAGACAGCGGCGGCAGCCGGAAGATCCAGTCCAGCAGCAGCCAGATCAGAAACAGGAACAGCCATGCCAGCAGATAGGCCTCAGCATGGGGGAAAATAAAGCTCGTAACGGTGTCCGCCGTCAGCGCACCGCGGGCGATCCACTCGCCCAGCAGCACCGTGATCAGCGATGCCGCCAGCGGGAACGCCATGCGGGCCACCAGAAGCGGCTTGGGAGTTTTCAACGAATTCATGGGTCCGATCCTTTCCACATCTACCAGCAGAATCTCCTCGGTTCGTGCTTTTGCACAAGCCTTCTGCGATTATTATAGTCATTCCTCCGAAAATGTCCACCCCTGTTTTACAAAAAAATTACCCGTTTTTTGTAAAACCTGCTCAGAGCCCCAGCCTTGCGCGCAGGCTCTGCCACAGCCCGGGCTTCGAGGGCGCAGCCGAGGGCAGCTGGGTATGCACCAGCACTGCGTCGGTGCCGATGGTCTCGATCTCCTGCCACGGAATGGTCAGGTTCTCTTCCCTGCCCAGCAGGCCGAACAGCCGGGGCCGCCCCAGCAGGATCAGGCTCTGCAGACGGGCGGTGGCGGGATCAAAGGCCAGATCATCGGCCCGGCCCAGGCACACCCCCTGCTCCAGCTGCACAACTTCCTTTTCACAAAGTTCCCGGATGGTCACAGCACCTCTCCCCTCTCTGCCACCAGCCTATGCGGCCCGGGCTGTGTCCATGCAAAAAGCGGTGGAAAAGCACCGCCGGGTTGTGGTATACTGGAGCTGTTCCCCAACAACTCTGAATAAAGCGAGGCAGCTTGTATGTATAAAAGTATCGTGTTTGACCTGGGCGGCGTGATGATCGACTTTGACCCCAGGGGCTATCTGGTGGACCGCCTGTGCAACGCCGAGACCGAGGAAGAGGTCTACGACCTGACCTTTGGCAGCGAGGAATGGAAGCTGCTGGATGCCGGGCTCATCTCCCGCTTTGACGGCAACCACCGGATGCTGGAAAAGGCCCGGGCTGCGGGCCGTGCCTTTGAGGTGCAGGGTGTGCTGGACGACTGGCTGCACATCCTGCGGCCCCGGCACCGGATGGAAGAGCTGGTGCGCCGCCTGAAGAGCCACGGCTACTGCGTGTACTACCTGAGCAACATCCCGCAGGATGTGCTGGACCTGCTCCGGGACCGGGGCGTGCTGGACGGCTTTGACGGTGGTGTGGCTTCCTGTGAGGTGCACATCAACAAGCCGGACCCGAAGATCTACAAAGCCCTGCTGGACAAGTATTCTCTCAAGGCTGAGGAGTGCGTGTTCATCGACGACCGGCTGGAGAATGTGCAGGCCGCCTTTGCGCTGGGCTTTGCCGGCATCCAGATGAAGGACAGCGTCGGCACCCTGGTGCGCAGCCTTGCCACCTGCAACGTGACGCTACGGTAACCTTTCTACAGACAAACAGCCCCCGCCGGGCATTCTCGTCCCGGCGGGGGCTGTTCTTTGTGTGCAGAATTACTTTTCCTCGTAGTTCTGGCAGTAGTGCGGGGTGCCTTCCTGCTGCGTATTGCAGGTGCACTGCTCGGTCACTTTGATCTGCGGCAGGTCACATTTGCAGCCGGCCACATTGTGGCAGCATGCGCAGACATCACAGGTAACACCGATGTTTTCCATATTGATCACCTCTCTGCAGACAGGATGCCCCGTCTGCCGGGCGATTATGCATCTGTTTTTTGCGCTTCCCGTTTTGCCTTGAGGGTCACCGCCACATGTTTCACGGACAGCACCGGGTGCACCGGCAGCATCCGGGGACCGGCCCAACGCATCACCACGCGGATCTGCTCCCGCATGGCGGGCTTGTAGCAGTGCACTTTGCAGGCCGAACAGAAGGTCTTGGTCTCCATGAACGGGCATTTGTCAATGCGGGCCAGTGCGTAGTCCTGCAGTTCCTGACAGGCCGGGCACAGCTGCCCTTTGGGTGTTTTGTGCTGTTTGCGGCAGTAAAGCGCGATCATCTCGCTCACCAGCAATTTTTCGTCGGCACGTTTTTTGTCTAAGTTCTTCAGGGTCTCCTTCATGAGATCCATTCCTCCTGCTGTTTTTACTCCCGCTTCCGGCCTGAGCGCACCGCTGCACGGCGCACTGCATGGCGCAGCACCGCAAAGCAGGCTGTCACTCCAACTGCCACCACCACTGCCATACACACCGTCCTTCCAAAACCAAACGGCAGGGGCCGAGAGCGCTGTACCGCGCCCATCTTATCCCCTGCCGCATGTATTTACGTTCTTCTGTACAGGGCTGTCCGCAGTAGAACTGCCGGAACCGGCCCTATTAGTTTAGACGAACAAACCTCATTTGTCAAGAGACGCCCGGTCTGTGGTTACCATGCAGCCAGGTCTGCGCCCAGCTTGCGGCAGGCGGCCTGCATGTCATCGTCCGGAGCCTCGTTGCAGATCAGGCCCTCGCCGCCGAACACCTGTGCGCCGTCGCCCTGGGCACGCTCCACCCAGTCGCGCATCCACTGGCCGTCGCCCCAGCCGTAGGAGCCGAACAGTGCGACCTTCTTGCCGTTCAGCGAGCCCTCCAGATCCGAGAACATCGGCTCAAACTCGCTCTCCTCCAGCTGCTCGGCACCCATTGCAGGGCAGCCAAAGGCGACCACATCATACTCGCCCAGCTTGGCGGCGTTCATCTCGCTGCAGGGGATGATGGTGGCGTTGGCACCTGCGCCCTCTGCGATGCAGTTTGCCATGGTCTCGGTGTTGCCGGTCTGGCTCCAGAATACGATTGCTACTTTGCTCATTTGAATCGACCTCTCTCAATCAATCTTTCGTTAGTTTACGCTAACTTTTAGCTCCAGAAAAATGCGGCCGGACGATGCCGACGCATTTCTCGTGGTTAGTTTTTTCTAACCATCAACAGAATACCACAGGTTGGCAGGCTTGTCAAGGTTTACTGCTCAAAAACATGGAACAGAAGCAGCAATACCCCATAAATCACCGGCTGATGCAGCAGATAGATCCCCAGCGAATGTCGGCCCAGCCACCCCAGCGGCGCACAGACCGACCGGCGCAGCGGCTCCATGCGGGCCCGCCCCATGCAGAAATGCAGGAAGTACCCTGCCCAGAACAAAAACAGCCAGGGCAGCAGCGGAAAGTAATCTGTGGAGAAAAAGCCCCGCGGGAAAAAGCCGAAGAACGCCGTAAAGAGGTTGGCATACCAAACACCCGGCAGCAATATCTGCCACGGGCCCAACTGCCAGAAACCATCCTGTGTGTGGTAGGTTGCCGCGAAGAGCAGCAGCGACACCACCAGCCCGGCCCAGGCCGGGATCTTTTGCAGCAGCGGCTGCAGAAGGCCGGTGATGAGCATGGCCGCCCCCAGCAGGGTGAGCACCCCGAACACGACCCGGTCCTCCGGCATGAACAGCAGGGTGACCGCCGTGACCAGCACCCCCGCCCCGGAAACGATCAGCCCGCGCCGCAGCGGGCGATGCCCCAGCGGCAGGCAGAAGCCAGACAGCAGAATGAACACCCAGCAGATGCTCTGCTGCCACAGGTGCCCCTGCCAGCCCGTATACCATGCGGCAGACATGCCAAACAAAAAGATCAGATCCCAGCAGGCATGATAGCCGATCATGCTGAGCAGGTCCAGCCCGCGCAGCTCATCCAGCAGCGCATAGCGGCCCGCTGTCGGTTTGTTTTTGGAAGGTTTGTCCATTCCCGTCCCCTCTTTTCGTGCAGTTGGTTCCAGTATAAGCCGCTGGGCCGGGGTGTGTCAAGGCGCAAAAAGCCCGCTGCACGGCGGGACGCACTGTGCAGCGGGCAGAATGGATGACTGGGGAAACCCGATCAGACTTCGGTGTTGAAGTAGCGCTTCAGCAGGCCCTCGAAGCCGCGGCCGTGCCGAGCCTCATCCTTCGCCATCTCATGGACGGTATCGTGGATGGCATCCAGGTTCAGGGCCTTTGCCTTCTTGGCCAGGTCCATCTTGCCGGAGCAGGCACCGCACTCGGCCTCGGCACGCATCATCAGGTTCTTCTTGGTGCTGTCGGTCACGACCTCGCCCAGCAGCTCGGCAAAGCGGGATGCATGGTCAGCTTCCTCATAAGCGTAGCGCTTGTAAGCCTCGGCGATCTCGGGGTAGCCCTCACGCTCTGCCACACGGGCCATGGCCAGGTACATGCCGACCTCGCTGCACTCACCCTCAAAGTTGGCGCGCAGACCGTCCACGATCTCCTGGGGCACACCCTCAGCCTTGCCGATGCCCACCACATGCTCGGTCACATAGGTGTTGCCGGTCTTTTCCACAAAAGCGGAGGCCGGAGCCTTGCAGACAGGGCACTGAGCCGGGATCTCACCTTCAGCAATGTAACCACAAACGGTGCAAACATATTTCTTCATAAGAACAGACCTCCATCATTCTCTGATTGATTCATTTTGAAATCGAAGTGCAGGTGTTGGTACTCACCAGCCCTTCTCATGGCTCTATTATAGCGAACAATTCCTAGTTAGTCAAGTATAATTTTAAGAATTATTCTCAATTATAAAAAACTGGCAAGGTCACTAAAAACCTTGCCAGAAAACTATGCGCTTTGCCGGGTTTCCTCGGACGCACCTATTTTATTGTAGGGAGATCAGACCTGCAGGTTGCTGCTGGAAGCAGCCTCGGAGCCGTCGGCAGCGTCAAACTCGTAGTCGTTGCCGGGCAGAATGGCGTTGAGCAGAATGCCGGCAATGGCAGCGATGGCCAGACCGGACAGGTTGATGTTAACGCCTGCGATGGCAAAGCTGACGCCGCCCACCGAGTTGAAGCCCAGGGCGCACACCAGAATGACAGCGGCCACGATCAGGTTGCGGCTGTTGGTAAAGTCCACGCGGTTCTCCACCACGTTGCGCACACCGATGGCAGAGATCATGCCGTACAGCACGAAGCTGATACCGCCGATGATGCCGGTGGGGATGGTGTTGATGACGGCCTCAAACTTGGGGCTGAAGCTCAGGATGATGGCCAGCACAGCGGCAATGCGGATGACCAGCGGGTCGTAGATCTTGCTGAGGGCCAGCACGCCGGTGTTCTCGCCGTAGGTGGTGTTGGCCGGGCCGCCCAGCAGGCCGGCCATGGTGGTGGCCAGACCGTCGCCCAGCAGGGTGCGGTTCAGGCCGGGGTCATTGATATAGTTGTGGCCGACGGTGGCGCTGATGGCGGCGATATCGCCCACATGCTCCATCATGGTAGCCAGTGCGATGGGGATGATGGTGAACAGAGCGCTGATGAACTCCGGGCTGCCGTCGATGGCGAACAGACCCATGGCCTCCTTGTGCAGGGGGATGCCGAACCAGGCCGCGTCGGCGATCTTCTGGAAGTCCACGGCACCGGTGACCAGAGCCACCGCATAGGACACCAGCACACCGATCAGGATGGGCAGGATCTTGACCATGCCCTTACCCCAGATGTTGCAGATAATGACCACGCCCAGCGCCACAAAGGCCAGCAGCCAGTTGGCTTGGCAGTTGGTGATGGCAGAAGGTGCCAGGATCAAACCGATGGAGATGATGATGGGGCCGGTGACCACCGGCGGGAAGAACTTCATGATGCGGCGGATGCCAAAGGTGGAGATGAGCAGGCTGGCCACCAGATACACCAGGCCGGAGAAAGCGATGGCGGCACAGGCGTAAGGCAGCATCTTGGTGTTGGCCACGGTCAGGTTGCCGTCTGCATCAGCCAGCATAGGAGCCACGATGGAGAAACCGCCCAGGTAGGCAAAGGAGGAGCCCAGGAATGCCGGGACCTTCTTTTTGGTGATCAGATGGAACAGCAGCGTGCCCAGACCAGCGCACAGCAGCGTGGTGGAAACGCTCAGGCCGGTGAGCAGCGGCACCAGCACGGTGGCTCCGAACATGGCGAACATGTGCTGCACGCCCAGGATGAACATCCGGCCCGCACCCAGCTGGCGCGCGTCGTAAATGCCCTTGGAGTAATCGATCTGTTTACTCATGGATTTTGTATACCTCCTGCATCGACCCAAAAAAAGAGGCATTGCCGCGGTGAACGGCAGTGCCTCCTGAATTGGGAACAATAATGACACCCGGAAAAATAAAAACAGAACAGCGCAGTCGATGCATATTCGGCATACCGCTCTCTCCTTTCGTCCGGGTCTTCCAAACCGCCGGAACCGTTCCGGCCAGAAGCCTGTCCGCCCGCACCCAAACCGGGCCGCCGGGCAGGCTTTACTGGATAGTATAGCAGACTTTTGCCTGCCCCGCAACCTTTTTTGCCAATTTTCTTGCATTCCGGTCCAAAGCACACTATAATATTACCTACTATTATAATCTGTATACCGAACAAGATCAGGAGGATCTATGATCTATCTGGACTATTCCGCCAACACGCCGGTGGACGAGGCCGTGCTGGAACGCTTCTGTGCGGTGGAGCGCAGCTGCCCCGGCAACGCGAACTCCCGCCATCAGGCCGGTGCCGCCGCCAAAGCCGCCATCGACGAGGCCACGCAGAGCATTGCCCGCAGCCTTCATGTGCAGCCGGCGGAGATCATTTATACATCCGGTGCCAGCGAGGCCAACAATTTTGCGCTGAAGAGCATCGCCCGGCTGGAGCGTCACCACGGCAAACACATCATTTCCACCCCGCTGGAGCACTCCTCGGTCAGCGGCACGCTGACTGCTCTGCAGGAGCAGGGGTACGAGATCGACCTTGTGGACATCAAACAGGACGGCACGGTAGACCTTGCCCACCTGCGGGAGTTGCTGCGGCCGGACACCATTCTGGTGGCCGTCACCGCCGTGGACAGCGAACTGGGCGTGGTGCAGCCGGTGACCGAGATCGCCGCACTTTTAAAGGACTATCCCTACTGCCACCTGCATGTAGACGCCACCCAAGCCGTGGGCAAACTGCCGCTTCCCTCTTTTGAGGGCATCGACACCCTGAGCCTGACCGCCCACAAATTCTACGGGCTGAACGGCATCGGTGTGCTGGTCAAGCGGCGGGGCCTCGCGCTGGAACCGCTCATCCACGGCGGCGAGAGCACCACCATCTACCGCAGCGGCACCCCCACCGTGGCGCTGGCCTGCTCGCTGGCACTTGCACTGGACAAGGCCATGACCGAGCTGCCGGAGCGGGTGGAGCGGGTGCGCAACCTGAACGCCCGCCTGCGCACCGAACTGGCAAACTACCCCAAAGTGCGCATCAACAGCCCAGAAGCCGCCGTGCCGCAGATTTTGAACCTGAGCGTGAAGGACGTAAAGGGCACCGTGTTCCAGCGGGAGCTGGACGCGCATGGCGTGTGCGTCTCGGTCAAATCGGCCTGCTCGTCCGACGGCCTGCCCTCCCGGGCCGTGTTCGCCGTGAGCCGCGATCGCCGCAACGCTCTTTCCTCCTGGCGCATCAGCCTGAGCCACCGGACCACCGATGAGGAGATCACCGGATTTTTACAGGCTTTCGATGCCTGCTACCGCACTCTGACCCAACCGTAAAACGAGGTAACTCATGAAAAAGACTCTGGAACCCTATCAGCTGATCGAACGCAGCATCATCAAAAAATATCGCAAAGAACTGTGGACTCCCTTCATCGTGGCGGTCAAGCGCTACGAGTTGGTGCAGGCCGGTGACCGCATTGCCGTGTGCATTTCCGGCGGCAAGGACTCCATGTTGATGGCCAAGCTCATGCAGGAGCTGCAGCGCCACAGCGACGTGCCCTTTGAGCTGGTGTTTCTAGTCATGGACCCCGGCTACAACGAGCTCAATCGCCAGAAGATCGAATCCAACGCCGAGCTGCTGCACATCCCGGTGACCATTTTCGAGAGCAACATCTTTGCCGTGGCCAACAACACTGACAAGAACCCCTGCTACCTCTGCGCCCGGATGCGCCGCGGCCACCTGTACAGCAAGGCCAAGGAGTTGGGCTGCAACAAGATCGCGCTGGGGCATCACTTCAACGATGTGATCGAGACCACCGTCATGAGCATGTTCTACGGTTCTCAGCTGCAGGCCATGCCGCCCAAGCTGCACAGCACCAGCTTCCCCGGCATGACCCTCATCCGGCCCATGTACTGCATCCATGAGGAGGATATTCTGGCCTGGAAGCGCTACAATGAGCTGGAGTTCATCCAGTGCGCCTGCCGCTTTACCGAGAACTGCACCATGTGCGACAACGGCGGCGGTGGTTCCAAGCGGCAGGAGGTCAAGACCCTGCTGCGCCGCCTCAAGCGCGACAACCCCAACATCGAGAACAGCATCTTCCGCAGCATCCATGCGGTGGCGCTGGACACCATGCCCGGCTACAAATCCGAGGGCGTGGAGCACAGCTTCCTGGAGCGGTTCAACGCCATGGAAGCCGCATCCGACGAGAACGAATAAAGCTCTTTTCATAGAAAAACGGCACGGTGCATCGCTGCATCGTGCCGTTTGTTTTTTATCTGCGCAGAACTGAGACTTCCGTCACGCCATAGCGCTGCATCAATTCCAGTGCTGCCGGGGTGATCTCTTCCCCGCTCACCGCGATGGGGATGGCCGGCGGGCAGGACACCGTGGGCATCGCACAAATGCGGCCCAGCGCCTGCTGCACCGGGATGCGCTCCTGCGGGGCAAATACTGCCTGCCGGATGGTGCAATGGGCCCGCGCCTGCTGCGCCAGTGCCATGAACTCCCCAGCCAGCTCTTCCGGCTGTGGGAGCCCGCCCGCTGCGGGCAGGCTGTGCAGACACTGCCGGAGCACCGTGCGCAGGCGCGCGTAGTCCTGCGGTGGGTTGCAGGGGGTGAACATCAGCACCACATAACGCGGGTCGGCATATTCACACTCGAGCTGCCCGCCGCGCAAGGCATCCGCCAGCGCGGTGCCGGTCATGCCAAAGGCCGCAGCGTCCAGCGTCAGCTTCAGCGGTTCCCGACCCGGACCATCCAATGCCAGCGGCACCGGGCAGCCCGCCGCCTGCGCCGCCGTGTTCAGCTCCCCGCGCAGAGCGGCAAGCCGGGCACAGCACCGCTGCAGCCCCACAGGGTAGGTTTCTGCCAGCACCCGGTTGCAGGCATCCAGCGACTGCAGGATCAGGTAGGACGGGCTGGTGGAGCCGAACAGTGCCAGTGCACCGCGCACTGCAGCCTCCTCCTGCACCGGGGCGTTCTCCCCCAGATGCAGATATGCTCCGCCGGTGACCACCGGCAGGGTCTTGTGGGCCGAGTCGCAGCACATAGCCGCCCCCAGTGCAATGGGGTGCAGCGGCTCTCCGGGCAGAAAGCGCAGGTAGGCCCCGTGGGCGTTGTCCACCAGCAGCGGCACCCCAAAGGTATCGCACACAGCCGACAAGACCCGGATGTCCTGCATGCCGCCCAGATAATCCGGACTGGTGACGTAGACCCCAAAGGGGGTACTCCCCTGCCCGGTCAGCTCCTGCAGCGCTGTTGTCAGCATCTGTGCGGAGATGGGGCAGCTGCACAGCGCCCCGGCGTTCTCTGCCGCAGGCCAGAGCCATCGGATGTCGAAGTCCAGCAGCGCGGCAGCGTACAGCAGGGCTTTGTGCGCGTTGCGGGCCGCCAGCAGTACCGGACGTTTTCCAGTGCGGGGTGCGGCCTGTAGTGCCAGACACAGCATGGCCCGGATGCACTGGGACGAGCCCTCGGTGCTGTAATAGGTGTGCTGTGTGCCGAACAGCCGGGTAGCGTTTGCTTCGCTTTGGGCAATGATGCCCTCCGGCTCGTACAGCTCATCGGCGCCCCGGATCTCGGTCAGGTCCAGCGGCTCAAAACCTAACAGGCTCCGGCCCTTGTGGCCGGGCATGTGCAGGCGGGAGGTGCCGGACTGTGCATAGCCGCGCACAAAATCCACGATGGGTGTGTCCATGCTTATTCGCAGGCTTCGCCGTCTGCGCAGGCGTTGCAGGTGGAACCCAGCTCAATGGGCACCTCGATGCCCTGGGCAGCCAGTTCCTGGTTCTCCGCCACCTTGATCATGATGGCGCACTCCATGCGCTTCTTGAACAGCTCACAGCCGTACTCGTACACACCGGTAATGCTGCCGGTGGCATGATAAGAGTTGGCAGCGCAGCCACCAGAGCAATACAGCTTGGCCCAGCAGTCCTTGCACTCCTTGCGGGCATAGGCGTTGCAGTGCTTGAACTCATCCCGCACGGCCGTGTTGGTGACACCCTTCCAGATGTCGCCCATCAGGTACTTGGGGTCGCCCACGAACTGGTGGCAGGGGTACAGGTCGCCCCAGGGGGTCACGGCCATGTACTCGGTGCCGGAACCGCAGCCCGAAATGCGCTTGTAGATGCAGGGGCCGCCGGTCAGGTCGATCATGTAGTGGTAGAAGGTGAAGCCACGGCCTTCGCGGTCGCGCTTGATCATCTCCTTGGCCAGGATCTCGTACTGCTCCTTCAGGATGGGCAGATCTTCTGCGGTCAGGGCGCTGGGGTCACCGGGCTTGGACACCACCGGCTCCATGCTCAGCTCGGTAAAGCCGAGGTCTGCCATGTGGAAGATGTCGTTGGTGAAGTCGGTGTTGTAGTGGGTGTAGGTGCCGCGCATGTAGTAGTTCTTGTCACCGCGCTTCTTCACGAACTCCTGGAACTTGGGCACGATGGTGTCGTAACTGCCGCGGCCGGCATAATCCTTGCGGAAGCGGTCGTTCACTTCCTTGCGGCCATCCAGGCTCAGCACCACGTTGTGGCACTCTTTGTTGCAGAAGTCGATGACATCGTCGTCGATCAGCACACCGTTGGTGGTCATGGTAAAGCGGAAGTTCTTGTTGTGGATCTTCTCCTGCTCACGGCAGTAGGCCACCAGTTTTTTGACCATGTCAAAGTTCATCAGAGGTTCGCCGCCGAAGAAGTCCACTTCCAGATTGCGGCGGGTGCCGCTGTTCTCGATGAGGAAATCCATGGCGCGCTTGCCCACCTCGAAGCTCATAAGGGCGCGGTCGCCGTGGTAGCGGCCCTGGGAGGCAAAGCAGTAGGAGCAGCTCAGGTTGCAGGTGTGCGCCACATGCAGGCACAGCGCCTTGACCACGGTGCTGCGGTTCTTGAAGTCGAACGCCATGTTTTCGTAGACATCCGGGCTCCACAGCTTGCCGGCTTCCTTCAGGCTGGTCACGTCGTCGATGCACTGACGCAGGTCCTCTTCGGTGACGTCCGGGCGGCTGCCGTATTTGTCCATCATAGCCGAGACGATCTGGTCGGCAGTGTGATCCTGATACATGGCAATGACGTCATAGGCCACGTCATCCACCACATGCACCGAACCGCTGCAGGTGTCCAGCACGATGTTATAACCGTTCAATTGATACTGATGTACCATGTTTTACTCCATTCCAGTTTGATACACAAAAAAATGCCGCCCGGCAAAGGCGGCATAGGGTTTGCAGAAATTACTTGTTGCTGTTCTCGCACTGCTGGTTAGCCACGCCGCAGGAGGTCTTGCAAGCGGACTGGCAGGAAGTCTGGCACTCGCCGCAGCCGCCGGTCTTCACGCTCTTGGTCAGGTCACGAGTAGCAATCGTCTTAATACGTTCCATAGTAGAAACCTCTCTAACTCTCAAAATTTCCTCATGCCGGGGGACTGCCCCACCATGCATTTATCTTGAACTAGGATAACACATCCGACGCCTTCTGTCAAGATTTTTGTTCCGATAAATCGCCCCGTCATATCTGCGGCTGATATTTCGTCAGCACGGTGTGCAGCCCCAGCTCCCGTGCACGGGCCAGTAAGTACCGGTAGCGGCACAGCAGTGCCTGCCGCTCATAAATGCGCTGCTCGATCAGGTCGGTGTCCACCTCCAGATCAAACATCATTTCGTTGCGCTTGAGGCAGAACAGGCATTCCTTTAGCTCCTCTTCCAGTTCCGGGTGGTAGCGCTCGTGTTCCGTGTCACGCGGGATGCGCGGCGACAGCAGGGTGTGGTCGTTTTGCATCGGTCGAAGTTGTTCCAGCATAGGCAGCATCCTCCTCTTTGTGCGTCTTTGCATTGTTCTGATTTCCAGTATATGCAAAGACCACGCAAAGGATGCCGGTTTGTGGGGTCAGGCAGGCAGCTGTTTTATGAATCGTTACAGTACCGCCACGCACAGAAGCCGATCGCCCTGCTGTGCGATTCCAAACGAAATCAAGTCTCCCCGATGAACACCAAAATCAGAATCCGGTTCATTATCGGATTCTGCCATTTTCCACCAAAAAACAAAACCCCAGGAAAGCTACGTTTTTTCGTTTCTTTCCTGGGATTCTTAACAATTTTTCAATTACTCGAGCTCGGTAAGTTCGGGTTCCTACTAAACAAATTTGTTTAGTAGGGCTATTCTTGAATGTTCACTTTTTCATGAGATTGCTGTGCTAGATGTGGCTTGCTGATTTTTTAGTATCAGGATAG
>ENA-UERN01002499-UERN01002499.1-human-gut-metagenome-genome-assembly--contig:-NODE-2499-length-14220-cov-3.343704_pt1 | contig 14220 bp, 16 predicted proteins | sample MGYA00242950_ERZ507950 | MGnify/ENA primary metagenome ERZ507950 (study PRJEB26167, sample SAMN06115515) | human gut metagenome | host: Homo sapiens | place: China:Ningxia | collected 2014-11-26...
ATGTGAAACCCCTGACCAATAACTGAAAACAAAGGAAAAACCTTTCATGGACAACAACAAGGAAATCACCCTGATCGCCGGGGACAAAGAACTCAAATTCAACGTCGGAATTTCTGAATACAACCGCTATCTCGATGAGATGACCATGACCGACAAAGTCGTGCCGGCGGAAAATTTCCTCCGCCGCACGCTGGCCGACAAGGCCCAGAAGCCGCTGCTCGATGAGCTGTGCAACGCCGGCCTGACGCTGGAACTGGCCGGGAGCGTGATTCAGGAGTTCCGCCCGCAGGTGACGATCACCGTAAAAAAATAGACCGGCGGCTCCGGAAGCTGCAGCGGGACAGGGGCTCGCTGCGGCTGCAGGAAGTCTATGCCCGGCGCTGGTTTCCAGGCCGGGCAATAGATGAGGACTGCCTCGCCGAAGCCGCTTTTTTGGAATGGGATTACTGGCGCAAGATGTCCGAAACGATCGCCAAAGTGCTCGGAGGATGAATCAACGACGTTTTTTGAACAAGGGATCACGGCACCAGCCGGCCAACATGCAGACGGCCAGCGGCAGGGCCAGCACAGAGCCGAGAAGCGGGTGGCGGTCAATCTTGAAAATCCAGCACAGGAGCGTCAAAAAGATGAAGCCGAAGCAGTAGATCTGAAAAGCCGGATTTCCCCGGCAGCGGAAAAAGGGGGCGACCACCAGAAAGCCCACCGCCAACATGATCAGAATTGCGACGCCGGTTTCAAACATGATTTTCTGAATCCGGTCCTTGAATTATCTGCCGTTGCTTCGGCCGAGAATTTTTCTCTCTCGCCGAACGTGGGCGACCCGGCGCGGATGGCCGACCGGCAGGAAGGAAAGATAGACGGCGTAAATAAAGCGATATGCCACGTAGCATATAACGAATATGACGAAAAGCTCGAACATTACAACCGCCTCCTTTGGTTACAAATAATATAACTCTTTGAAAAATAATTGCAAATGGCTGACTCCAAACTGGAAAAACTATTTTTCATCGTTTCGCTGATCGACCGCGTTTCAGAGCCCGCCAAAGGGGTTGGAAAGGCGTTGATGGAAATTCAGCAGACTGCCAAAGATGGTTTTATGACCATCGGGAAAGGGGCGCTTTCCATCGGATCGGCGGCCGCCTCGTTGAGCGCGTTCACCGGACCGGCGCGCGACTTTGAAAAGGCGCTCGGTGAAGTGGCCAGCCTCGACACTCCGGCGGCGGAATTGGACAAACTGGCCGAAGCAAGTAAAAGTTTTGCAAGGCAGTTCGGCGGAGATGCCACCGAGATCGTGCGGTCGGCTTATGATATTCAATCCGCCATTCCGGGCCTGACTAATGGCGCATTGGCGGCCTTTACCACCCAGGGCGCACTATTGGCCAAAGCAACCAGATCCAGTGCCGCCACGATCACGAAATTTCAAGGCACGATGTACAATATCTTCGAGGAAGAAGCCAATCGGGTCGGCCAGGCGAAATGGGTGGAGCAGCTCGCCGGGAAAACCGCCCATGCGGTGAAGATCTTCAAGACCACCGGCGACAATATGAGCGCAGCTTTTACGAACGTGGGATCGATCGGCCAGAAAGCGGGCGTTTCCCTTGAGGAACAGCTCGCCATACTTGGAACGCTGCAAGGTTCAATGGAGGGGGCCAACGCCGGAACAGCCTACAAGGCGTTCCTGAACACGGTCGGCAAAGCACAGTTGACCACCAAAGACGGCGAAACGCTGAAATTTACCGACGAAAGCGGGAAGCTGCTGCCTATGGTGAAAATTCTGGAAAAGATCCGTGCCGCGGTCGGCCCCGGCCAGCTCAAACTCGCGGATCAGACCAAACTGATGCAGGCGTTCGGCGATGAGGGCGGCAAGGCGGTGCTGAATTTGCTGGACAAAACCGAAAGCCTGAAAAGCTCGATCGGCGACCTGCAGAAAATCCAGGATTCCAGCGGCGCCGTCAAGATGGCCCAGGCGATGACCGACCCGCTGGACCAATTCCGGGCGTCCGTCAACGTGCTGAAAATCACGCTCGGCCGTACCCTGCTGCCGGTGGTGAATGCGGTGCTGAATGCCATAACGGCCGGACTGGCGCCGGTGAGCTGGCTGCTCGACAACATCCCGCCGCTGCGCTGGCTTTTTGCCGCTATAGCATTTGCTATAGCAGGTGCCTCAATGGCTCTCGGCACCTTCTGGGTTGTAGTTGGAAGCGGGAAAGTGCTCTCGGCTTTCATTTTGAAAATGAAACTGCTGCGCGTACTATTCTGGCAGAATGCCCGGGCGGCCAATTTTGGAACGATCGCTCAAAAACTCTGGACGGCGGCCTATCAGATCAGCAACCTGATGATCGGTCGGGGAATTATCCGGCAAAAACTGGCGGTTGCGTGGCAATGGCTCTACACGACCAGTTTGAAATCAGGCGTGTTCTGGCAAAAGATGGGTGCGGTCTGGTCGACGACGCTTGCAGTCTGCACCGGGCGCCAGACGGTACAGACTGCACTGGCCACGGCGGCGACCAACGGGCTTTCACTGGCGCAGCTCGGTGTGATCGCGAAAGACAAGGCACTGGTACTCTGGCAGGGGCTGGTCAAAGTCGCGACCATCGGCCTCAATATCGCAATGGCGGCGTTAAAACTTGTGATGCTGGCCGGAGTGGTGCCGGCGGCAGTAGCCGCGGCCGGCGGCCTCGGAGTTCTCAAGCTCGCCATGCTGGCCGGCCAGGCGTTGACCTGGTTGTTTACAACCGGAATTTCAACCGCCGCGACCGCAGTCTGGGCGTTTGCCGCCGCGCTGTTCGCGTGTCCGATTACCTGGATCGTCGTGGGGATCGCGGCTCTGATCGCCGGGCTGGTCGGCCTGGTCTACTATTGGGATCAGGTGTGTGCGTTCTGCTCGAAATATGCGGATTACCTGCTGGCGCTGCTCGGCCCGATCGGCCAGATTATAGTCGCGTTCCGCAACTGGGATAAAATCCTCGCCGCCGGAACCGCATTTTATGATTGGCTCGCCGGGAAACTGCTGCCGCTCGTGCAATTCTTTTCCGACGCGTTCGCCGGAGCCGGGAACGTCGCCGCGGCGATCTGGGGCGGGATTCAGAACGCCCTCGGAAGCATCGACGGCTGGATCGGCAAGATCCTGCGCGGCCTTTCCAAGATTCCCGGGCTGGGGATTCTCTCGCCCGACGTGGACGCGAACGGGAACCCCGTCGCGCCGCCGGTAAGTCCGGCTGCAGCCGCGGCGATGACCGCCCGGAGCGCCGATCCTGTGGTTTCGTCGTCATCCGCGGGCAGTTACGACGTGCCCGCCGGCGGCGTGCGGAACAGCACGGTCAACAATAACCGCAATTACAACGTCGAAGTGTACGCGCCGAACGGCTTAAGCCCGGCGCAGCTCGAAGAATATCTGATCCTGCAGGGGGCATAATGGCAATTTACTCGGATATCCTGATGGAAAACGACGATATCGCGATCGATCGCGACAATCAGGCGGTGATCATCGAAGACCGCGCGGTGATCCTGCAGGATCTTATCCACGCGATCCGCGAAAGCGGCTACCTGGTCGAAATGATCGCTGAACGCGGCTCCGAACGCCGCGGGCTGCTCCGAAACAAGATCATCGACCTGGTCGAAGAAGATACCAGAATCATACCGGGAAGTGTGAATTTCACCGGTGACGGCGGGCAATGGATTTTGACCGCTGAAACTTACGAATTTGGAGCTATAAGGAGTCCCGTATGGATCTCGAAAATCTGACAGATCAGGAAAAGGAGTTCAAGCGCGCGCTGGAAGCCTCCGGCATTCCGACCACCGACGAACAGTTCCGCGCGGAATGGCAGCAGATGGCCGACGACGCCGGCGTGCCGATCGCCAACCCGTCGAAATTCTCGGCGTTCTGGGTGTTCGTCACTACCGCGATCACCGAACCGGCGCGCTGGCTCGTGGCGTTTATGATCCGCCACGTGATGCCGAATATGTACGTCAAAACCGCAACCGGCGGCTATCTGGATATCCTCGGATGGGCCTACGACGTGGAGCGCAAGCCGGCCAGCAAGGCGCGCGGCCGGATCACGTTCCGGCGCGAGAACACCGCGCAGAAATTGCAGATCCCCGCCGGCACGCGCGTGCGCACCGTCCCGGTTGCGGGCAAGATTTTCCGCATGATTACGATTGAGGACGCGGTGATGGAGACCGGCGCCGCGGAGCTGGCGGTGCTCTGCGAAGCGGAGGAGGCCGGGAGCGGCTACAATCTGGGCGCCGGTTACTATTGTCTGCTCGATTCCGACGTGCCCGGCATTACTTCCGTCACCAATGCCGCCGACTACCTGGCCGAACCCGGCGCCGCGGAAGAATCTGACGAACAGCTCCGCCTCCGAATCCGCTATCAGTTCGGCAGCGCGGGCGAGTGGCACGTCGACGCGAAGTATCGCAGCATGATCGCCGCAAACACCGGATTCCGGCCGGACCGGATCTATTTCAAGCGGTACGACGGCGATAACTACCCGTGCCGCGGCCCCGGCAGCGCGGACGCCTTTGTGCTGTTCGATGCGGGCGTTACTCCAGATGAAACGCTGGCCAAAGTCAATACCTACATCAACAGCCAGGACAACCACGGCCACGGCGATGACCTGAAAGTGCTGGCGGTGCCCGGCTCGACGCACAACGTCGCGGTAACGGTGATTTTCCGGCGCAACACCACCACCGAACGCCGCGCGGAAGTGCTGGCGGCGGTGGAACAGGTGATCCGGTGCGCGTTCCGCGAAAATGAGCAGTATCTCGACCAGGTGACGCAGACGTGGCCATACAGCCGGTTCGCGTTCTCGCAGTTGAGCTATGAGCTGCATGATCTGTTTTATGAAATCGAGGCGCTGGAATGGGGGCAGGAAGATATTATTTCCGACCTCGACGTGCCCCGGCTCGGCACGCTGACGGTTGAGGAGGGCGCGTAAATGGAACCGCGCAAACCGATCAAACTCCGCTTCTGGCAGGACAAAGGGCAGTTGAATCAGATCGCGGCTGCCGCCGACCGCTGGTTCGGCCGGATCACGGAATATCTTTCCTGGCTGAACTCGCAGATCGACCCGGAAACCGCGCCTCTGGAACTGCTCGACCTGCTGGCCTGGCAGCGCGATATCGACCGCCTCCCCGGGGAGGATGAGGAGCTTTACCGCCGTCGCGTCAAGTATGCGCTGGCCAACGCGAAAGACGCCGGCAGCAAGGCCGGTTTCGCGCGGATCTGGGAGCGCCTCGGCCTCGGCTCGATCGTCCAGACCGAACGGTTCGACGCGGAAAACTGGGATGTGATCCGGCTGCAGATCGATGAGTTCGTTTTCGGGAAATACGCGGGGCTGTTCGATACTCTGATCGAGCAGTACGGCCGCACCTGCCGCCGGTATGTGTTTGAATCGCGCACGGTTACGCCGGCCGAACTCCGCGCCGCCGGGTTTGAATGTGAAGTTTTATACAGCATTGCAAGGGGCTGACTATGAGCAGAAGAAGAAATTTACAGCGGGATACCTCCGGGGAGGTTGTTTTCTCGTTCGGAGAACCGGAACCGGTACGCTCGGAGCGGCTTCTCGACTATCTGGGCGTTTTCATGGAAACCGGCGGGGAATATTACCTCCCGCCGATCTCGTTTGCCAACCTGGCCAAGATGCGCCGGGCCAACTGCCAGCACGGGAGCTGTATTCTGCTCCGCCGCAACCTGGCCGCGAACGCCTACACGGGAGGCGCGTTTTCCGTGCGCGATTTTCGCGCTGCCGTGACCGATTTTCTGAGCGTCGGCAATGCGTTCGGGGAAGTGGTGCGCAACGGCCTCGGCAACATTACCAGGCTGGTCCACGTCCCGGCGATCAATATGCGCGTGCGCACGCACGGCAAGGGATACCGGCGGCTGCTGCCGGGCGGGCAGTACATCGATTTTGCGCCGGAGGAAATCCTGCACATCCGCGAATATGACGAAATTCAACAGGTCTACGGGATTCCCGACTGGCTCGGCGGGCTGCAGTCGGCGCTGCTGAACGAGGACGCGACACTGTTCCGGCGCCGCTACTACGTCAATGGCGCGCACCTCGGCTATATCCTGTACACGAACGATCCCAAGATGTCCCCCGCGGTCAAGACGGCGCTGGAGGAAAAGTTCCGCCAGGGGAAAGGCGTCGGGAACTTCAAATCGTCTTATATTCACATCCAGGGCGGCGCAGAAAAGGCGATCCAGATCATCCCGATCGGCGATATCTCGCAGAAAGACGAATTTGCCAACATAAAGAATTTGTCCGCCTCGGACGTGCTGACCGCGCACCGGGTGCCGCCGGTGCTGATGGGGATCGTCCCGTCGCAGGGCAGCGGCGGCCTCGGCGACCCCGAAAAGATCGAGCGCGTGTATATCCGCACCGAGGTTCGGGCGGTCTGCCAGAATTTTCTCGACGTCAACGATCAACTGCCGCCGCGGCTGCGGCTGAAATTCAACTTTAAGGTGGAGGACCCGGTACGACCGGGAGCGGAGTAACGGCATGTGCGTCGCTTCGCTCCTACTTATGCCGCCGGGGGAATATCCCCCGGGCCCCCTTTGTCAACATGGAGGAAAATATGCCGAATAGTGTAATCACCGATGCCGGGCGGGCGCTGCTCGTTCGCGCGCTGAAAGAAGGGCTGAAAGTCACAATCGACCGGATGATTTTCGCCGACGTCCCCGGCCTCGATCCCGCCGTCACGCCGGGCGGCGCCCAGCCGATGCCGCCGGCGGATCAGATCAAGATGAACGCCGCGATCGACCACGCCGGGATCGACGATAACAACCCGGACACGGTTATTTACAGCAAGATCCTGACCGCCACAGACGGCAACTGGTATCTGAATTGGATCGGGCTGTATTCCTCGCAGCATGAAACGCTGATCGCGGTCTGCGTGGTGCCGCGCCACTACAAGTTCAAAACGGATGGTTTTCAGGCGGGAAACACCCTGTACAAGAATTTTGCGATCCAGTACGCGAACGCCTCCACCCTGACCGGGATCACCATTCCCGCGGAAAAGTGGCAGTACAATTTCGATGACCGGTACGCATTCAAGGGACACGACCACGCCGGGAAATACGAACCGCTCGGCGCGGTTGCGAACCATAACAACGATGCCGGCGCGCACTCCGGCAAGTTCGCCGCCGTTAACCACAACCACGATACGAAATATGAACCGCTCGGTGCGGTCAATACGCACAACTCGGCAGCGGATCCGCACCCGGGAAAATTCGACGCGGCCGGTACGGCAACCGCGGCGGTCAATACGCACAACTCCGCAGCCAGCCCCCACCCGGGCAAGTTTGAAGTTGCCGGCGCGGTCAATACGCACAACTCCGCGGCGGATCCGCACCCGGGCAAGTTCGACGCGGCCGGAACCGCGACCGCGGCAGTCAAAACCCACAACGAAGCCGCCTCCCCCCACCCCGGCAAGTTTGAAGCCGCCGGCGCCGTCGCCGCCCACAACTCCGCGGCGGCTCCGCACCCGGGAAAATTCGATGCCGCCGGCGCGGCAACTTCGGCGGTCGACACACACAACTCGGCCGCCTCCCCCCACCCGGGCAAGTTTGAAGCCGCCGGCGCGGTCAACACGCACAACTCCGCGGCGGACGCGCACCCGGATCTGCGCGGACGGCTCGACGCGATCGCCGATCACGTCGTCGAAGTCTGGACAGCCGCAGACGGCAGCGCCTGGTATCGGAAATACAGCTCCGGATGGGTGGAACAGGGCGGAACGCTCCCGGCCGGAACAACGACGACGCTGACGATTACTTTCCCGATGCAATTCGCGAATGCCGACTATACGATTTTGAAATCATTCTCCATTCATAACGACGGAGAGGGCGGCGGCGGATCGCTCATCTACAACCAGGCGGGATTTTACGCGAAAACCGCCACAAGCGCGAGAACATCCATGACCAATCTGATGGATGCCGCGTTCTGGATCGCGTTCGGCCGGGCGGCGCAGCAAGGCGGCAGCGACGGCGGCAGCGGCGGAACACAATAAAGGAGGATTTTCCATGTCTTACACACCGGAAGAATATGCCGCGGCCGCCGCGCGCGCCACGGCGGAACAAAAAGAGCTGCTGATCGTCGACGGCGAACTCGTACTGCAGGAACCGGCGCCGCGGCCGCTGGCGGAACTGCGGCAGGAAGCCGCCGCGACGCTCTGGGCCAACTATAAGCGCCACCAGCAGCAGTATGTCGATGCGGAGGACCTGACGCTGGCCACCGTCTGCGCCGCGAACGGCAGCGCGAAAGGCGCGGCGGTCCAGGCGTGGGTGATGAACCTCTGGGCCAACTACTACCAGGTCAAAGACGCGATCGAAGCAGCAGCCGACGCCGACGCCCTCGCCGCGATCGATCTCGCGCCGGATCCGCAGGACGTGCCGCCTTACACGATCCGCGAACTGAACGAAGAAGCGCGGCAAGGTGCCGCTGCCGAGTGACGGGACGTGCGGCCCGATGGGCCTACTTGTCCCGCCGGGGGAGTTTTCCCACTCCCCCCGGCATAATCGCAAATTAAAATATCGGAGAAAATCGTGAAACTCTATCTGCCACAACCCGCCAAACAGGAATACCGGCTGACCGGGATCGGCTGTTCGGTGCTCAACGACACCGCGTTCGCCGCCGGAACCCGCAATGTCGCCGGAGGGCACCAGCTCAAAATCGCCTCGTTCGACGCCGCCGCGCGCAAGCTCACGATCGCGGAGGGAGAACCCGGCAAGCTCGCCGCCGGCATGGCGCTGCATCTCTGGACCTGCGCCGATGACGACAATTCCCCTTATGAGCTGAAAATCGTCAATGTCGACACCGAAGCGCGCACCGTCACGGTCGACCGGGATCTCGATCTCAAAAAAGAACAGCTCGAAACCGCCGCCGAATGGATCGCCGCCGTGCCTGACCTCACCCGGGAGGCGGCCGCGTTCGCCGCCGGCGATCTATGTTTCGCAACCGGGGAATATGCGTTTGCCTCCGGTTCGCTGACGCTGGCCAGCGGCTTCGGCGCCCACGCGGAGGGGATTCTCTGCGAAGCCCGCGGCGATATGAGTTTCGCAGTCGGCAGCATGACCAGAGCAACCGGAGAAACCGCCGTCGCGACCGGTACGAACACCGTCGCCTCCGGTATGTTTTCGACCGCGACCGGCAACAGCACCACCGCCTCCGGGGATTCCAGCATCGCCGCCGGATCCGGCACCGAAGCCGCCGCGGACGCCGCCGTTGCGCTCGGTTTCCGCACCAAAGCCGCCGGGCGCTGCGCGCTGGCCGCCGGAGGGCTGGCCGAAGCGAAAGCCGATTTTTCCGCCGCGATCGGCCGGCAGATCAAGACCGCCGCCAAATATTCGATGATCTTAGGCGTTCACGGCGAATTGGCCGACACGGTCGAAAATCAGGGCGCCCTCGCATTCGCCGCAGGCGACGCCAAAGCCAAACGACTCGGCCTCCTGATCCAGCCGAACCGGGCGATCAGAAACCCGCTCTACCCGCAGGAGGGAGAACCGGAGTATCTCCCAGAACCGGATTTTGCGCTGACCGTTTCCGGCCACCTGCTGCCGGCGACCGTGACCGCGCCCGGAGATGCGCTCACCCTCGATCACTCCAGCGCCGGACGCTGGAAGATCACCCCGACCGCGAACGTGACGCCGGTACTGAAAAACTGGCGCGACGGCGACCGCGGCGAACTGGTGGTCTACAATGGAGGAAGCAAGGTGTTGTTTCCCGCCGCCTGGCACTGGCTCGGCTCGCAGCCGGCCCTGAAAAGTGACGGCGTTGACATATTCACCATCTTTCAGGTCGACGACCTGATCTATATCAGGCACGCCGAAGCCGGCGGCAACGGCGGCGGCACTCCCGGCGGTTCGGTCGACGAATCCCGGCTGCTGCCGGCGCTGGATTCGATTCCGGTCGGCCGAAACGGCAATCCGATCGTATTCAGGGCGGTTTCCGAGGGTATGGATGAGCATACGCTGCTGTACATGCCGTGCGAGGATTACAAGGACCATTCCCAATACCTCAGGACGGTTATCCAGGCTTCGGGCAATTCCATAGCCATTGACGTTTCTGACAAAAAGTTCGGCGCGGCCTCCCTGCACGGGAACGGCAGCAACCGCGCGGGCGTCATTGCGGAATTGCCGGTTGCGCCCTTTGCCGCCGACACCACCGTTCACGCCTGGGTTAAAATCACTGATGCAGACGACCGATGCGGCATTTTCGACACGTATGGAGCCGCGGACGGCGGTTCCGGCGATCCGGGCAAGGGCGTCGGCGGGATCGCGTTGTGGACGCACCAGGGGAAACTCAAAGCCTATAAAGCCTCCGCGCACTTCAGCAGCTACTGGTATGACGATGACAGCGGTAATCTGCTGGTGGAGGCTGACCTGCCTTCCGATTACCTGAACCGGTGGATGCACGTGGCGCTGGTCCGCTCCGGGTTGAACTGGATTTTATTTGCGGACGGCGTGAAGCTCGCGGAAAATATCAAGGACTTTACGCCGGATAAAAAATTCATACGCCTCGCACAGCACCAAAGCGACGCGATGACAGGAAATCTTGACGAGTTCATTATACTGGACTATGCCAGGTGGATCACTGGTTTCGAGCTGCCGACGCAGCCCGCGACGACACTGACCAGGAGCTACGAAATCAGTGATAAAGCGCCGCTCGCCGTCGAGGCTCCGGCAGACGGCGAGCTGCTGATCGGGCAAGGCGGCAAATTCGTCAAGATCACGCTCGCAGAACTCAAGGCAAGGCTGAATGCGTTGTCGTAAATTTTCAATTCCCAACCTGACAGGAGAATCATCATGGCTGAAAACGAAATCGTACTCCGGAAGTTCCGCGACAAGCAGACCGGGGAGGAATTTGACCTGAAAACCGCATTCATCGAGCGGGTGATCCCCGTCCCGACGCCGGTGAACGTGCCGCTTTACGCCGGCGGGGAAATGATCCCGGAAACCGAACTCGAAAAGCTCGGCCTCGAAATCGTCGGTTATACTCAGGAGCAGCTCGACACCGTCTACTACGCGGAGCTTTACGCCGGCAACCCGGATCTGGCGCCGCGCGTGCGGCAGTACCGCGACTACCTCGACAATCTGGCGCTGCCTTACGACGCGACCACCGACCAGATCGACGCCGCGCTGCAGGGCCGCGAAGATCTCGACGCCGCCGGGCGGCTCGAACTCGCCGCGCGGATCCGCACCGCGTTTCAGGATATCGTGCTCAACCTCGAAGCGTGCGGTTACATGACCGCCAGCTACGAGGCCTGGCTCCAGATGCCGAAACTCGTGAAATACCTGCCCGCCGAGGAAGCGGAGGAGGAGGCGGAAAACACTGATATCCAGAATCAGGATATCCAGAACCAGGATGTCCGGGAGGAGTAAATGTTCACTGTTTTCGACCTGAAAAACAGCGTCCCGCTTTCAGGAGAGGAAACCGCCGCGGTGTGGCGCGTGCTCGACGATTACAGCCGCACCGCCGCCGGAGCCTGGCTCCGCGTTTTCCCGTTCCGGCGGTTTGAATTGCGCTGGTGCCCGGCCATGACCGACGACGTGATGGGAGCTTTCCTCCCCTCCCGCCCGTGGACCGTCTATCTGATGCCGCCGGACGCGGAAGTGAACAATTACGCCCGGATCGCCTGGGCGGAGTACATCACTCCGACCGTGATCCATGAACTGCGCCACGCCTGGCAGTTCCGGCGCCGCCCCTGGCTCTACGTGCTCTGCAGTCTGCCGGTGCTGCGGGAGTTCACCCTCGAACGCGATGCGCGAAGCATTGGCCGCGAAGCCGAAAGCATCGTGATCCGCACGATCGGCTGGCACGATGGCAGGGAGTTTGAACGCCGCCACGAGCGAAAGGAACAGCAATGAAACCGGTACTTGCCGTAATCAACGGCGGCGGCTGCCGCCAGATCGAATGTGCGACCGGCATTCTGCAGGCGCTCGACGCCGCCGGGATCCGGATCGACCGCTACACCGGCAGCAGCGCCGGCGCCGCCGTGGCCGCGCTGCACGCCTCCGGCAACGACGGCGAAACGCTGGAACTGCTGATCCGCGTCACGCCCGCGCGCGAACTGTTCCGCCCCTGCTGGATACATCAGGCGCTTTCGTTGTTCGGCGTGACGGTGGATCATATTTTCGACGCCTCCGGCATGTACCGGATGCTGCTCGAAAACATGACCGGCGCCGCCCGGAGCAACGTGCGCGTGGCCGTGACCAGGCTCCGGGATTACGCTTCGATGATGTGCGACGCGACGCCCGAAACCGTGATGGCCTCCGCGGCAATTCCGGAGGTGTTTCCCGCCGTCGAAATCCAGGGCGAGAAATTCGTCGACGGCGGCGTAAAGAACATGATCCCGACGCCGAAAATCTCCGAAATCGGCGACTATGAACACATTTACATCCTGCTCTGCAACGACGACGCGCCCGGGCCGAAACCGAAAACCCGGATCGGCCGCGGGATCGAGGCGTTTTCCAGCACGATGGACCGGGAAACCTGCCAGCTCTACGAGGAGGGCTGGCACGAGCTGCCGAATGTGACCGTCATCCAGCCGCCGCCGTTCCCGTCGTCGCTGCTCGACTGGTCCGAGGACTACAAACTGATCGAACACGCGCGCAGCTATGCCGCAGAACTTTTGAAAGGAAACGCAATGTGAAAATGCTCGTAAAAGACCTGTTCGGCGTGGTGATCCTCGCCGGTTTCGGCGGATTCGTCCGCACCCTGACCGGCAAAAACCACGGGGAACCCTACAACCTCAAAATCGGCATCACCGAAATCCTGATCGCCATTTTCGCCGGGATGCTGGTTCACTGGCTCTGCCGGGAATATGTCGTTTCCGACAACCTCCGCACCGCCGCGATTGCGCTGGCCGGATACTCCGCGCGCGGCATTATGGCGATCCTCGATACCGCGATTATTCAACGCTGCAAAGGGCTGGCAAAATTCTTCGGCCGGCTGCCGCTGCTGTTCGCCGTCGCCGCGCTGCTGATTTTAACCCCCGGTTGTATTTGCACCGATACGCCGGCAGAAGAACAGCAATGGTGGGAATATCACGAGAGATGGGGCGCTGACGGGCACGGGAACTGGCCGTGGCATGGAATTTTGATATTATATGCAGTCGCACCTTTTCTAAACTAATGGGAGTTTGTAAAATGAAACTGATTTTTGCATCAATTGCGATTGCGATGCTGGCCGTCGCCGGATGCCAGGAACTCACCCACCGCGAATATTACGAACCGACTGACGTCCACCTGGTCGAAATCGATGGGCGGCACTACGGCCCGGTCAAGGTTGAAACCACCAGAACCGGCGTTCCCGACTGGTCCGAGGGAAAATCTTTCAATGTGTCCGCGGTGAAATAGGAGGCGGTTATGATACTTTCAGGCGGAGGACGGGAAATCACCATTCCCGGGAAGAATGTCAAAGTCAATGCGTCGTTTCCGATCGAACGCAAAGACCTCTCCGGGCAGTCGTCGGATTCCAGTTTTGCGAACGCCGGCGCCAAACCCCAGAAAGTAAATGTTTCCTGCCAGATCCCGATCGCGGAAAGCGCGAAGCTGGCCGCGTTGATCGAATTTGCCCGCGCGTGCGATTCCAACGACGATCCGATCGTTTACGACGTTTCCGATCCGCTCTGCAACTCCATGAGCATCCGAAAGGTGATTTTTTCAGGGGAGTTCCGCGCCTCCGAATCCGACGCACTGCGGGTGTATGAAGTCGCGTTCGAGCTGCAGGAATACCGTTCCGTCGCGCAGCGCCGCGAAGAACGCGCCAACGCCAACGCCGCAGCCGCAGCCCCCGCCGTCGACGGCGAGAAACAGGTCGGATCCACCAACCCGGCCAAAATCAACCAGATCATCAAGGAAACCGCGCAGGGATGAAATATCTGAAAAAATTGACCGTCGCGGGGAACGAGGTCAAGCTGATCTCCGAAAGCGTGGTGCTCGATCTGGCCACACCCGGGCGCGCGGTGTTCAACTGCCTGATCGACCACCCGGCAACCGGGGACCTGGTTCAGTTCGCGCTCGGAATTGACGGCGCCGCCGCGCTCTGGTTCTCCGGCTACGTCGAAAGCTGCCGCCGGATCGATCCGAAGCAGTGGCGCCTCACGGTACGCGAATATTCCGCGCTGCTGGCCCGCCGCTGGACCGTTTCGCAGCGCCACACCTCCGCTGCCCGCGTGCTGGACGAACTTTCACGCCAGACCGGGATCGCGTTCCGGCTCGGC
>ENA-UERN01002512-UERN01002512.1-human-gut-metagenome-genome-assembly--contig:-NODE-2512-length-14166-cov-4.873234_pt1 | contig 14166 bp, 10 predicted proteins | sample MGYA00242950_ERZ507950 | MGnify/ENA primary metagenome ERZ507950 (study PRJEB26167, sample SAMN06115515) | human gut metagenome | host: Homo sapiens | place: China:Ningxia | collected 2014-11-26...
CGTATAAACCTGAAAATCTGCGGTCTTGAATAATCGGGGAAAAGCCCGATGATTTCTTCCGTATATATAGGTTCGTTCGTAGCAAAACTGCTTTTAACTCTTTCGGTAAACATAGACTTAACCTCCTTTTACAGACATATTATGCTCAATCTTCGTTTATATGATACTACAATTTACCTAAAAAGTCAAGAGTAATATAATGACAATTCCATAAATTTTAGAAAATCGCGAAACAATATTGCCAAAAACACCTTTTCAGGACTCTTTTTACCGTTTTACCCCGCAATCAAAGCCGCAATACCTCTGACAAGATAAGGGCAGGCAACAAGAATAACCGCGATTACAACAAGTCCGATGACGTAGTTTTTAATCATCTTTCTCGCTTTTTCTTTGTCCTCGTTCTTTGCCGCAATGCCGAAGAATACGCCCATCACGACGCTCCAAACGCCCGCGGTCGCCAAAAGCACCCACCACATATAAGGCTGATACTGTTCAAACAGATACTCCACATAAGAAGATACCTTTTCGTACTGTTCACCCATATTCTGCGTGGTAATCGCTCCGCAATTCGTGCAGACGTAAGTACGGATATTCTCTCCGTCCACAACGGACGATTCCGCAAGTTCAAAGTTATGCCCCGTAGCCGGGATCTCCGTATAGTATTCGTCGCCGCACTTCTCGCAGTGGAAAATTCGTTCTCCCGCCGTTTCGCAATGCGGTTCTCTCACGACTCTTGTGGTATAATCGTGATCTGTCGCTTTTACCGTATCGGTCAGATATTCGTATCCGCAAACGGTACAGGTATGAAGCTGTCCGCCGTCCTCCGTACAGGTCGCCTCCTTTGTAGTTTCGGTATATTTATGACCGAGCGCCGTCCGAACGTCCGTTTCGTAAGTATCGCCGCAATTCAGACAGGTATGCTTGATACAACCGTAAGTCGTACAGGTTGCCTCTATCGTTTCGACGTCGTAGTTATGTCCGAACGCAAGTTTTACGTTCCCCTCGTACTCATCGCCGCAACTCGTACACTTAAAAACCGAATAGCCCTTTGTCGTGCAGGTCGGCTCAACGATTTTCGTTACGACGTAATTGTGCGTAATAGAAAACGTCTTTGTCGTGGACAGTCCGTATTCGTTCGTTACCGTTACGGTATAACTGCCTTCCGTCTTGATCCAAGTTCCTTTGGTATAATCATCTCCGTTCAGCGTTGCCGTGTTGCCGTTCGTCCAAGTGATATAGACGGAATTGTCCGTTCCCGATTGTTCTACCGTCGGATCAGGATACAAGATTTGAAGGTCAATCCAATAGGTTTGGCTTCTGTTTCCCAAATCGTCAACGGCGTAGAAATAATACTTTCCGTTTTCGCTTTCAAGCGTCGTCGAATAGGACGACGTTCCGGCAAGTACGTAACTGCTGCTTGACGGCGTTTTGTAATACAGCTTTACGCTTCCGCTGTCATCGCTTGCCGATACGGTAAAGCCGAGTCCGTAAGTCGAATAAAACTCCGTCTGCAAGCACCCGAGAATCGGCGCAGACTTGTCGAGAATAACCGTGTAAATCATCGAGAAGTTTCCCGCAGCGTCCGTACAATAGAAACTGTACGTGCCTTCTTCTGCGAGCTGGCTTCCGCTCGTGTAGGATTCGTAGCCCGACGATGAAGGGGTTTGAACGTAAATGCTTTTGATTCCCGACATCGAATCGCTCGGCACAAACTTAACGTAGTTCGCATTGGTTTTTCCGCCGCTTGCGACCGTCGAAGTTCCGCCGTAAAGCGTTCCCGTCGGTTTTACGGTATCAAGACAAATCATAACCGTTTCGGATTCGTTTCCCGCATTATCAAACGCACGAAAACGGTAAATGCCGTTTGTATCCGTGGTCTGAATCAGCGTACCTGCTGCATAAGTTTCCCATACCGTACTGTTCGGCTTCTTGTACTGCATATAAGCGATTCCGCTCAACCCGTCGCTTGCCGTATATTTGAACGCTTTATTGGTCGTAGTCGTAACCGTCGTTCCGTTACTGTCGGTAATTTTTCCCGTCGGAATCGCCGTATCGAGATAAATTGAACTCACCGCAGAAGTGTTTCCCGCATTGTCCACAGCTCTGAACTGATACAAACCGTTCGTCGCGCTTGCGGAAATGGTTGTACCCGAAGAATAAGTCGTCCACGAAGAACTGCCCGGCGTTTTATATTGCAGGTAACTCACTCCGCTCCCCGTATCCGTTGCCGTATAGGAAAACGCGCCGTTTGTGTAACCCGATATTGCCGTGCCGCTGCTGTTCTTTATCGTTCCCGTGGGTGTTGTCGTGTCGAGATACAAGTAATATGTACTTGAAGTATTTCCCGCCTTATCCTTGGCGTAGAAATAATACAACCCGTTTGTTGCGGTCGATGAAACCGTTGTGGAAGTACCGACGTTTGAATAGTAACTGTTGCCCGGCGCTTTCATATAAAGCGCTTCCGCACCGCTTCCCGAATCGGAAACGGAAATATATGTGGAAGCGTTTGTGTATTTCCCGGTCGAAGAAGTCGATGCGCCGTTGATTGTCGGAGCCGTAGTATCTACGACAAATGAGGACGAAACGTCCATACTGTACCAAGCGTATGCTCGTGCGTTCGGATTCCATCCCGCACCCCTCAAAGAACAGGTGAAATTATATGTACCGTCCGACAAATTCGACAGCGTATAATTCTTTCCTGACTGAGAACCTACGGTCGTTCCCGAACTGTTGGTTACGCTCATCGAATAACCTTGTATCGACGCGTCAAGCGTAATTGTGAGCGAGTTGCTTGCTATCGCTCCGCCTTTGGTAAGATTCGCAGTACCCGAAGTGGAGCTTCCGTAAATATAAAACTGTACGGTCGTCATACTTCCGTTGTCGCCCTTTACGCTTGCAGATAAAACGCCCGTTCCCGAACCGTCAGCCGATTTAGACGTGTTATAGTTGTAATAGTGCGTATAGTCATACGCCAAGGTATATTTCGGCGTTGTCGCCGCATACGCCGTGTTTGTCGTCGCCATTGCCAAACACAGACTGATACAGAGTGCGAATACGGCAAGACACAGCCACCTTGCTATGCCTTTCAGTTTGGTTTTTACCACTTATTTAACCTCCCCTTTTTGATAATTTTCGCCCGTTTTCTCCTCAAACAGGCTCTTGATATATTCTCCCGTCGTGATTTTCACGCAGGTGCGAAGTTCCGTAGAACCGACAAAGAACACCTGTCCCGTAACCGCCGATATAATCATTCTCTGCTCGTCGCCGTTGAAGCTGTCGCCCGCCTTGTAAACGTCCAAAACGTCTTTCATGTCGGGCGCGCTTAATTTGAAAATAAACGTGTACTGCGAGTTTTTGAGAATGGCGCTCGTCTTGCTCCTGAGTTCCTCGTTTGCGTTCCAGTCCGCAATGTTTTGCGTGGCGGGAATAAATCCGCCGTTATATTTTCTGATACGCTTACTCATCGAAAAGAAAAAGTCCAAAGCAATCGGAAATTTCGCGTCGATGAAAAGATGTGCTTCGTCGGCGATAATGAGCGTCCGCAAGTTTCTTCCGCTCTTGTTCGCTTCTCTCGCATTGATGACTTCCTGTTCGATAAAACGGAAAACAAGCAACATCTGCGCGTTCGCCACCGTATTGTTCTTATTTGCAAAAAGCGACTGAAAATTGAAGTCGATAAGGTTTGCATTGACTTCGAGCGTGGACGGCGCGTTCCAAATGTCCGAATATCTGCCGTTTACAAATTTCTGCAAGTACAGTTCCGCCGTGCGCATATCGCGCAAGGTCAGATTGTCCATTTCCTCCTTGTTCTTCTCCTGCAATACTGCAAGCAAGTCGGAAAACAAAGGAAAGTCCTCTGCTTTGAAGTTCGTGCAGTCGGTCGTTTCGGTGATGCCTTTTCTCTCATACGCTTCCACGACGAGATTATTGATGAGTTCGATAACGTCCGCGCTCGCGCCCACAAGAACGATTTTGAAGAAACTTTCAAGCATTTTCAGGTGCGTATTGAACGTAACCGCAGGCTCGGCGGGCGTTCCGTCCTCCGTCAGTATCTTATAGATATGGAAAGGATTGATTCTGCCTTCTTTCGCGTTGCCGACGTCTATCAGATTGCCCGACAGATTTTTTGTCAAGGTCAGGTACTCGGCTTCGGGATCGAGAATGATTACCCTCGTATCGTTCGCCCATTCGTTTGCGATGAGCGACTTTAAGAAGAACGATTTGCCCGAACCGGACTTACCGATAATCATACCGTTTGAGTTCTGATACAGGTTGCCGCGTTTCCACATATTGAAGATGAACGGATAGCCGTTCGCTTTGTTCTCTCCGAGCATAATGCCGCCCTCGTCCATAACGAACGTTCTCACGAACGGAAATACCGCCGCCAAGCTGGAGCTGTTGATGCCGCGCTCGTATGTTTTTAAGGTGGAAACGGGAGAGATTGCCGACGACCTGAACCCTTCTATCTGTAAACCGTAAAGATTAGACGGCTTGAAATTGCCCGTCATAACGTTTCTGCGCACCGATTTCTTGTAATTCTCGTCGTCAAGATAGTTGTACGCCGTAATGGTCAGCGTAACGTCCAAAAGCGATTCGTTTTCCGTTTGCAGACTGTCGAGAAGCGCGTGCATCGTTTCCCTGTGCGTTTCCGCGCTGTTCGCTTCGCTTGCCTTTTCGGACATTATCTGTTTGGTTTCCATTTCCCCGATACACTTGTCGATACGTTTGATTGCCTTAAACTTGTCCACGGGCTTAACGTGCAGAACGACTTTCGTATTCGGAATGTTATAAAGGTCTGCTCCCCAAGCGTTTTTTACGCGCAACGGATAATCCGCTATGGCGAACACCGCCGCTTGCGTTCCGTCCACCGTGTACGAGTTTGCCTTAAACTCCACTTTTTTCGGTTTCACCCAAGCGAGAAGGTCGCTGTCCGCGACTTCCTTTATCTCCCTTTCGTCAAAATTGCGGGAGAAGCTGTATTTCAGGAACACCGCCGTTTCCCGTTTTCCGAGAAGTTTGGTATTTAAGCCGCATTTGTTTATCTCGCTTGCCACGTTTATCGTCGTGTTTTCAAGGTCGAGTTCGTTCTTGCCGTACACCACTATGTAGTAATCCGAAAGATACTGCTTGCGGATGTTATTCATCTTGTCGATACGGTCGATGCGCTCCTGTAAAATATTCTCCTTTATTTCTTTCACGCCGTTCTCGTCCCCGCTCTCCTTAATACTGCCGGGCCGCGCGAACAAGTCCTGCGCGAAACAGTCAAGATTTACGGGACGGTCAATCTTTACGACGTCCGCTATTTGCGTTCCGTCAAGCATTTTCAGGGCGTTTGCAAGATACCCTATGTCGATATTCTGCTGTTCGACGTCCTCGATGCCGAAGTTCTTTTGTCCCACTTTAACGACTCTGCCGAAATAACCGCCCCCGTATTCGATCAGTCCGTTTTCTTTTATGTCTTTCAGGTCGATAATCGCGTCAACCCGTTCTTTTGCCTTGCTTGCATTTTCGGTATAGACCTTTTTTGCAAACAGGAATTTTATGTTCTCCAAAATACACGAATAGAAGATGCCGTCCTGCGTAGGCATAAACATTACGACGGCTATCAGCCCCATAATGACCGCAAACGCATAACTTCCCGACGTGATTGCCACGAAGATGATTGCAAGCACGACGAGCGCAACGATTACGTCCGCCATCGAATAGCATTTCCATACCGTGTTTTTTACTTTGATTTTCTTCGGAATAATTCTCATTCTGTGCTTTCACCTCCGCTATCCGAATTTTCCGTTGTTTCTTCGCTTGTTCCGGTCGATGACTTTTCTTCGGAATATTTATCCGAACTGTCGCCCCCGCCTTTTCCTTTTTTGTGACCTGCTATCGTTTTCCCGATTCCGACGCCGCCGTGAATAATCTTGTGCGCCAACCCGAACGTTGCCGCACCGACCATGCGCGAACCGTAGAACGCCGAGCGCAGGAAATTTCCGCCCGCGTGCATATCGTCCGCTTGTCCGAACAGTTTTGCAAACAACGCCTGCCCTGCCGGGATTACCATTGCGCCGCCCACGATCATAAAAATTAAGAACATTGCGTTCCCGAATCCGCTCACTCCGTCGATGTGCATTTTGGTTATCATCGGCAAAAGCAAAACGAAGATATTGACCGAGAACACCGTGCCGTAGGCAAGGACGATTTTCGTAATGAACGTTTCTCTCCAAACCTTGAACCTCGAGCCGTCGTCAAGCGAAAGCGTTGACATCGAAAGCGGCATTACAAAGTACATAAAGATAATTTCGTACACGCGCTTTGCAAGGTTCAATATCGCCACGATAAGAGAAATCGCAAGCGCGATACCCGCGATCAGCGACGGCAGATACAAGAATGCGTCGGGATTTACCATGCCGTTGTAACGCCATTCGTCAGGGAATACGAAACCTGTCGTGTAGTCCCCGAAAATATCTCTCACTCCGAGCCGTGATATATCAAACTCCGACACCGAATAGCCGTTTATCCATTCTCCCGCGCAAGCGTTGAACAGCGCGCTCGATAATTTCGTCGTATTGCCGATCTGGAATATCTCTGACACGAGAACCAAAAGCGAATTGGAAATCAGAATAATCAGGAACACAACGGCGAGCATTGCCATTGTGCCGAGCAGAGCGAGAAAGAATTTCCCGACGATCGTCGATACGTTTCTTTGGCTCGTTATCATATTCTTGATAAGCGCGGCAATCGTGAAGATGCAAGTCAATCCGATCGCCAAAATGAATATGCACCAAAAAATCGTGTTTACCGTATTGTCGCCTGCGAGAAATTCGATGATATTCACTCTCTCGCCGCGATAGGTTACGTCAGTAACGCCTGCAATCGCAGAGAAAATTTCCATCAGTCCGTCAACGAGTTTTAACAGCCACAGAAAAAGAAGCAAGCATAATTCTTGAAAAAATATAAGCATTTTGCTCCTCCTACCAAGTTACCCAATGCGAGAGTCCGTTTATCACAAGCGGAGTTCCCATTGCCAAAACAAACATAACGATTATGCCTACCGCAAGTTGCTTTACCATACCTCTTGCATTGATCTTTTCTTCGTTCTTCTTTGCAACGGTTACTCTGATTCCTATATATGCGCCCCATACTGCGACAACGGAAGAAAACGCTATTACGACGTATATCCAAACCGAATCTATAAGTTCTTGGAGTTTCAGAACGATTGAACGAAAACTGCTTTGCACGTCATTGGCTTGTTCTGCTTTTTGAATCAATTCTTCCGTTGTCATCTCTCCTGCTTGTAAACTGCTGTAATCCGCAAACTGCGGAACTGCATACGCTATATTTCCGTCTGCGTCCTTTGCATAAAATATAAAGGTAAACGTGCGTGATAAGTTCGACTCGTAAATATTCGTAATTCCGAAATTAAAACCGTATCCGTTAGGTTCGGTAATGCCTTTTATCGCTACTATATTGATTACCACGACGCCGTTTTCTTCTGCAACGCGCAGATAATCGCTTACTAATCCGTGCTTGATACCGTAGTCTTTGGGAAAAATCACGGCTCCGTATGTATAACTCGAATCGTAGTATTCCATAGGCACAAAATAGCAAGCCACCATGTATTTCCCTCGGCTTTCGTTATCCCCTTTTCTGAACGTTACAAATATGCTGTTGTCGATAACTTCCTGTACCGATGTAGTTTCCGCGACTGCTTCCGCATTTGCAACAACAGTCCCTCCACCGAATATGAAAGCAAATAATACGAGCAGTATTACAAGGACGAGGGGCGTTGTTTTATTTTTGTTGTTTTCTAAATTCATTCTTTACCCTCGCTTTTTTATAAAAATCAGGGCGGCAAAAAAATCTGCCGCCCCCGTTTTTGTTACGGCTACGTGCCGATTATGCGCCCACCCAAGCGGAAAGACCGTTGATGAGAAGCGGTGCGCCCATCGCTACGACGAAGATGATAATGATACCGATGATAAGGTTCTTGACCATATCTCGGGCATTGATTTTTTCCTCGTTCTTGTGAGCAATAGCGATCTTGATGCCGACGTATGCGCCCCAAATGACGACCACGGCGGCAAGCGCCATAACGATGTAAATCCAAAAGCTGTCCATGAGCGACTGCAATTTGGTGACGATACCCTGCAAACTGTCGTCGAGGGTAGTTGCTGCAAGTAAAGTATTCATTGATTATTGATTCTCCTTTTTGTTTTCAGATTTGTTATTAGATTTTTTCTTTTTGATGATGATAAACGTTACCACACCGCCGATTCCGAGAACAAACAGAATGGGCAGTAATACGGCTGCTGCCGAGGTTTTCTTTTCTTCCCGCTCTCCGTTTTCCTGTTCCTTATCTCCCGTATGATCGGGCGTTTCAGGTTCGTCGGGTGTTTCGGGTTCATCGGGGTTTGTCGGCTCGTCGGGCGTTACGGGTTCGTCGGGCTGTTCAGGCTCCGCAGGCTCGTCGGGCGTGTTCGGCGCAAGATTTATCTCGTAAATCATCAGTTCCTCGCCCGTGTCGTCCGTTGCAATGAGCATATATTTTCCCTCCAAGTCCGAGAAGTCTATCACGCCGTTTTCGTCCGGCACGAGTACGATTCCGCTTCCGTCCTCGCCCGCAAATTCTACCTTGACGTACTCCGTGCGCTCGTCGCCGCATTCGCACTTATATTCCACGCTCATATTCTTGTTTTCTTCACTCAATACTGAGTAAAGGATATATGTATGCGTGTGTTCGTCAGGCTCGGTCGGCTGTTCGGGCGTTTCAGGCTCGTCGGGTACGTCCGGTTCGTCAGGGTTTTCAGGCTCGTCGGGCGTTACGGGTTCGTCGGGATTATCGGGTTCCGCAGGCTCACCGGGTTCAACGGGATTATCGGGCGTTTCAGGCTCGGCGGGTTGTTCGGGTTCTATGTCCTTATATCCGCCGTCGCCGCTCGTAACGTAATCCGAAAGATAACTGTATTCGCAGTTTTGGCAGGTATATTTCGTGTACCCGACTTCCGTTTCCGTAGGTTCGACCACTTCTTTCACATAATTGTGTCCCGTGGGATACTTGTAGTCCGTCACATATCTGTCGCCGCAATCGGAGCAGAGATGTTCGGTATATCCGTAAGCCACGCAGGTCGGTTTTACTACCGTTTCCACGTAGGAATGTCCTTTCGCTTCCGTGACGTCCGCAACGTAACTGTCGCCGCACTCCGCACAGGTATAGGTCGTATATCCGCCCTCGGTGCAGGTCGGCTCTACCGTTACCGCTTCGTAGGTATGGGGAAGTTTTTCCGTTACGTCGGCGTTATAGGTATAACCGCACACTTCGCAGACGTACTGCGTATATCCCTCGCCCGTACAGGTCGCTTCATAGACCGTTTCCGCAAAAGTATGTCCCGTCGCTTCCGTATAGTTATCGACGTACTCATAACCGCAATTCTTACAGAAATGCGCGGTATAGCCCTTGTGCGTGCAATCGCTTTGGACTACGATACTTTCAAAATCGTGTCCCGTTTCGTCCGCGTTCACGCTCGTATAGGTATATCCGCAATCGTCGCAAACGTAAGTGATATATCCCTTTTCGGTACATGTCGCTTGCGTTTCCGTTTCGGTATAGGTATGCCCCTTGGCTTCGGTGTAGTTGTCTTTGTAACTTTCGCCGCAAAGACTGCAAACGTACTCCGTGTAACCCATTTCCGTGCAGGTTGCCTCAATGATATGTTCGTCGTATTCGTGCGTACAGACCTCGGCGGCATACGCCGTCGCGCCCGTTCCGACAAATACGCTCGTCAATGCCGTCAGCATCAACGCCGACAGCAAAAGTGTATGTTTGTGTTTCAATGTTCCTCCTTTCAAGCTATCTTTTGGCTTGTTCCTGATATTCTTTCATTTTCGGCAGAAGTTCAAGTTGTATCTTGTCTGCCGCCACTCTGATTTCGTCCGCAATGCTCCTTTGATAGTTTTCGGTAATCATCAGAAGCAATCGCGCTTTGTTTTCGTAAGACGCTTGGCGCAGAGCCTTTTCGTCCGTTCCGTCAAGATAATGACAGACGTTATCTACCACGCGTTGCAGTTCCGCTTCCACGTCGTCCCACTTTTTCGTCAGCTCGGCAACGCGGCGCTCTTTGTCTTTTTCAAGCATTTCCGCTTTCTCGGCTTCCCGTTCTTCGATAGCCTCATTGATCTTATCTTCCATGGATTGTCCGCTCTCGCCCGATATATCGAAAACGTATTTCTCTTTCTCGAACAGCACCGCTTCGCGTTTTCCGATTGCCGCTTTCCCTTCGGGGAAATAAACCTTTTTCAGTTCATACGACGGCGTGAATACCGTCCATATCGGCTCGTATCCTCTGACCGACACAATCGCGTCGCCCTTTTCGTCGCCGTTTAACCGTTCAAGCATACCTACCGTAATCAGCGGCTGCGTCGTTGCGCCCGTGTTACTGCTTGCGGGGTTTTCCGCATTGGTATTGACCGAAAACTGCTTGATTTTCTTGTTTCCGCAAAGCTCCGAAAACTCTTTTCTCGTTTCGCTGTCGTCCGAGCCGATAAAGATTTTTACGTTGCAATTCGTCTTGATAATGTCGCCTATATCCCGTCCGTATTTTGCCGTAAGCTGTGAATAACTCTGCAATACGAACAGGAACCGGATTCCGCGCGAACGCGCTACCGTTACCATACCTTCGATGTTGTCAAACTTTGGAAGATTCGCAAATTCGTCCAAGACGAAATAAGTGTTCCTTTTGAGAATCGCCGTATCTTTCTCGCCGCGACGGAGATTCAGGTTCGCCTTTTCCACAAGTTCCTTGTACATCTGCGTAATAAACAGAGTGACAAAGCGATGGCGCGTAAACCGTTCGTCCGGCACGATGATGAATACCGCGTTCGGCTGTTCGTCCAAGTTCACGATGTCAAGGTCGTTTTCGGCGGTCATCGACATAATGCCGTCGTCGGACAACTGTTGCATATAACTGTTTACTTCGGACAAATAACTCGTTAGCGTTTTGTCCGAGGTAATAAGCACGGTGTTTACCAACCCTCTGACTTTTGAAAATTCATCTCTCCCTTCCATCAGGTATTTTTTGAGCATCGTCGTATCTTCCGAACAATACTTGCAGATATTGTGATAGACGTTGAAAAGCACGAGTTGTTTTTCGTCGAGCTTTCCTTTGATACAGTCCTCGCACATCGCAAGCACGAAGCCGAAAATAAGATTCCTTGCTCCCTGCTCCCAAGTCGGTTGGTCTTTATTCTGAACGGGACATAGCGTGTACACAAGGTCCTGCGCATTTTCGTAGATTTCGTCCTTTAACTCCTGCATACGCGTTCTTGCGTCGCGGTAAGAAAGGAACACTTCGCCCGCGCCGTAATATTTCCCGTCTTTCTGCTCCAAGTTGTTTTCAAGGTCTTTTACCAAGCGGATTCTCCTCAGCAGCACGTTCATCGGATTCCACCGCTCGGAACTGTACGGCTCGCGCAGATCGAGAACGGAGATTTTATATCCCTGCTTTTCAAGGTTCTTTGCGTGCTTTTCGTAAAGTTCTTTCTTCGGATCGGATATGACGATGCTCGGCTTGCTTTGGCTTTTCCCCAAAACCGCTATATTCTGATCGACGAAGCCCGTCGTTTTACCGCTACCCGTCGTACCGACGATGAGCGCGTGCAACTGACTTGTCGTTATCACTTCAACGTTTCCGCCCTTTTTCTCCGCGCCGATGACGATTCCGTCCTGCTTGCTGTCCGCTGCTTTATAGTCGTACACCTGAAATTCTTTTAATTTTTTCAGGCGCTTGACCGACAGCCACTCCGTATCTTCAAGGTCGTTTTCGTTCAGGGCGATATTCTGCGCGTCCACCCGATACATCATCAGATACCCGATGAGTATCAGTCCGTTCGCAACGCCGACGGACAACCAATAATCCCGCATATTCAGGATTTCGGCTATCCCGTTCTCACCGCCGAGCGAAAACAGATACAGAATGAGTACGGATACAAACGCGAACAGAATCGCCCAAAATAAGATTTTGAGTTTGTTCGATTTCCTCTTTCTGTGTTTTGTTCCTTCTTTTCTGTTCAATCCTTACTGTTCACCTCCTGTCTTTCTCCGTTTTCCCGTTTGCGCTTTTCCTCCATTTCTTCTTCGACTTCCTGCAACCTGCGGGAAAAATCACGTTCCAACAGTTCGCTGTCCTCTCCGAAAGAGCGCAGAAATTTTCCGAACAGAGATTTGATTTTACGGCGGGACATCGCAAGTCGGCGTTTGTGGTTCGTATCGCTCGGTTTCAGCTTGCCGAATCTCGGTTTTTCGTAGATTTCGGGTTTTATGAATTTTGCGAGTTTGAGAACGAGGTTTCCTTGCCGCCTCTTATAGTCGGCTTCTATATCCTGAATGATCGTGAGTTTACTCTCGTCAATCCTGTTATGGTACTTCGGCAAGTCCCGTTCCATTTCTTCAAGCCCTATGTTCTTCCTTGCGAGCGCATAGGGCATCCCGCAAATATTCTTGATTGCCCGTTCCTTTCTTTCGAGTTCTCTGTAAAACCGGGCGTTCGCTTTCCGCGCTTGTCCCTGATAGCCGATGAGCATATCGACTATTTTATCTACCCTCCCAACGTATGCTTCCATATCCTTGCTACCGTAGGAGAGCCTGCCTGTTTTCGGCAAGTCCTTTGCAAGCGACAAAATCTCCTTTCTTATCTCGTCGCTGCTTCCCATCGCCGCTTTGACGGAAGTCATACCCCGAAGCGTTCTGATCGCCTCCACCCGCGTTTTATAGAGCTTGTCCCTGTCGCTGTCTATGTACAGTCCGATTCGGACGAATAAGTTATTGATTGCCGTCATATCTATCTTGCCTTTTCTACGATAGCCGAACGTGCCTTTTTGGGTTTTATACGTCGGTTCTTTCTCCCAAAAGACAAAGTGGATATGCAGATGATGCGGCTTGTCGAGGTGCAACGCGCACATCAGGTCGATGTTCTTCCTGTTGAATTTCGCGTCCTCCAAAAACTGACCGAACGTGTTTTTGATTAGTCCGATACACTTTTCGGGCGTGTCGATCTTGTACGATTGTTCCTCATTCAGAGAGATAAATCCGTGATAGATATTTCCCTCGTTCTTTTTCAGCCGCGCTTTCATTTCTTCCACTTGCTCCGCGGAAATCATTCCGTCGCCGTTGAACACGCCCGTGGATTTTTGCAGGTATTCGAGCGCGGTGATTTGCCCCGTTTTCTTACCCGTGATTTTTCCTTCCGTCGTGATATAGTCATAGACGTTTTTGCCGCCCGTCATATCGTAAAATCCGCGCTCCGCTTCGTGCGCCGCTCTTTCAAGTCCGCTCGCGTTCTTCGGCAAGCGGTACGGCGTGTATTGTATATTCAGTACGACCGGTTGATTGCTGATTGTCGTTTACCTCCCCGCTTCTTTCAATAGTCTTGCTTCGTCTTTCACGATGAAGTCCGGCGTGTCTTTCAGAAATCCTTTCCTGAAATTTTCGCCTGACCGCGTTCCGTCCGCCCATAACGAGAGAAGATTGAAGATGGAGCATATCAGTCGTTTCTCCACCACTTGGTTTGCGATGATTTCTTTCATCAGTCGTATCAGTTCAAAATAGAACGCGTCCACGCTGTATTCTTTCGGAACGCTCACGGCTTTTTCTTCGCCGTCAAGCTGTACCTTGTCGAACAGTCTTTTGTGCAGTTCGGGAAGTCCGAACGCAAGCGCGTCGTTGACGATCGCATTGAAGCTGCTCTCGTATCTTTTTACCGTTGCAATTTCGCGGATCAATTCCCACTTCTTCTCGTCGTCGATCGTGATGAATTTACTGCCGCAGTTCTTATCGAATTTTATTTTTCTGCCCATTTCAGCCTCCTTTCTGAAAAGTCGGTTTCCGACTTGTTCTTCATATCGTTTTCCCGATAGTTTGGGAAAACCTTATCCTGCTTCTCAAAAGCCCCCTTTTCCAAAGTTATTTTCAGTGGGTTCGTCATCCTCGTCCGACTGTTCGTTCTGACTTTCAAGGATACTTTTCAGCATTTCGCTCGCAACGATACCGCTTGCGATTACTCTTGCAACGCTCGGCTGTTCTTCCTTTGCCTTACGAAGCTCACGGCTCTTGATACCGCCGCGTCTGCCGTTTTCTCTGTCTGTAATTTCGTTGTCAAGAGATACTTTCACAAGAGTGAA
>ENA-UERN01002517-UERN01002517.1-human-gut-metagenome-genome-assembly--contig:-NODE-2517-length-14153-cov-12.479540_pt1 | contig 14153 bp, 8 predicted proteins | sample MGYA00242950_ERZ507950 | MGnify/ENA primary metagenome ERZ507950 (study PRJEB26167, sample SAMN06115515) | human gut metagenome | host: Homo sapiens | place: China:Ningxia | collected 2014-11-26...
GTGATTACGGATTGTATCGGTATGCAGCTTTACACTGCGAATTTCATTCAGGGACAGAAAGTGCAGGGCGGAGCAGTATGCAAAGATCGGGATGCTTTTTGTCTGGAAACACAGTATTTTCCAAATTCCATCAATGAGCCAAATTTTACAACACCATTGACAGAAGCCGGAAAATCATATGATACAAAAACGGTCTATGCATTTTCGATTGCATAGATATAAATACAGGATGTAAAGGGGAAGAGGATGTTAGAAAAGGCAGCCTCTTTTTCTTTTGGAATCAGAATAGGGTAGGAGGATCAAATGAAAATCGTATTTTTGGATGCAAAAACAATTGGAGATGATATTGATCTGTCTGCATTTGAAAAACTGGGAGAGGTGGTAACATATAATTTTTCCACTACAGAAGAAGCTTTGGAACGGACCGTGGATGCAGACGTGATCGTGTTAAACAAAGTGGAGATTAATGAGCATTCGATTGGAAAAGCAAAAAAACTGAAACTTGTCTGTGTGACGGCAACGGGAACAAACAATCTGGATAAGGAATATTTAAAAAGCCGTGGCATAGAATGGCGTAATGTCGCAGGATACTCCACGGAAAGCGTAGCCCAGCATACGTTTGCCATGCTGTTTTATCTTTGGGAAAAGCTTGCATATTATGATCAGTATGTCAAATCGGAGAAATATGTGGGAGATGTTATGTTTACCCATTTTGAGAAAAGGTTTCATGAGCTGAGCGGAAAAACCTGGGGAATCATTGGTCTGGGAAATATCGGGAGACGTGTGGCGGATATTGCAAAGGCATTTGGATGTCGGGTGATCTATTATTCCACTTCCGGTAAGAATTCTCAGCAGGGATATGAACGTGTGGAATTTGATGCGTTGTTGGAACAATCAGATATTGTTTCTGTTCATGCACCTCTTGATAAAAATACGCGGGGACTCATGAACCGGGAAGCATTTCGGGAAATGAAATCGTCTGCAGTTTTTTTGAATCTTGGACGAGGACCGATTGTTGTGGAACAGGATCTGGCGGATGCGCTTGAGACCGGAGAAATCGCGGGTGCGGGGCTGGATGTCCTTTCCGCAGAACCAATGCGGAAGGATAATCCGCTTCGCAAAATCAAAGACAGCGAAAGGCTGATTATCACTCCTCATATTGGCTGGGCAAGCGTGGAAGCACGCACGCGTTTGATGGAAATTATCTGTCAGCAGATTGCGGATTTCCAAAATCAGATTATATTATAATCATATGTCTCTTATATAATAGGAAGAAACTCTTTTATTCATCACAAGGCAGACCACTCAGAAACGAAAGATTACCGTACGCGGATAGAAAGCGTGCGGTTTCTTTTTGCGGGAAACCAGAGTGCTGCAGATGTGCGTAATCAACCAGACGTTTATGATAAATTTTCTCAGCCTGTTCATAGAGCTCCGGAAAAGAGGCATTGGAAGACTCCTTTGTCCATGGATGAATCCAGGTGTGATGTTTGAGGTTCATCGGGTTCTGTATAAAACGATAATAATCGCTGGCAACCATCGGAGATAAAAAAGCACGTCCAAGGAAAATCTTTTCGATCAGACGGGATAATACTTTCTTCTGGCCACTTGGATCATTCAGCAGGTGTGTTCCGAGTTTCATCCAGAACGGTGCGCCGCTCAGGGAAAACTCACTTACGGAAATTTCCGGATAGGTGTTCCGGTAAGCATAGCACAGCATCCGTACAATTACTTTTCGTTGAAGTGTCGTTAGACGGATGGTTGCATTCTGATGAAACTGGGAAGGATACAGATGCTTTTTCTCATATAAAAGTTCGGAATCGAGTTCCGTTTCGAAATAAGCATGCTGACCAAAATATTCCGTATTGGAAGGTGGGGTCTGGGCATTATAGCCTGTAAATGCATATACATAGGGATGAATCGTACAATCCAGTGTGTAATGGCCCATAAATCCACAGATGTAAGCGTCTGCAATAGAGAGGGAATGTTTTTTCCCTGCAAAAAGTTTGCGGCTTTGCAGCAGATTGCCAAAGAACTGGCCAGTATCCTTGCGATGTGCCAGATCTCCAATATTTTTTCGATGCATCAGGTAAGAGGGAAGATAGTAAAAAAACAGATCAGGTCCCTGCAGACCAAGTGCATATGCGCTGTGATCGCGTCGGATCATATTGTGCATGGATGTGGAGGTCAGACGTCTGCATGCGTCTACGCCAAACAGATAGTGGGTGGTAAAACCCGGCATACAATCACTCCAATCTTCAGTAAATAATCAATTTTTTAAAGAAACAACAGCATTATAGTATATTTTATTGCTTCGGTCAATTTGCGGCAGAAGTAAATATTTTAGGTTGACTTTACATAAGATAGTGGTATAATGTCACGTAGTATTAAAAACTACGTTTTGAGTCTGCAACAAAAATTATATCCAAAAATCGTTGGAAAAATGCACAAATCATGTTTTTTTAGACATTTTCAGAAGATTGTATATTGCAAACATACATGGTTTTGTGATTGAATATGTTCATTCGGTGGAAAAACAACTATACTTCCAATGGATGAAATATCTTATGATTTATTTACACAAGAAAGAAAACGGAGGAGTAAGAAAATGGCAAGTTTAAAAGATGCGGCAGAAAGACAGGCGTTTTCGCTCGCTATCGATGCTACGTTAAAGAGTCTGAATAAGGACAGAGAGAAAGGTTTGCTCAATATTGTAAACCTCGCACAGAAGTTTATGGGAAGCAATTTCCGTTCTGAGGCATACGAAGGCGCAAAGAAAATGATTCAGAATCCGGACAGCAAGTGGATGCGTTATGTGAATCGTCTTTTGGATGAGACAGATCCGCATGTTGCCAAGATGACAGCACTGAATCTTGGATATCAGGCAGCGTTTGCAGGAACCAAGAAGATTCGTAAAATGAGAGAAATTGAGAACTGCAATATTCCGTGGCTCATTCTTATGGATCCGACCAGTGCATGCAACCTCCATTGTACAGGATGCTGGGCAGCAGAGTATGGTCATAAATTAAATCTGACATTTGATGAGTTAGACAACATTGTTACACAGGGTAAGGAACTGGGCGTATATTTTTATATGATGACCGGTGGAGAACCACTGGTGCGCAAGGCTGATATCATCCGTCTGTGTGAGAAACACAATGACTGCGCATTCCATTGCTACACAAACGGAACACTTGTAGATGAGAAGCTTTGCGAGGATATGAAGCGTGTAGGAAATCTTTCCCTTTCCATTTCCCTTGAGGGATTTGAAGATGCCAACGATTTCCGACGTGGAGAAGGTGTATACAATAAAGTCCTTCACGCAATGGATCTGTTACATGAGAACGGACTGATCTTTGGAAACAGTGTATGTTATACAAGCAAGAATATGGATGCGGTTACCAGTGATGAGTTCTTTGATCTTCTGATCGAGCATGGAAGCCGTTTCGCATGGTATTTTCATCTGATGCCGGTAGGAATGAAGGCTTCACCGGAACTGATGCCGACCAAGGAGCAGAGAGAATATATTTACCACAGACTGCGTGAAGTTCGTGGATTTGAAGGTGGAAAAGAAATCTTCGTTATGGATTTCCAGAACGATGGTGAATACGTTGGAGGATGTATCGCCGGAGGACGTAACTACTGTCATATTAACCCGAAGGGTGATGTAGAGCCATGTGTATTTATTCACTACTCTGGAGCAAACATCCGCGAGAAATCCCTGCTTGAGTGTCTGAAGCAGCCGTTGTTTATGGCTTACCGTGATAACCAGCCATTCAACGAAAACATGCTTCGTCCATGTCCGATGCTTGAGAATCCGGAGATTTTACAGAAGATGGTTCATGAGACCGGAGCTCATTCTACAGATGTAGAACAGGAGGAGCCGGTTGAGCATCTGTGTGGAAAGTGCGTAGATTACGCAAAGGATTGGCAAGAAACAGCAGATAAACTCTGGGCTGCACATCCATATAAGCAGAAGGGATACACAAACTTCAAAAAGAAATAATTCGATTACTGTTCGCAGGGTAACCTGTGAACAGTAACATAATTCACACAAAATTAAGATTTCAGACAGGATTCCCGGTTTACATGCCGGGAATTTTGTTGTATTGTAATGGCATGAAACCAAAATTTAAAATCAAACTTCAATACGATAAAAAAAATAACATCTGGGCGGCGATTGCAATTATATTGGCAGTCGTAATGTATGTGACCATTGATTTTTCCATTGTTGCATTGATCGCATATGGATTTCTGTACTATCTGGTAAAAAGTCTGCATCTGGAACTGGATGACCGGTGTCCGTGGCTCTGGACACTGATTCTGTTTATCGGAGGTTCCTGTCTCACCACTTTTTCGATACAGTATATGCTGCTTGATCCTGAAAACTTTACGAGGACAACGTACGAGAAGCTCTTTTTAAATGTGCTTTGCTGTCTGATTGTCTATTTTGTTGTGCAGATTTTTACGAACAACAGTGGGCTGACCTGCATCATTGCCCATGTGTCGCTGCTTTCGTTTGGATTTGTAGACTATTTTGTATATCTGTTCCGCGGAAATGAATTTACGTTTTCCGATATCAGATCCATTGGAACCGGTCTGAGTGTGGCGGGAAATTATAAATTGCAATTGAACGATCGTGGAGTATATGTGATCTTTCTGGCAGCATTGTTTATTGCTTTTGTCCGCAAATGGCATGTCCGGTTTACCGGAAAAATTCAGATGCGGGTAATTTCTGTGATGGCGATTGCCTTAAGTTGTGTGATCATTGCAGCAAATGCTTATGATGTAAACACAGAGACGTGGGAACAGAAGGGAACTTATCGCAATGGATATCTGTTGAATTACGTACTGGGGATTCGTGACAGTTTTATTTCTGCTCCGGAAGGATATTCCAAAGATAAGATCAAAGAACTGGAGAAAACCTATCAATCCGATAAAAAGGATTACAGCACAACAAATGAAAAAGCAAAAAATCCGACGATCATTGCCATTATGAATGAATCGTTTTCCGATCTGAGTGTGTTGGGGGATCTGCAGACCAACATGCCGCTCACACCGTTTATCGATTCTTTGAAAGAGAATACAACGAAGGGATATGCACTTTCGTCGGTATTTGGCGCGAAGACTCCTAATTCGGAGTGGGAATTTATGTCCGGAAATTCCATGGCATTTCTTCCGATGGGATCCGTTGTTTATCAGCAGTATATCAGTGATACTCCGACAACGATTGTGTCAAATCTGAAAGATGACGGGTATACGTGCATTGCCATGCATCCATATTATGAAACCGGATGGAGCCGGAATCTGGTGTATCCGCATATCGGGTTTGACGAAATGCACTTTATTGATTATTTTGACCAGACAAAGATCCTGCGGGAATATATTACCGACCAGGAACTGTATGATAAGATTATCAAGCGTTATGAAAACCGTAAAAATAATGAAAAACTGTTCTTTATGGGAATTACCATGCAGAACCACGGTGGTTATACGGAAACCTATGACAATTTTCCGGAGAATTATTATAAAGTTGGACGTTCTTATACGGATGCCAACCAGTATCTGTCCCTGGTACACGAGAGTGATGAGGCAGTAAAAAACCTGATCAGTTATTTTTCAAAGGTAGATGATCCGGTAGAAATCATTTTCTTTGGAGATCATCAGCCAAGCTTAAACAGTAATTTTTATCCGATTCTGAATGGAAAAGGACTCACAGGGCTGACGGAAGATGAACTGGAAAAACTGTACACAGTTCCGTTTTTTATCTGGACCAATTATGATACACCGGAAGAAACGGTAGACATTACCAGTCTTGATTATCTGTCTACCATGGCACTGGAACGGGCTGGAATTGAGCTTCCGGCATACAATAAGTTTCTGGCAGATATGCAGGAGGTTGTTCCAGCCATCAATTCCAGAGGCTATTATTCCAAGAGTAAAGGCTGCTACCTGCATATCGATGAGGCCGAGGGAGAAGAAAAAGAATGGATTGAAAAGTATCATATGCTGCAATATAATTCGATGTTTGACAAAAAGAACCGCAGCAGCTTTTTCTTCCCATATAATCTAAAAAGCAAGTAGAACAATCAGGCAAGGGGAATCAAGATGAAACTGAGTGAGTTATTAGCGTATGACAATATTGTAATACAGTGCCATGACAATCCGGATGCAGATACCATTGCATGTGGATTTGGGGTCTATCTGTATTTGAAATCCAAAGGAAAAGAACCACGTCTGATTTACGGAGGGCAGAATGTGATCCGGAAAACGAATCTGGTGATGCTGATCCGGGATCTGAAAATACCAATCGAGCATGTGGATTATCTGCACAAACCAGAGTTATTGGTGATGGTGGACTGCCAGTACCATTCCGGAAATTCTGCAGTGTTTGAAGCAGAACATATTGCTGTAATTGACCATCACCGGATCTGCACGGAATTACCAGAGCTTTCCGAGGTGCGTTCTAATCTGGGCGCGTGCTCGACACTGGTCTGGAATATGCTCAAAACAGAAGGATTTGATGTACGAGGTAATCGTGAGTTGTCAACAGCACTGTATTATGGATTATATACGGATACCGGAAGTTTGACGGAAATTGTACATCCGCTAGACCGGGATCTGCGTGACGAGGCAAACTTTGACCCGGCAATCATGAGGAAACTCCGCAATGCCAATCTTTCGCTGGAAGAACTGGAAGTTGCTGGAGCAGCACTTCTTCATACGGATTATGTAGAAGAATTTCGTGCCGCGATTGTAAAAGTGGGGCAGTGTGATCCGAATATTCTCGGACTGATTTCCGATCTGGTACTGGAAGTGGATGCGATTGATATCTGTGTGGCATTTAATCTGCAACCAGAAGGTGTGAAGTTTTCAGTGAGAAGCTGTGTGAAAGAAGTCAAGGCGAGTGAACTTGCGGCAGAGTTGTGCAAAGGAATTGGTTCCGGTGGAGGACATCTGGAAAAAGCGGGTGGCCTGATTCCGATGGAATTGATGACACAGGAATATTTAAAGTTTTGCAAAGAACATCATTTTGCACCACGCATGGAGTATGATGCACAGGGAAGACATGAACAGCCGGCAGCTTCGGGTATTAAATCTGTTATCGAGCAGCGTATGCGGGACTATATGGGAAATACCGATATTGTGTATGCACAGGATTGCAGAATAGAGGCAGAGGATGCAAAGACGTACTGCAGACGCTCCGTTCCGTGGGGATATGTCCGGGCAACGGATCTCTTTGCGGAGGGAACGCAGGTGACTGTGCGGACTCTGCAGGGAGATATGAAAGCTACAGTGGAAGCAGGAATTGTTTTTATCATTGGACCGAAAGGGGAATGTTTCTTTCGTAATGAAGAGGCTTTTATGGAAGAATTCCGGATTTACACGGATTGGAAGTTTGATCTGAGAAATGCAGAGTATGAACCTACCATCAAAGATGTAGAGAAAGGAATCATCGTAGAACCGATGAAATGTGCAAAGGTCTGCGTGCCAAAGGGAACTACAATTGTTCGTGCACGCAGGCTGGAGCGCAAGGTAAAACTGTTCCGGGATAAAGATGAAAACGAACAGTATACACTTGGCCGGGTTGGAGATTACATGGTTGACAGCAGTGATACGATCAACAATATCCGGATTATGCGTAAAGATCTGTTTGAAGAAATCTATCGGGATTCCGGTGAGCAGGAAGAGCAAAAAAGTGTGATCTTTGATCTGGACGGAACCTTGTTATATTCGTTGGAAGATTTAAAAAATGCTACCAACGCGGCATTGGAGTCACAGAATATGCCGACTTGTACGCTGGATCAGGTGCGCAGATATGTAGGAAACGGGGTGCGCATGCTGATGGTGCGTGCCGTGCCGGATGGGGAGAAAAACCCGAAGTTTGAAGAGACATTTGCGGAATTTAAAAAATATTACGGGGAGCATTGTCTGGATCATACAAAGCCATATCCAGATATCATGCATCTTTTGACTGAATTAAAGGCGCGCGGAGTGAAGACAGCAATTGTATCCAATAAGCTGGACTCGGCAGTAAAAGAATTGGATGAACGTTTTTTCCGGGGTTATATGACTACGGCAATCGGTGAGATGGAAGGTGTGGCAAAAAAACCGGCACCCGATATGGTACAAAAAGCCATGAAAATTTTAAAAACGGACACGAAGAAGGCCATTTATGTAGGTGATTCCGAGGTGGATATTCAGACCGCGGAAAACACGGGACTTCCATGTGTTTCGGTCATGTGGGGATTCCGCGATGCGGAGTTCCTTCGTAAAAACAGAGCACAGGTACTTATTCAAAGACCACTGGAATTGTTGTACTTAATTTAAAAGTTATGGTATCATATAACCAACATACAAGGACAGGAGAAAAAAGATGGAAGAAAGAATTTCAGGACATACAGGGTTACTTGCACTGATCGGTTCGCCGGTAGGACATTCCGGTTCCCCGGCAATGTACAATTACAGCTTTGCAAAGCTGGGGCTGGATTATGCATATGTTGCATTTGATGTAAAAGAAGATCAGGTAAAAGAAGCACTTGACGCGGTGAAACTGTTTCATATGCGTGGAATCAATGTGACGATGCCGGATAAGACCGAGGCGGCAAAGTATGTGGATGAGCTGTCTCCGGCAGCACAGATTATCGGAGCTGTAAACACAATTGTCAACGATGACGGCAGATTGACCGGATATATCACGGACGGAGAAGGCTTTGTACACAACCTCAAGGACCATGGCGTAGATATTAAAGGAAAAAAGATCACGGTCGCAGGCGGTGGCGGAGCTGCGACAGCCATTCAGGTACAATGTGCATTAGATGGAGCCAGAGAGATCACGATTTTCAATATTAAGGATGCATTTTTTGAGCGTACTCTTCAGACCGCAGAAAAGATCCGAAAAGCAGTGCCAGGAATTGTTGTCAATGTATATGACATTGCGGATACGGCAAAGATGACAGAGGAGATCACATCCAGTGACATTTTTGCAAATGCGACGATCGTTGGTATGAAACCGATGGATGACCAGAGTGTGGTAAAAGATTTATCTGCATTTCGCCCGGGATTGGTTGTATGTGATGCGGTTTATAATCCGGCAGAGACAAAACTGTTGCGGGAAGCAAAAGAAGCAGGATGTACCTGTATTGGAGGTAAGGGAATGCTTCTGTGGCAGGGAGTTGCTGCATTCCGGTTATATACAGGTATGGATATGCCGGTAGAAGAAGTAAAGGAGAAATTTTTTCATGAATAAAGGAAAGAAAAATATTTTCCTGATCGGTTTTATGGGAGCCGGTAAAAGCACGATTGCACGTGCGATAAAGCAAAAGCTGGGTTATCCGGTTGTGGAGATGGACGAGCGTATCGTAAAAGAACAGGGAATGCCGATCAGCAAAATTTTTGAAACATACGGAGAACTTTATTTCCGGGAGCTTGAGACAAAACTGATCCAGTCACTAAATCAGCAGGAGCCGACAATCGTATCCTGTGGAGGCGGTGTGGCAATGCGACAGGAAAATGTAGACTGCATGCGGGATGGGGGAAGCGTTGTATTTCTTACGGCAACACCGCAGACCATATACGAACGTGTAAAAAACAGTACGGACCGTCCACTTTTAAACGGTCATATGAATGTTGCATACATTTCTGAACTGATGGAAGTACGCCGGCCAAAGTATGAGGCGGCTGCAGACATTCTCGTAGCTACGGATGGAAAAACAAAAGAAGAAATCGCAGAAGAAATTATTGGGCGACTGGAGGAATAAGCGTGAAATTTAATTGGGATAATATTGTATTTCAGATGCTGGGAAAACTTGTGGACTGCGTGTGGGTCAGCATTTTATGGGTGATCTGCTGCATTCCGGTTTTTACGATCGGGGCATCGACCACCGCGCTGTATTACACGGTACATAAATCCATCCGCGGTGACCGCGGATATACCACAAGAACCTTTTTCAGAGCGTTCAGGGACAACTTTAAGGCTGCAACACTGCCATATCTTATATGGCTGGCCGTTATGATTGTTCTGGGCTGTGATGCCTATATCACCTATCAGGTATTAAAAACCGGCAGTATGAAGGGCGCATTTTTCTATTTCTTTCTGGTTATGATTGCTGTTGCGATTATGTGGAGCGCATTTTTATTTCCATATATTGCAAGATTTGAAAATACCGTAAAACAGACATTGAAAAATGCATTCCTGCTGATGGTAAGACATCTGCCATGGTCACTGTTGCTGCTGGTGATTTTGATTGCATCGGCTCTGTCGATTTATATTATACCGGTACTGCTTGTGGTAATTCCGGCAGTTGCATCGATTGTATTTGATTTTATTTTAGAGCGCCTGTTCCGCCGCTATATGAGTCCGGAGGATTTAGAGCGTGAAGAGGAAAATGATATGTATGCATCATAATACATAAATAAAAACAAAAAGAGAGGGAGAAACAAATGAGTGTAACAATTTCTGAAGCAGTAAAGTATATCGGAGTAGATGATAAGACGATTGACCTGTTCGAGAGCCAGTATGTGGTTCCGCATGGCGTATCTTATAATTCTTATCTGATTTTTGATGAAAAGGTAGCTTTGATGGATACGGTAGATGCCAGGGGCATGGAGCAGTGGGAGAAGAATCTGCTGGCCGCATTAGACGGACGGAAAGTGGATTATCTGATAGTTTCCCATCTGGAGCCGGATCATGCCGGAAGTATCGGACGTTTGGTAGAGCTTTTCCCGGAAGTGACCCTGGTGGGAAATGCCAAGACATTTCAGATGCTTCCACAGTTTTTTGACGAGCTTCCGGTAGATGAGAACCATAAAATTACAGTGGCAGAAGGAGAGTCTTTGTCCCTTGGTACCCATACGCTGAATTTTTATATGGCACCGATGGTACACTGGCCGGAAGTGATGGTAACTTATGAGAGCAGTGAAAAGATTTTATTCTCGGCAGACGGATTCGGAAAATTCGGTGCACTGGATTATGAAGATCCGGAAGGATGGGCCTGTGAAGCGAGAAGATATTACTTTAATATTGTAGGAAAATACGGTGCACCGGTACAGGCACTGTTAAAGAAAGCAGCAGGACTGGATATCCAGACGATCTGTCCACTGCATGGTCCGGTATTAAAAGAAAACCTTGGTTATTACATTGGATTATATGATACCTGGAGCAGCTATAAGCCGGAGGATAAGGGTGTTCTTGTAGCATATGCATCGATCCATGGAAATACTGCAAAAGCAGCACAGAAATTTGCTGAGATGCTGCGTGCCAAAGGAGTAGAGAAAGTTTCTGTCATGGATCTTTCCCGTGATGATATGGCAGAAGTTGTGGAAGATGCGTTCCGTTATGACCGTATGGTTCTTGCAGCAGCAAGTTACGATGGCGGTGTATTCCCATGTATGCAGGACTTCCTGCATCATTTACAGTCCAAGGCATTCCAGAACCGTACCGTAGGTATTATTGAGAACGGTACCTGGGGACCGACGGCCGGAAGAACGATGAAGGGAATTCTGGAAACCATGAAAAATATTATCATTGTGGAGCCGATGGTAACGATCCGTTCCGCCATGAAAGAGTCCGACCTACCAGCAATGGAAGCTCTGGCAGATGTGATTGCAAATGCATAAGCACTTCGGAAAACGGACCAAAAAGAAACATCATATTGTGCTGATCTGTTCCGCTGTGGTCATTGCGGCGTTTGTGCTTCGCATGCCGGTGGAGATGAATGTAGCAGATGCCTGTGGAATGCAGCAGAAGGTCAATGTGCTTAGCAGCAGTATGCATAACCGGCAGGCGGAGGATTACCTGAATGATGCAGGAGAGTTTTGCATTTCCCAGACAGTGCTCAGGGAAGGGAAACCGTCCGTTGTTCCGCAAGTCAGGCGAATCGGGCTTCGTTTCCTTCCGGTGAGCCATATGACACAGCAGTGGCTGCTGGTACAGAGAATTCTGACCTCGAAGCCCAAATTTCTTGTTCCACCGGCGCGTCGGCTGATCGTCGGGCGGTATATCCGCGCAAATCCCGTCTGTGTGTGACAGAATGAAACTCAGGGGATACAAAAAAATTTGGATAGAGACAGGAGAACAAGCATTATGAGAAAAACAAAGATTATTTGTACCATCGGACCTGCAAGTGAAAGCGAATCTGTACTGACACAGATGTGTAAAGCCGGCATGAATGTAGCCAGATTAAACTTTTCCCATGGAAGCCATGAGGAACATCAGAAGAAGATTGATACGATCAAAAAAGTGCGTAAGGCGTTAGGTCTTCCAATTGCGATCATGCTGGATACCAAAGGACCGGAGTACCGGATCAAAACCTTCGAAAACGGAAAGATCACGTTAAAGGATGGAGATACATTTACACTGACAACGGATGATATTGTGGGAAATCAGGAGAGAGTTTCCGTAACCTACAAAAACCTGATCAACAATCTGAAGGTGGGAGATCATGTCCTGATCAACAATGGTCTGATTATTCTGGAAGTAGAAAAGCTGAAAGCACCGGATGCCATCTGTAAGGTTCTTGTCGGAGGCGAGGTGTCGGATAAAAAGAGCATGAATTTTCCGAACAAGGTCATGGATCATGCATTTTTGAGTGAGCAGGATAAGAAAGACCTGCTGTTTGGTATCAAAAACGACGTGGATTTCGTTGCAGCATCTTTCGTCTCCGTAAAGAAAGATGTCGAGGATATGCGTAAATTCCTTGACGAGAACGGCGGCGAAGATATTGATATTATTGCAAAGATTGAGAACCGTTCGGGTGTGGAGCACATTGAAGAAATCTGTGAGATTGCCAATGGTGTCATGATTGCCCGTGGAGATCTCGGAGTCGAAATCCCGGGCATGGAAGTGCCTGCGGTTCAGAAGTATCTGATCAGTAAGTGCCGTATGCTCGGAAAACGTGTCATAACCGCGACCGAGATGCTCGAGTCCATGATTCACAATCCGCGACCGACACGTGCAGAGCTTTCCGATGTGGCAAATGCGGTATACGATGGATCATCCGCGATCATGCTGTCCGGGGAATCAGCTGCCGGTAAATATCCGGTAGATGCCGTGCGGAACATGGCAGAGATTGCTGAGTATACGGAATCCCAGATCAAATATACCAAGCGTTTCCGCACTTCTGATTTTGAGACAAGAAGCATTCAGGATGCCATTTCGCATGCAACCTGCGCGATGGCAGTTGATGTCCAGGCAAAATGTATTGTCGCAAGTACACTCAGCGGAACTACCGCACGTATGGTCAGCCGTTTCCGTTGTCCGGTAGATATCATCGGAATGACGACTTCCGAGAAGGTATGGCGGAAACTGAACTTAAGCTGGGGCGTAACTCCGGTTCTCTGCGAGGAATTCAGTTCGATGGAAGTTATGTTCTACCATGCAATGAAAAAGGCAAAAGAAGTACTTTCATTACAGACCGGAGATGCTGTTGTTCTGACCGGTGGTCTGATCAATGGCAAAGTAGGAAATACGAATGTGATTAAGGTAGAAACCGTAAAATAAAATAGAACATAAGCGAATGCTGTGTAGTTGGAAAGCGCATGTGACATCTCTGTTGCATGCGCTTTTCGTGTGCTTTTGTGAAAATTTACTACCTTTACGAGGAAAATAGTTTATGCTATAGTATATTTGTACAGAAATAATCAGACAATATTTACAGTTTACCAGGGAAAGGCAGGCCTATGGTAGAAAAAATCGATCAGAAGAAGTGCAGGGATATATCAACAGAGATTCAGGAGACTCTGGCAAAATGGGGAAAGTATTTTTTTTACTATTATCCCAAAGAACGCAGAATCAGACCATCGGAGTTTGCAGCCCGTCACAAGGGAATCGTGGAGAATGTTGCGGATCTGGAGCATAGTATCCTCATGGACAGAATTATGGAAAAAGAGAAACTGTTAAAACTGTTTCAGGATATTGACCATGGCGCAAAGACGGTAAGTGCAAAGATTCAGTCTTCGGGAAAAGACATGGTATATCAGATCTCTATGGGTAGGATTCAGGGCGGTTCACAGAAACAACCGGAATATGTATTGGGTCTGATCGAACAGATCAGGGCAGACACACGCCAGAATGAGATTATTCAGGCACTGGGAAGCAATTTTAACAGTGTATATTATGTAGATGTGGATCATGATAAGGTATATGCATATAA
>ENA-UERN01002518-UERN01002518.1-human-gut-metagenome-genome-assembly--contig:-NODE-2518-length-14151-cov-4.219625_pt1 | contig 14151 bp, 11 predicted proteins | sample MGYA00242950_ERZ507950 | MGnify/ENA primary metagenome ERZ507950 (study PRJEB26167, sample SAMN06115515) | human gut metagenome | host: Homo sapiens | place: China:Ningxia | collected 2014-11-26...
GAAGAGAACTGATCGCGGAGCGCAACCATTCCGGAAAGCAGTCGGGGCCGATTCCATTGTAAATGGAGGCCAGTTCCGTCAGTTTGTATTTCCCGAGAATTTCCCGGTTCTCCAATTTCAATTCCTCTGCGAGTTCCTTCAGGTGTTTGATTTCTCTGAGGGTTGCCATTTTTCTCCTTTTACAGTTTGAATTCGGGGCGCTTCCAGACGATATCCTGACCGACAACCGTTAGAACGTCGCCATCATTACCGAGCTTCAGCGGGCGGGCCTTGCCGTGACGGACAATCAGAAGCGTCGGCAGACTTCCTGCCGGCGGGACGGAATTCTGGTCGAAAAGACTGCCGTTGATGGCGGTCCAGAAGGTGCCGTCCCATACGTAAAGATTGCCGGTAGCAATGACGAAATAGAATTTCGGGAGCGGAGCAAGAATCTCCTCCCGCTCAGATTCCGTGTTCAAAAAAACGATATCCGCCAGCGGGATGCGCAGCGAGCCGTCGTCATAGAACAGCTCGCGCGAATCGGTGGCGACGATGAACTGACCATCCCGGATATCGGAGGTCTGCGCCTGGAAACGGCTGGCGACAGTCGGTTTGAAGGTTCCCATGGTTGATTACTCGATGGTCTGCCAGGATATGGGAGCGACATACAGACCGTCGGACTGAACCTTGATCAGATTGTCGGCAGTCGCCGATATCTTTACATTGGCAGTGACGACCTCTTTATCTATGGCAACTACGATGCTGTCGGTCGAGCCGCCGGTGTAAACGTCGATCAGATCACCGAGGTCCACATCGAATGTGGAATCGTCGGTCATGGTCAGCGTCAGAATATGGGTTTCTGCATCGTAAGCGGCCGCGGCCAGGAACTGTTCGACCGGGAGATTGATTTCAATGGGCACGCCGCCGTTTGTGGTCAGTGTGAGTTTGCCGCTCGTGCCATCAAAAGTCGCGCCATCGACCAGCCCGGAGAGCTTCAGCGGAGTGGTGCTTGCAGTGCCCTTTTTGACGGTGATGGTTTTATCCGCATAGGTCACATCGGTGACCGCTCCGCCTCCTGCGACTACGCCTTCGATGGCAGTGTCAACGTAACTTTTTACCGCTTTGGCAGTCGGAACTTCGGCATCGCTGGCTGCGTCACCGATAACGGTGTTGACGGCCATCTGAATGGTGACCCATGCCGTTCCGTTCCATGCTTTCGCCTCCTTGGTTGCGGTATTGACATAGACCGTGCCGACCAGACCGGCGGCCGGGAATTCCGTCACCAGTTCGATGGGATGCGAATATGGAACCGTGCCTTTGAAAATGCGGTTTTTGTCGGTCAGAAAATAAAGGGCGCCGGGATCTTTGACCGCGAGCGCGGCATACTGTGCATCGGTGATTGCAAAAAACTGAACTTGACTCATGATGTTTCCTTATTCTTCATCCGGTATGGATTGCCATTCAAGGCCGGTACCGGGGGAAATGTTATTTTGAGAGAAACCGCCCGGGTTGAGGATGACTCGGACTTTGTCCGCATCCAGCCGAGCGGCAGTGATCGCCAGTCCGAGCGGTACGTTCCCGCCGGCGAGTGTCACTGCAGACTCCCGCACCGCGTCCCAATAAACCATGGCGCCGGGACTGAACGAACATCGGACGGGTTTGAGAACATCGAATATGCCGCTGAGGGCGAGGCTGCCCAATTCGCCGGCTTTGATCGGGATTTTCGCGACGCCGACAAGGTCGCCGAAAAAAACAATCTCACCGGCGGCGACATCCTTTCCCGGCACTATGTCGATGCTTTCACTGCGTTGGACATATCGGGCCTGCATGTGTGTTACTCCGAAACGACCGGCAGGAGCTGAATAGCCGGATCAAGGTAAACAAATCCGGTTGCGCTATACCAGGAAAAATGGATTTTGACATCGACATTCGAAGCCTGCTCGACGGCAAGCGGCATTACCAGCTTGATCTGCTGCAGTTCCGAATCGTTGTTCCAGACGCTTTCGGCATCCTCCTGCCACTGTCCGGCAATGGAACTGAAGTAGGTCTCCTCTGTCCCGTCCGCATGAGTAACGGTGGCCTGAATCAACAGTTTCCGGCTGAGCTGATCGAAGTTGCTCATCCCTTTCACCGCTGCATAGAGGATCAGATTGTGCATCCCGGCCTTTTCGGCGGTCAGGCGGATGCCGGTGAATGGCGCCCGTCCGAGCGAGAGGAACCCGGAACCATCGGCACTATTATTATAGAGCTTCAGACATGCCGGCGCTCCGCCGGTACGGTGAACATTCCAGGTGTCGGTGATGTAATTGTTCGAGCGGCAGGTGTAATGACCGGAATCGCTTTCGTTCGCGCAGACGCAGTTATATCCGTTCCAAACATCAGTGGCCGTACTGCACTGATTGCTTTTCAATGCGCCGTTTGAAACATCCACATAAATGAAAGAAGAGTCCGAATAATTGGACCCGATCGCCGGATCATCGGCACTGCCCACCGTGGCGGCGTTCGCTTTGCCAAGGGTGAGTTGATGAACCCGAAGCGTGGTTCCTTCCGCCGCGCAAATGGCATAGCCCGGATAAAAGGTCTCGACAGTGCTGATGTCCCCCGTGACGCGGCGCAATTTGACTGAGCCTTTGATCTCGCAATTATGCAACTGAGCGCCGAAACAGTAGAGCGCCACACCGCGGGGATGGCTCACTGTAATGCCGCTGACCATGACCGGTTCCCAACTGCCTTCATTGTAGCTGCGTTCGCTGAAAGAAAGTTCCAGCGCAGAATAGTAATTGTACCGACCGCAGTCATCGGTTCCGTACTTGGCTTGGTCGTAATAAAGACCGTTTCCTTCGTTATCCACACCATCCGTTTCCGCCATTTGAATGGAGATGTTTTTGACGCTCTTGCAATATCCCGGGGTCGTGATATTGGAAAAGCCGGAAATGGAGCAGATGTGTCCGTTGCTCTCAATGCGCCAGCACTTCGGCAGTTTGATGTCGATGTCCTCAATCCGGTATTCGTGATTGGAAAGGCATCGAATCATCGACTGACCTACGCGCAGAATGCCGGGTGTTTCGGTTCCGAGTTTCCGGTCGAGGATGTTGACCCGGAACTTCTTCAACAGACAATACTGATTCTTTGCCGAATAAAACAGACCGGGGAGATAACCCCAGGTGCCGTTGATCAGGATGTTGCAGGTGATGTTTTCGTAATGTCCGAAAGCATCCTCGCCACTCCCGTTTGTGAAACATAACGGAATGCCGCCGCTGGGACCGCTGTCTCCGCCGTACTGGCTGGAGGTCGCAAAAACCTGAATGTCGTTGGCGGTAATGAAGTGGGCGTTTTCGAGATAAATCGCGTGACCGTATCCCCCATAGTAATCGCTGCTTGAAACCATGTTCACAATACAATGTTTCAAAGAGAAGACTTTCGGAAACTTGGCTTCGATGTACGATTTGGCGCTCGATGTGGAGGTCTGTTCGGTGTAGTTCTCTTTGTCAATGTCGACTCCTTTGGCGCCGAACCGGCAATATTCGAAAATCAGCGAAGCCTCGTAGTTTTGATTCGGGAATTTGAAAATCGACGCATAGGCTGGAGTATTATCCCGAAACACATTGGCACGATAAAGTACGAAGCACTTTGCCTGATCAAGCTGGAGCGATTTGACCGAATCGCCATAAGGTTCGGAGCCGGTGTCGGCTTTAAGGTTGGCATACTCAGCGGCGTCCGCTCCCCAGGCGGCGCGGGCTTCAGGCGGAACAAACTGCCACATAGGATCGCTTTCCTTGGGCATTCCAAGAAACATCAGATGGGTAATGTCCGCATTGCTGCCCTGCGGAAGTTGTACCGCATTCTCTTCTGCGGTACGGCGAATCAAAAAACAGGTCGCATTTTCAATATCTCCGGCTGAGGCAGGGAGGACATTCAACGGGGTCGCGGGATCGGTTCCGTCGCCGTTGTCGGCGGCGGATGGATCGACGTACTTCACCACAAAGTTCGTGTTGGAAAAAAGCATGAAAAGATTACTCCTTTATTCGATCGGAATTGCAAAATGGTCGGGGATGATGGGATAGTCGCTCGGCTTGATCTCCGCATCGGCTTCGGGGATATCGGCCTCGGGGAGTCCGGTCAGTCCCTTGCCGCTGCTACCGCCGCCGACCAGCGAAGCGGAGCGCAGGGTGTTGGGATTGATGGTGCGGAAAGACACACTGCTGACCAGCGCTTCGTCCGTATCGGCTCCGGGCAGAACCCGCCAGGCGACGGTTCCGTTGCGGACGCAAAGCACCTCGTCCTCTTCGCCGAGCGGAACGCCGCGGACAACGTTATTCATGACCAGCAGCAGTGCGGGCTGAACAGCGGGAAAGGACTGATCGTCAAACCCGGCCCCGTTGGTTCCCGGTTCCCCTTTCGGGCCGGGATCACCCGGCAATCCGCGCGGACCGATGATGCCTTGAATGCCCTGTTCGCCTTGAGGACCAACCGGACCGGCAGGACCGATGTCACCTTGCGGACCGACCTCTCCCTGCGGGCCGACTTTGCCCTGCGGTCCCTGAATGCCCTGTTCGCCCTGGGGGCCGACCGGACCGACGTCGCCCCGGTCGCCTTTCGGCCCCTGGGGGCCGATCGGGCCGGGTTCTCCCTGTTCGCCTTGAGGGCCGGTGTCGCCGATATCACCTTTCGCCCCTTTTTCCCCCGGTGGTCCCTGAATGCCTTGTTCGCCCTGAGGGCCGGGTTCCCCCTGTGGACCGATCGGACCGATGTCACCTTTTTCGCCCTTGTCGCCTTTGATACCCTGTGGACCGACCGGACCGACATCGCCTTTAATGCCCTGCGGACCGATTTCCCCCTGCAACCCTTGGGGACCCCGGAACGGAATTGCCTCCGACCAATCCCCGGTGGCATCGGAGAGTTTGACATAAAGGTTGCCGGATCCGGTATCCATATATGAGAAGGTTTCGACGGCATCATCATACAAAAGCCGCTCTTCGAAACTTCCTGCAGCGTCGATCTTGAAGGCTTCACCGCGTTCGCCCTGTTCTCCCTGCGGACCAGCCGGGCCAATTTCTCCTTGCGGTCCTTTTGCACCGGTGTTGCCTTTCGCGCCTTGCGGTCCGACCGGACCGATGTCCCCCTGATCGCCTTTCTCTCCCCGGGGACCTGCCGGGCCAATCGGGCCGACATCACCGACTTCTCCCTTCTCCCCCTTGGGACCAGCCGGGCCGACGTCGCCCCGGTCGCCCTTCTCTCCCTGCGGTCCCCGGAACGGAATCGCAGGAGACCAATCCCCCGCAGCAGTCGATTGTTTGAGATAAACGTTTCCAGAATCCACATCCATGTAGGCGAAATTCACGCTGGCGGCATCATACCGGTCGCGTCCGGCCAAAGTACCGGTCGCGTCGATTCTAAAGGCTTCGCCGCGTTCTCCCTTGCTGCCAGTGTTTCCCTGCGGCCCCGGTACTCCTTCCGGGAGCATGATCGCCGTCGACCAGAGTTGATCCGGATGCTGCGGATTGCGGATACGAATGAAACGGTCATCCACCGACTGCGCGTCGTGCCAGTTGGCGGCTCCGGTAGCGCTGAATTGAATCTCCAGCCCGGCTTTGAGCAGCGCATAAATCTGTTCGGAGGAGAGCGTCCGGTCCGGCAGCGGCTCAGGCGAACCGGTGCCGTCATCACTGCGCCGGTTGCGAACGGTCATATTAAACTGCCAGACGGCGGATGGCGCGGTTTGCCCCGGATCAATGCCGATCAATTCGGCCCCCAGATTCAGCGACTGCTGACTGCCGATTGCTTTGACCAGCTCTGCTGTATTGAGCTGGTCAAACTTTATGTGCAGTTCATTTTTCGTACTGGTGATGGATGTGGTTTCGATCTGCGGCGGGGTATTGGTATCCCAATCGCTGGCGAGGACGAGTTTCCAGGTACGGTTTTCCAAATCCGCAGCCGGATATGCCAGACCATTCGAGGAGAAAATTTTCAGGACCAGCGTGGTCGGCATGCCGCGAATGATGGTCGGCAGCGTGGTAGTTGCCTTTTTCGAATCATCAACCAGTGTAGCGGTCAGCCGGTTGATGAGCAGATTAGCTGTGATGCTTTCCATTAGTTATTCTCCCGAAGTCTGAGGGATCAGCTCGATAGCCGGGTCGATATAAACATATCCGGACATGCTGTACCAGCAGAAGTAAATGCGGACATCCACCGGTTCTGAGTTCGGCAGATCAAGCGGCAACTCCAGACATCTCTGAGTCAGGTCTGAATCATTGACCCATTCCGAGACGGAATCGTCCACCCAGCGACCGTGAAGCGTACTCCAGTAGGTCCGGTCGTTGCCATTCGCATCTTTCACTGTTGCAGAGATCATGAAACGACGGAACATATCAGCATCCTCGGGGTACCCCTTGTAGGCGATGTGAGCTTTCAGCATGTGCCTGCCGGTGGTGGTGGGCGTCAACTGCATCCCCTTGAACGGGCGTCTCCCGAGAACCATCGTCCTCGTGGTATTATAATTATTGTTGTAGAGCTTAAGCGCCGCTGCGCCGCCTCCGGTGCGATGTACGCTCCAGGTGTCGGCGATGCCATTGGGACAACGGAAACAAAAATGGCCATCTTCACCCTCGTTATTACAACCGAACCCCTGGTAGATGTAATAATCGTCACTGCTCTGGTATGTCAGCGGGCGAAGCGGAATGTTGCATTTATCGACGAAAACATTCGCCCGATTGTTGTAAGAGGTGCCGACGGCGGGTTCCTGATTGTAAAGATAGGCCGGGTTGTCAATGTTGACGAACAGATCTTTGATTCGGACATGACTGCCATCGTATGCCCACAGCGCATATCCCGGAAACCAGGTCGACAGATGATCGATATCGGCTATGGTGTAATAACACGTCATCGACCCTTTCAAGGTGGCATTGGTCAGGCGCGCATTGTAAATATACAGCGACCGGCCGCGCGGATTGATCACAGTGAGGTTGTCGACAACCGGAACCTTGGCATAAGTTTCGCAGTCGCGGTTACTGAATTCCAAATGTGCGGCGACATAGTCGTCACCGCTGTTGGATGCATCAGAAAAACTGATCGGAGAGCCGATGGCGTTTTCTTCGTCCTCGCAGAGGGTGATAGTGATGTTTTTCACTTCTTTGACCACACCAGGCACATATGTTCCGGAAAAACAATCTGCCATATAGAGAACCGGCGAGGTACAGCGCCAACACTGCGGAATATTGACCGTGATGTTTTTGACCGAGAAATCCCGCAGATAATTGAAAGTCAGCAGAGATCTCTCAATATAGAGGTTGGCCGGGCGTACCGCACTCAGCCCGCGCGAAAGCTCAATGGAGATATTTTCAATGCGGGCGTTTAAATATCCATTCAGATAGATTAGCTGAGGAACATATTCATAGGTCCCGTTGAAAAGCAGAGTCTGAGAAACATTGCGGATCACGCATTCGATGCCGTCTCTGTTGTCGTCCGAAAGCGACAGCGGATAGTAACTATATGAGGAATAATTCATCGGCGAATAGACCTTGATGTCCTCGACGTGAAGAATTTCCGAAAAGCGACAATAAATTCCGTGGGGATTGTTGGTATTCCCGGTTACCGCGTGATTGATGACGCAGTCACGGATATTGAGCATCCGTGCATAGTAGATGTAAACGTAGGACTTCAGGCGGCTGGTCGTGAGAGCGCCGCCGCTGTAAGTCGGGTCATCGACATTGATCCCCCGGCTGCCGAATTTGCAATGCTCGAAAGAGAGGCACATCTTATATTCATTGCTGTTCGAAAAATAGAGGATATAATTGTCCGCATTGATCCCGTCGCGAAACAAATAGATGCGATGCAACAGGAAATGCCGGAGGTTCGGGAGCTGAAAGGTACCGTTGGCGACGGTACTTTTCGCATTGGCATATTTGGCTTCGTCCGCTCCCCAGGCGCTTTTTGCTTCCTCGGGGACGATATCGTACATCAGATCGTCCGGCGTCGGCATGCCCATCAGGAGCAGGTTGTAAATCTCCGTATTGGTGCCGTTCGGAATCGTCACGGAAGCTGTCTCATCGGTCCGGCGAATGATGTAGCAAGTGTCCGTTTCAAACGCATCGGCAGTAGCAGGAAGATTTTTCAATGCCAGAGCAGGAGTCGAGCCGTCCCCTCCGATGGCAATTGAAGGGTCGACATAAAGCACATTGAAGTTGACTGTGGAATAAAGCATAGGGCGTTCATCCTTTGAAGGTGGAATAAATTTCGAAGGTAGGAGCTGCGGGGATGGCGGGGATGATCATGACATTGAGACCGAGATTTCCGAACGCCGACCCACCGCCGTTTGTCCAGGGAGACAGCCGGGTTCGAGCGTTGATGATCGAGTAGTTGCTGAACACATCGTTGGAAAGCTCGGTCTCCTTAAAATTTATAATAACTTCGCCGTCAATCCCCTTTCTGATCGTTGCATTTTCAAAGACGATCCGTGTCACTTTTGCCACGGAGGTATTCTGATCGGCAACGAGGACATCGCCATAGACCGTTGCGTCATCGCCGAGATATTTGACCCATTGTACATTGGCAAAGTCTGACCAGACGGGATTGGTGATTGGCGTTCGGGAGATGATCTCCGCGCGATATTTGAGAGAATTTGCCGGAGTCAACGAAAAGCCCTGACCATCGCTTTGAGCAGCATAAGCCACATACAAATAAGATTCGGTTCCCGTATCTCCTTTCTTTCCCTCGGGAATTCGAAAGTCAAAAACCGCCTGGCTGGAACTTCCGGAGTTGCTGACCGCCACCGCCGAACCGGGCGAGCCGGTTGTGACTTTGCCCACTGTAATAGTTGCGGCATCGCCTTTGACTCCCTGCGGGATAACAAAGTCGAGGGTTGCATCATGTTCATCACCGGAATTGGACACGGTTGCCGATGATCCGGCAACTCCGGTGGTAACGCTGCCGACTTTTACGGTTGAACGTTCGCCGCGCGGTCCGATGATCAATGGCAATGTTTCGCTCCACTCCTGGCCGATTGCGGCATTGCGGAAATGGTAGTACCGTGCCGACTGCGGTGTTTCAGTCAAAACGGTCTCAACAGTGGTTTCTCCTGTCGTCTCAGCGGTGTGAGTGACCTCCCGTGTTGGAGAAAAAGCATACCATTCGCTGCCATCGTCGGAAAGCTCGACTTCGAGCTTGGCGGCAAAAAGTGCCCGAATCTGAGGAGCGGAATAGTTGCCGTCCTCGACCGGCGTCGGCGAACCGGCTCCGGCGTCACCACGGCGATTTCGAATGGAAATGTTGAACTGCAGCAAATAACTCGGGGTCGTTTCGCCAACCTCGAAGCCGACAAGCTCACAGCCGAAGGTTTTACTCTCGGCCGAACCAAGCGCCATAATCATTTCTTCGGTATTGGTTTCGGTCAGAGGAATATGAATTTCGTTGCCGGAAACGGTGATGCCGTCCGAAACCCGGATCTGCGGCGGAGTGTTGGTTACCCAATCATCGGCGATGACAAAATCCCACGAAGCGCACTTGAGCTGGGCGGCGGGAATCGGTTCTCCTTCACTGTCGAGCAGTTTCAGGATCAGTTCGGCGCGCATGCCTCGTGTCAGCGCCGGAAGCGAACTGATAGTCTGATTATAAGAATCCACGAGCTTGGCGTCAACGCTGTCCGCACGCAGAAACATGGTAATGATTTGCATGAAAACTCCTTATGAGTTGGCCTGAAATTTAAATCCTTTTTCGATGCCGAAATCAAGTACGCAATAAGCAGTACCTTCGTAGCCGATTTTGGCTGAGCGTCCTATTTCGCGTGAATACCCGGAAAAATTGCCGTCACTGTCATAGTTTGATTTATACTTGCTGCTTGGAACCGTGGAATTCCGGGGGATGGAATCGACATTGCCGAGCTTGATGTCAAGCTCCATGTCATTGCTCCAATGGGTTACAAGAGTTGTAATTCCTTCAGTCAGGCCGGAACCGGCGAGATCCAATGTGGAACTTTGAAGCTCTTGTGAATACGGAACCGGATTGAGCGGCTTGGAAACCTTGAAGCGAAAGATCAGATCGCATTCTGCCGTCGGATGCGGTTTCAGGGCCTTTTGGATCACGAGTGAGCGGGATTGAGCATATCCGCAATAGCCGTTCTTGCCGTCACGATCCTTTTTGTAATCAGTATTTCCTGACCATGCATAGAATTCTTGCGGAAAACTGTAAAATGTATCCTTGCGTGGGTCGCCTTCCATCACTTCTCGCATTACCGTCGAAATCGATTCCGAGAACGGCGGATCGTGACGAGCTGCGGAACGTGAGAGGGCTGTCCCGCATATCCCAGTGAAATTGACCATTGTGAGCTTGTTGATGACATTTCTCATGAAAGTGAACCATTCGCTCCACTTATCGGTGGTTGAACCGACGCCGGGATGCTCACAGACGCGGCAATCCTCTGCGTCAATCAGATCCGAATAAGTCCACATTTTCGGAAAATCGGACAAATCTTCTTTGTAATCGGTAAATTCCTGATTGACAAAACTCGGGGCGAGCATGTTAATCTCTTCCCGCAGAGCGGACATGGAGGCTGCCGACAACGGCCGACAGGGCATAATCGCAAGTAAGGCATCGTTAATTTTCCTTTTAACCAAAATCGCCCGCTCGATGATCGCTTCACGCAGAGCAACGGCATAATCAATGTTCGCCGGGTCGGGTTTCTCCCAGTTCATCCCTTTATCGTACCAAGAGGTCGGCAGAGTGTACTCAATTACCTCCATATCGCCACTTCCCCCATGTATGCCGGAGCCGATTCATTGCCCTGCACATAATCATAGAAGGTCAAAGTCAGATTGGAACCGGTAATTTCGGAATCTTCGGGCTTGCAGAATGTAAAGGTGACCGAAGATTTTTTATCCGGTTCCTTGCCTTCCCACCAGCCGCCGGGATTGTTGACGGTGCCGATTATCCATTTCCCGCCCTCGTAACGGATAGGACCATAGGTATAATGACTCGCGATCCGGTTGAAACTGCGGACGTAATAGCTCCCTTGGTTGTCTCTCCAGCGCGGCAACCCCACGCTCTTTATCCCGGTTTTGCCGCACTTCGGCTCGTATTCGCCACACAGTACACCCTTGGTCGACTGCCAGCGCGGAAACCAGAAATAAACCGTCTTATTGCTGCCGCCATTGTTGCGGTTAGTGCCACGGGGTTGAAGATAGGAATATTTCCCATCGCCGATGGAAGGAACTGAACCGGAATGAAAAGAATCCCCTTCAAATTCGTGAGTTTCCGAATTATAGACTTCCTTAGGCTCATAGCCCGGAAATACATTGCTCAGAACCCAACCGTAGCTTTTCGAACAGTAAAAGTACGTTGAGCCGTATTGCCAATAGATATAACCATTGACGTCATTATAAATCGGAGTAAAAATATTGTTGTCGATTTTTAACTGGTAAGACCAGAGTTGCTGGGTGATAATGTAATTGCCGAGGTTGGAATTTCCGTGGTAGAGAACAAGGAAACCTTCATCTGCGCCGACTCCCCGCCAGTATCCGCGTTGCGGAGCGTATCCGGGGATCGTGGGGGATCGCATCATGGTTGGAATGTAGTGAAAACTCATGATTCATTTCCTCCGGTCACTTTGAGCATCGCCCGATGGCCGATGATCCAACTTCCTGCAGGGAGGGTGGAGTTCAGCGCCAATTCGGCCAAATAGAGAATCCCGCTGCCGGTGGCTTCCGTGTCTTTGCCTTCTGCGTAGACATTGACCTCATAACCGGCTCCAAGCGAGCCGCGGGCAACCTGACACATGACAACTTTATCGTCGCCGCCGCCGGAACCGGCCCCGCCGAGCTGCAGTAAACACCACTGATTTCCCGAGTTGCCACCTTTCCAAATGATGCGGGCAACGCCGGTCTCGGCAGAACGCATCCCTCCGGCGGAACTGCCGGGGATCGGCTCGGCAAACTGATGCTCTGTGTCAAGGATGCTGACCTGTGCCGGCACCAGCCCCAGCAGAAGTGCCCGCCCGATCTTTTGCGATGCTATCGGTTCGAGCAGAATTGCATAAGGCTGTGGCGGGTCGGCTTCGACCGCCTTGCGTCCGAGAAAAACCGGTGTCCGGCACTTGAACTCCTGCAGACTGGTGGCGGGTTTGATCAGAATATCCCCAAGGGCCATGGCGGAAAATTGCGGGAAAGTGGAGCTTTCGCCATTGCGAACCAGAATGGTGCCGCCGCCGAGACCGCCTTTGAGAATATTTCCCGAACTGTCGCTTTGAATGCTGCTGACGTAATTTGCGGCATCAATGAAACTGTTCCAGGTCGAGGCCGCAATCTCGATCTCCTGACCCGGCTGTACTTTCGTTATCAATTTTTGATCCCCAATCCGCCGAAATCGGCAAATTCATAGACCCGCTCGACATAAGCGGCCACCGGTTTTTTGATCAATGACTTCTGATCACTGGAGATATCGTCGGCATAACGGACCCACAAGTAGTCCCAGCCGAATTTCTCCTTGACCGTAAGGCTGCCGACCTGCAAACTTTCCCGGTTCGGAGAGACAGCAAAACGGAATGATATTTCCCAATGATCGCCGGCATGTTTTCCGCGCCGGGTTCCCGACGCACCGAGAAACAAAACTTCCCCGGGGTTATATCCCCGGAAGTTTTTGGAATTGACCTTCCCGGTCAGCTCGGCGAGGCGCTGCTTATACCGTGTGCTGACCTTGCTGGGACGGAAATAGTGCGTTTCGCTGAAATTCATCGTCGGCATGGAAATGTCGACGCCATTTACACTCCCTTCGTTATCCACCTCAATGGCTCCGCCGAAATCAGGAGCGGTCGCGGGATATTTTCCCACCGTTTTAAGGCTTTGCGAAATATGACGGGAACCTCCTCCCGTATCAAAAGCAAAAGAAGGTTCGGGATCATCCTGCGATGAGCCGTCTCCGAAAACATTTATTTCGTAAAGGGCACGAACCTTAAAGGTGTCTTTATTGATGCGTTCATCAATTTCAATGGTATTTAATTTCAAATTTTGATAGGTCGAAGGGGCGGCTTCCCGAACTGCGATAAGCGCGGTGCTTTCGTCTTCAACCTCGAAGACCAGATAAGGAACCTCAAGCGTGGTCAGGATGCCTGCGGAATCCATCGCCTGATTAAGATCGAAAAAACATTTCTCTACACGAATAGACATATCGCTCCTCTATTTGAACGAGCCTATCCCGCTGCTTTTTTTGAGCAGCGTATTGGCTTTTTTAGTGTTATCCGCAATGGCCTCGGTGGCCTTGGCGGTACGGTCGGCGGCAGTGCCGCCGCTGCCGAGATTTTCCAGTGCGGCGGCAAGGAAATTGCCCTGAACGGAGGGACCGCTGTTCTTGCTGGTCGCCTCCTGTGCTTCACGGAGACGTGCCTCATACTTGTCCACGAGGGATTCCGACGCGGAGTATTCCTGCTGAGCTTTATTGATCCGTTCCCGCTCTTTATCGTCGATGGTCCCATCTTTCTGAGCATCGGCCATCGCCGTATCAAACTCGGCCTTGGCGGCGCTCGCCGCGGCTTTTGAAGAATTGATCAGGTCGTTGAGCATGTTGATTCCTTCGGCGGGATTTTCTTTTAATGCTTTGTCGATCTCTCGATCCTTCGCATCTTCCGCACGGCGTTTCTGGATATCCTCAGCGGTCCGGTCGAAATTCCCCTGAAGGTCGGCAACGTCCTTTTCCATCTTTTCGCGGGCTTTATCCTGCGCTTTTTTGATGCGTTCCTGCGCGACTTTATCGGCGTCGGCGAGCTTGCCTTCCAATTCGGCGATCTTCTTCTTGTCCTGCTCTTTTTCCGGTTTGGATCGTTCGAAATCCAGCATTGTTTTGATCAGCGCTTTATATTCGTCGCGCAGCTCTTCGATGTCCTGAATCTCGTTCTGTAATTCAGTCTGCCGCTCGCGGGCGAGCTTTTTATCGATCTCTGCGATTCGATCTGCGGCTTTTTCCGCCGCGTCGGCGGCAGCGGCCTGTCGGGCCTTATCTTCTTCCACGTTTCGACCAATCTGCTCGGGAGAACCAGTTCCATCCTCGCCGGTGGTCGCCCCGGGGTGATCTTGTTCCACGGCTTTTTTGCGCTGACGCAGGGCGTTCAGACGTTTCAGGTTGGCGACTGCTTTATCGCCGTTCACCTCTAATTTGCCGAGTGCCTCATCCTGAGCGCCGCTCATCTGACTC
>ENA-UERN01002522-UERN01002522.1-human-gut-metagenome-genome-assembly--contig:-NODE-2522-length-14141-cov-13.762159_pt1 | contig 14141 bp, 12 predicted proteins | sample MGYA00242950_ERZ507950 | MGnify/ENA primary metagenome ERZ507950 (study PRJEB26167, sample SAMN06115515) | human gut metagenome | host: Homo sapiens | place: China:Ningxia | collected 2014-11-26...
CGAAAAATCATGAAACAGACTGTCAAAACCTCCCGCGCTGCTGGTCAGCTGGAAAAGATGTTCCGCGAGCTCAACAAACACTACTTTGCAGGCAAGCTGCCCGAACCCATCATCAGCCTGAAAAAGACCCCGTCCGCCTATGGTCACATCACCTGTTCCAAGGTCTGGCAGGCAGGCGGCGAGAACAAGTACGAGATTAATATTTCGTCGGCTACCCTTGACCGTCCCATTGAAGAGACCGCTTCCACCCTGCTGCATGAGATGGTGCACGAGTACTGCATGGAGACCGGCATCAAGGACACCAGCAACAACGGGGTCTACCATAACCGGCGCTTTAAGGAGCAGGCAGAGACACACGGACTGACCGTCGACCACCACGAAAAGTATGGCTGGACCATCACGAGTCCGTCCGAAGAGCTACTGGACTTCATCATCTTCCAGGGCTGGCAGGACATCCAGATGGGCGAGCGGCTGGCATGGTCGGATATGGCAGGCACCGGAGCAGGCAGCAAGGCACCCGGCAGCAGTCAGACTGGAGCACCGAGACCTCCCAAAGCCAAGAGCAGTACCCGGCGGTGGGTATGTCCCAAGTGCGGTACCATCATCCGGAGCACCAAGGAAGTGCGGGTCATCTGCGTGGACTGCATGCCCCATTAGGCGGGAGACACTATACAAGTCCAGACCGTTTTTCAGCTGCATCTGTGCGAAGGTATGGCGGCAGGTATGAGGACTGACCCGCACCGAGGGTGAGACACCCACCTCTTTTGCGGCATACTTCAATATCCGTGCTACGGCCTCATCGGTCATTGGCTTGCCGTTTTTGCTGGGGAAGAGGTTCTTGTAGCGGGTAGGGTGCCCTTTCAGGTAGCCATCCCGGAGTGTGCAGTACTTGACGAGCTGCTTGGAGAGTGCGGGCGATTTGGGCACGACCCGTTCCTTGCTGCCCTTGCCGTGCTTGACCAGAATATAGTCCTGCTTGATGTCCTCCGGCTCCATCAGGATCATTTCGTTGCAGCGCATCCCGGTATCGAACAGCAGCATGATAATGGTCTTGTTTCGCACGTCCAGAAAATCCTTGCCATCGTAGAACTGGATCATCCGCTTCATCTCAGCCGCTGTAAAGGTATCGATGATCGTCCGGGGCTGACGGAGGCACTTTACCTTTTTGGCCGGATTGTCCCGCTCCTCCAGATAGCCCTCATTGACCAGATAGTTGAACCATGTGCGCCACACCTTGAGCAGGTCGTTGATATAGCGGGACGTGCTGCCCGCGTCCTGCTTCTCCTTCATCAGGTCCCGGATGTGGCGGGGACGGACGTCTTCCAGCTCAGTGATCTGCTTCAGCTCCAGATATTCCAGCAAAAACCGGGTCGCAGCCTTATAATTGCGCAGAGAGCCTTTAGCCAGATGGCGGCATTCACAATCGTAGATAAATTCATCACGGAGATCTTTCAAACACATAAAAAAACACCCTTTCCTTCATGGCGGACCACAAAAGAAAGGGTGAAAAATCGCTAGATAAGCTTATCGTACCAAATCAGGCTTGTTCGTAGTTGAGCAAGACAAACTCCGGCCGACAAATCATCCAATTTTTAACGCAGCTGCGTGATTAGCAGTTCTCAGCGAAGTACTTAATGGTACGGACCATCTGAGAGGTGTAGGAGTTCTCGTTGTCGTACCAGGACACGACCTGAACCTGATAGGTGTCGTCGTCGATCTTAGCGACCATGGTCTGGGTAGCGTCGAACAGAGAACCGTAACGCATGCCGATGACGTCAGAAGAGACGATCTGATCCTCGTTGTAGCCGAAGGACTCAGAAGAAGCAGCCTTCATTGCAGCGTTGATGGACTCCTTGGTGACGTCCTTGCCCTTGACGACAGCAACCAGGATGGTGGTAGAGCCGGTGGGAACAGGCACACGCTGAGCAGAGCCGATCAGCTTGCCGTTCAGCTCAGGGATGACCAGGCCGATGGCCTTGGCAGCACCGGTGCTGTTGGGGACGATGTTCTGTGCGCCAGCACGTGCACGGCGCAGGTCGCCCTTGCGCTGAGGACCATCCAGGATCATCTGGTCGCCGGTGTAAGCATGAACAGTGGTCATGATACCGGAAACGATGGGATAGGTCTTGTTCAGGGTGTCGGCCATGGGAGCCAGGCAGTTGGTGGTGCAGGAAGCAGCGGAGATGACCTGATCCTCAGCGGACAGGGTCTTCTCGTTGACGGAGAAGACGATGGTCTTCAGGTCGTTGCCTGCGGGAGCAGAGATGACGACCTTCTTTGCGCCAGCCTGGATGTGAGCCATGCTCTTCTCCTTACTGGTGTAGAAGCCGGTGCACTCCAGAACGACATCAACGTTCAGCTCGCCCCAGGGAGCATCCTTTGCGTCCTTAACGGCATAGATCTTGATCTCCTTGCCGTCGACGATGATGGAATCCTCGGTAGCCTCGACAGTGTGCTTGCCTTCGCCGATCTTGCCGCAGAAGGAACCCTGAGCAGTGTCGTACTTCAGCAGGTGAGCCAGCATCTTGGGGCTGGTCAGGTCGTTGATTGCGACGACCTCGTAACCCTCAGCATCAAACATCTGACGGAAAGCCAGACGGCCAATACGACCAAAACCATTGATAGCAACTCTAACAGCCATGTTAATAATACCTCCTAAATGTTCTTACCCTTTTCATCGGATAATCTCACGGTATCTTTATTGTAGTCCAAAACGCGAAAAGTTTCAAGTGTCTGCTAAAAAATTAACAACTCGTTTGTTCACTTTTTGGCTTTTGTATGATTTTTGTCCCTTATCCGGGCCGGTTTTCAGCAATTCAGCCAACAGAGTGCTGGCCTTTACTTCTTTCTGGCCGCAGGCCCTGCGGTGCGCACGGTGCAGAACACGCCCAGCGTCCCAAGGCAGGCCATGCCCAGACCAAAAAAGATGGAGGGCAGCGCCGTGAGGACGAACTGTGAGGGCATCGCCAGCGTCAGGGTCTGGGGCAGCTCCCAGCAGAAGCCGAGGACAAAGGCTGCCAGACCGGAGGCGCACAGGGCTTTTCCATCCGACGTTTCGGGCAGCCAGAGCGCCCGCACCAGACTGGACAGAAAGACGAGCATTCCCAGCAGCACCCAGACCTGCGCCGTGGGTGAAACGCGGTGCCAGCTGGAGCTGTTCTCCATGAAGCGGCTCAGAACGCACCAGTAGAACACCAGTGTGCCCCAGATACCGGAGGCCATGCTCTTTGTGGGCGGCTGCCAGTCCTTCCGCAGCCAGCTCTTCGCCAGCCCGGCCAGCCATACCGCGCAGAGCAGTTCCAGCACGGCCCGCACGATGGCACCAAGCCCGGTCACACCCACCGCAAGGCGGGCCGCTGCTGCCAGCGCAAAGAAGCCGCCGGCCATCGCCGTGACGATGCCGGACGGTTTGCAATGGTTTTGCAAGTTTTTCGGCTCACAGGCCAGCTTCCGGCCCGCAAACAGGCTCACCAGCACCGCGATGCCCAGCGCAGCATACCGCAGCCAGACCGAACCGGCGATGCACAGGCCGCTTTCCAGGTCGGTCCAGAAGCCCAGATCCAGGCCCCGGCCAAGGGCCAGTGCCGTTCCTACAACAAAAACAAGTGTGAGTAATGGATTCATCAGCGTTCCTCGATCGGTTTATATTTCTGGCGCACGCCCAGATACTTGTAGGCGGGCCGGATGATACGATTGGCGAAGATGACCTCCTCCACGCGGTGGGCGCACCAGCCCGGCACACGGGCAATGGCAAACAGCGGGGTGTAGATGTCCTCGGAGATGCCCAGCATGTTGTAGATCAGCCCGCTGAACAGGTCCACGTTGGCGCAGACGGGCTTCGTGCTGCCCTTTTCCTCGGCGAAGATGCCGGGGGCCAGCCGCTCGATGCTGCACAGCATGTTGTACTCTTCCTCAAAGCCTTTCTCGTAGGCCAGGTGTCTGGCGCGGTTCTTCAGGATGACCTCGCGGGGGTCGCTCATGGTATAGACCGCGTGGCCCATGCCGTAGATGAGGCCGGAGCCGTCGCCCGCCTGCTTACGGAGGATGCGGCGGAGATACTCGCGGACCTCGTCGTCATCGTCGGGGTGCTCGACATGCTTCAGGATATCCTGCAGCTGACGGTTGACCATCAGGTTCGCACCGCCGTGCTTGGGGCCTTTCAGTGCGCCGATGGCCGCTGCGATGGCCGAATAGGTGTCGGTGCCCGAAGAGGACAGCACACGGGTGGTGAAGGTGGAGCAGTTGCCGCCGCCGTGGTCCGCGTGGACCAGCAGGCACATATCCAGCAGCTTGGCCTCCTCGTGGGTGAACTTCTGGTCCGGGCGGTAGGTGCTGAGGATGTGCTCCGCCGTGCACTGGTCGGGCTTGGGCAGATGGAAGAACATGCTCTGCTTATCGTAATAGCGGCGCTTCATCTGGTAGGCGTTGACCATCATGGTGGGCATGCTTGCAATGAGGTTGATGCTCTGGTTCAGGATGTTCTCCAGGCTCAGGTCCTCGGCGTGCTCATCGTAGGAATACAGACCCAGCACACAACGCTGCAGCTTGTTCATCACGTTGGGCGAAGGCGCGTTCATGGTGTCCATGAAGCCATCGGGCAGTGCGCGGTGCTCGGCCAGCAGCGCACAGAAATCGTCCAGCTGGGTCTGGGTGGGCAGGCTGCCGAACAGCAGCAGCCAGATAACCTCCTCAAAGACGAAGCGGTCGTTGCGGTAGGCTTCTTCCACGATCTCCTCGATGTTGACACCGCGGTAGATCAGCTTGCCGGGGATGGGGATAACATGCCCCTCCTGGTCCTTTTTGTAGCCGACGACGTCGCAGACGTTGGTCAGGCCTGCCAGCACACCGGTGCCATCCGGATTGCGCAGGCCGCGCTTGACCCCCAGCCGCTCGCTAGTCTCCGGGTCGATGTAGTTGTTGGCAATGTACTCTTCGCAGAGTGTCTGCATCGTCTGCGGGTCCAGCGTTGCCACTTCTGCATGTTGATAGTTCATGCGCAGATTCCCCTTTCTGTTTCGAATTTCTTATACCTTTCCCTGCCATCCGCGCTGATGGCACATGTCTATCATAGCGCTTTTGTGAAATAAATTCAAGAAGAAGATGAAATCTGCGCTTTTTCTCCGCATGTTCCTGCTACACTGGCCCAAACGAAACTGCCTGTCCGGGAGGGGCTGCTATGAAACGTTCCTTTTTTCTGCTCTGTGCCGTGCTGTTCGTGCTGGGCAGTCTGCTGCCGCTGGCCGGATACCGGCTGGCCAAAACCGTGCTGGGGCCTTCGGCATCGGCGTCGTCCGCCGCGGCCCCGGAACCGGAAACGCCCGATGCCGCCTCTCTGCCGCCCTCCGACCGGGACAGCGAGACCTTCCTCATTGCCGACCAGAGCGATGGCGCGGTCGTGTCGGTGCCCCGCCGGGACTACCTCATCGGGGCCGTGGCGGCGGAAATGCCCATCACCTGGCCGGACGAGGCGCTGAAAGCCCAGGCCATCGCGGCCCACAGCTACGTGCTCTACTGCCGGGACCACGCACAGGACCCCGCCGCAGGCTGGCTCACCGCCGACCCGGCCCGGCGGCAGGGCTATCTGACCGATGCCGTCCTCCGCAGCTATTGGGGCACGGCCTATGAGGCCAACTACGCCCGGCTCTCGGCTCTGGTGGATTCGGTCCTGACGCAGGTGCTCTACTATGAGAATGCCCCCGCCGGGACCAGCTATTTCGCCATCTCCAACGGGCAGACCGAAGCCAGCGAGAACGTCTGGGGCACCGCCGTCCCCTATCTCATCCCGGTGGACAGCAGCACCGACCAGAACGCCGACAACTACATCTACACCGTCTCGTTCTCTGCCGCACAGCTGCAGCAGCTCCTGACCGGGCTGGGCCTCACGCCCGACCTCTCCGCGCCGGAGGGCTGGTTCGGGGAGGCTGCCCTCACCCCCTCCGGCTATGTGGCCTCCCTGCCCGTCTGCGGCCAGACCGTGACCGGCCCGGCGCTGCGGAAGGCGCTGGGCCTGCGGAGCGCCTGCTTCACGGTGCAGTATCAGAACGGCAGCTTTTTCTTCACCACCAGAGGCTACGGCCACGGAGTCGGAATGAGCCAGTGGGGAGCCAGAGCGCTGGCCGAGCAGGGGCAGACGGCTTCGCAGATCCTCGCCCACTACTTCCCCGGCACCCAGCTGCGGCAGTGAGCCGCGCGGTGCCGACAAAAAACCGCCGTGTGCATCTGATCTGCACCCGGCGGTTTTTCGGTAACTTTTACTGGAACAGACTGTCCAGCCAGCTCAACACGCTGCTCTGGGTCGTCGTCTCCGTTGTGGGGGTCTGTTCCACCACGGTGGTCTCGGTGGCCGTCTCCGCAGCCGTCTCCTCGGCCACGACTGCGGCCTCCAGCTCTTCCAGACCGACGCCGTCGTCGTTGGCGTCGGAAGTGATGTACCAGTAGCAGGACGCCCCAGCGATCGAGATGCTGGCGCTGGACAGCGGCACACGGCCCGCAGAGACGCCGTTCGCCGGGTCTGAGCAGTAGAAGACGCCGTCCGTGTAGTCGGTCAGCAGCACCGCGTGGGGCTGGCTGCGGTCATACAGGACGATGCCCTCCGGGTGCTCCTGCAAGATCCGGATGAGGGCTTCGGTCTTGGCCGCCTTGCCGGAAGGAAGGGTGGCGTAGCCAACGTGCATCGCATTGTATGTAAAACTGTGGGACAGACCGCCGGCCCACGCCGTGCTCTTGATGCTGTTCTCGGTCACATCGACCCAGCCGTCCAGACCATCGAGGTAAGCGCGGCGGCGCAGCATCATCGCGGCCGAAGCCAGTGTGCAGGTGCCGCCCCGGCTCTGCTTGAAGTAGAACCCGGCGTCAACGTTTAAGTCCACAGCCAGAGCCGCAGGCAGAAGCGTCATCATCAGCGCCAGCGTCATGAGCAGCGCCGACAGTTTTTTCCATGCGTGATGCGGTGCAGTTTCCACGTTGTTCCATCTCCCTTGAATCGCGTCGTTATTCACTGCCGTAAAGTATACCAGTTTGTTACCCTTTTGTAAACAGTTGCTCAGCTTTTTTCTCATTTTTTACACGCTTTGGTCACAATTCAGGAGCAGATTGCACAAAAGGCACTTTTGTCTGTTGTGGTTTTCGTACAAAAGTCTGTTGGTTCTTCCCGTTTTCTTTTTGTGCAGATTATGGTATACTTTCAAGCAGGATCAACGAAACCGAAACTTTGCAGGAGCAGGTAGATATGAAAGCAACCATCGTCATCCCCAACATCAACGGCAAGGGCTGGCTCAGGGACTCCATCGAGTCCATCTATGCCCAGACCGAACAAGATTTTGAACTCATCGTCGTGGACAACGGCTCCACCGACGAAAGTCTGGAGCAGGCCCGCAGCTATTGCACCCGCCCGAACTTCACCCTCATCGAGAACGGCCGCAACACCGGCTTCTCCCATGCGGTCAATCAGGGCATCGCCCGCGCCAAGAGCGAGTTCGTGGTGCTCTTTAATAACGACGCCTTCGCCGAACCGCAGTGGCTGGCGGAGCTCATCCGCACCGCCGAGACCGACCCCCGGATCTTCGCCGTGCAGAGCCTGATGATCCGCCACTTCGACCGCGAACTGGCCGACGACGCCGGGGATTACGTCACCTGGATGGGCTTTGCCTGTAAGACCGGCGACGGCCGCCGGGCCAGCCGCTATACCAAAACGAAGCGCATCTTCTCGGCCTGCGGCGGCGCATCGCTCTACCGCAAGAGTATCCTGGACGAGATCGGCGGTTTCGACGAAAACTTCTTCGCCTACTTTGAGGACGTGGACCTCAGCTGGCGCGCCAACAACGCAGGCTATCAAAATGTGCTCTGCCCTGCGGCCAAATGCTACCACATCTGCGGCGCCAGCACCGGTGCCGTCAAGTACAACGCCTTCAAGAGCCAGCAGAGCGGCCGCAACAGCATCCTGCTCCCGCTCAAGAACGAGCCGCTGCTCATGCTCCTGCTCAACTTCATCCCGCTGGCGCTGGGCTACCTGCTCAAGTGCTACAAATTCCACAAGCAGGGCTTTGGTGAGGCCTGGGACAAAGGGATGCACGAGGCCTTTGCCCTGCTCCGCTCCGGCCAGCTCGGTAAGCGCCCCTTCCGCCTGAAAGACCTGCCCAACTACATCCTGATGGAACTGTGGATGATCTGGAACATGGTGCCGTATCTGTGGTATCGGCTGGTCATCGTCCGGTTCGACCTGAAATAAATTTGATACAAAAAAGCACCGGAACCTTCCGTATCCTTTGGATCCGTGGAAAGCTCCGATGCCCTTTTTCAGTTCTGCGTTTATAGCACTCCAAATCCATCGTCAATATCTTCCCAGAAAACGCCAAAGTATAAGAAACTGAGCAGAAAAAGAAAAGCAGCCCAAAACCTTTCGATTTCGAGCTGCTTGCAATGCCGGTGGTGGGGGTCTCCCGCGCACTGAGCAACAGCCCGCAGGGCTGATTGCTCCCCTGCTGTGCAAAGGCAAAATTCACGCCTCAACGAACAATAATTTGAAATATCTACGATTTTTTCGATACGTTTTCCCTCTACTCTGTTTTTTCGGTTTGGACCGCCCAAATGGAAATTGGAGGGATGTTCAGGAGGGATGCAGGGCAAAACGCTCCTCTGCTTAGGCACAAAACGAAAGGAAAGTCAAGGATAATGAATCAAAATCAAGCAAAAGAGTATTATGAAAAATTATTTGTAAACTATCCTGATGTGCTGTCTGTCGAAGAAGCAACAACTTTACCAAAAATTCAACTGCGCCCGCCCTCTGGATTACCATGGGCACAGCCTGTCGGTCAGTGATGTGATCATGCTGAATCAGGATGGGAAGATTTCGGCGCATTATGTGGACAGCATCGGCTTCAAGGAACTGCCGGGGTTTCTGGATAAAAAGCAGGAGCGCACCTCGGTGCTGATGAATCTCAGGGAAAAGTGCGATGCCCCGGAGTGCAATCCTACCGGGTGTCGGAAAGCGAGGGATGCCCATGAACTTTGACCATGAAGAACTGATGCTTTACAACACCGGCTCCCGGCTGGGGCTGATGCAGGAACTACGGCTCATGCAGTGTTACCTGATGCCCGATGAAACCGCCCTGCGGGAGTTGTCCGAACAGGTTATCGAGAAGCTGAAACTGCTGACCGATGCGCAGTTTGCGGAGGTTGAGTTTCCTATGGACTGATTTTTGCCGCCTGCGGGCGGCGTACATAGAATTTTTCATTAAAGAAAAACAGCCGTTTCCGCTTAAATAAAGAGAAACAGCTGCCTTTTTCAAAAATTTGTTGTCACATGGAAATCCAGCCAAGAGTATTGGCCACTGAACTGATCAGAATGATTGCTGCGAAGACAGGGCAAAGATAGCGAATCATAAAGTTGAAAATCTTTTTGCGGCGGAACGGCTTACCGTCCATTGTGACTTCTTCTTCGATTTTTTCTACGCCGATGACACGGGATACCAGCACGCAGGTGGAAATGGCGGCGATGGGCATCATAACAGAGTTTGTCAGAAAATCGAAGAAGTCCAGAAACTGCATCCCGAACACCGTCACACCGGCCAGCGGGCCGTAGCCAAGCGCGGACAGACTGCCTAAGACAACCATGATAATACCAATGCAGGCGGTAGCCATCTGTCGGTTCCAGCCGAGTTCATCCTCAAAGGTGGAAACGGCACTCTCTGTCAAGGCAATGGAACTTGTAACAGCGGCAAAGAGAACCAACAGGAAGAACAGTACGCCTACAACGTGGCCGAACCCCATACTCTCAAATACTTTGGGGATGGTGATGAACATCAAAGAAGGGCCTGCCTGCAGGGTGTTCGGGTCACCACCAGAGAAGGAAAATACAGCAGGTATGATCATCAGACCGGCCATGATTGCAATGGCAGTGTCAAAAATTTCAACGTTTTCTGTGGATTCCTCAATGGAAACATCCTTTTTCATATAGGAACCGAAGGTCACCAGAATGCCCATAGCAATGGACAGCGAGTAGAACATCTGCCCCATAGCAGTAACAACGGTCATCCATGAAAAGTTTGCAACATTGGGAATCAGAAAATACTTTACTCCGGCCAGTGCTCCCGGACGGGTGACCGAGTAAATCGCAATGACAACAGACAAAACCACCAAAACGGGCATCATCAGCTTAGACACTCGTTCCACGCCATTACGGACACCGGCAAAAATGATGGAAAGCGTGAAAACCGTAAAGATGAGAAAGCATACCTCAGCAGACAGGCCGCTGGAAATAAAGCCGGAGAAATAGCCATCCTGTGCTAACTCACTGCCGTGTCCACTGACATAGGCGGAAAGATAACGGATGACCCAGCCACCGATGACCGAATAGTACGGTACAATCAGAATGGGAATGATGGCATTGATCCATCCACCAAACTTCAGCTTGCCGCTCTTGCCAAATGCTCCGAAAGCGCCGACCGGGCTCTTTTTGGTCATGCGGCCCAGCGCGGTTTCTGCCACAATCATGGTATAACCAAAAGTAACGGCCAGCACAATGTACACCAGCAGAAAAATACCGCCGCCATATTTTGCGGCCAGATACGGGAAACGCCAGATGTTGCCAAGGCCCACGGATGCGCCGGCAGCAGAAAGAACAAAGCCGATCTTACCGGAAAAGGCGCTCCGTTTGGGATGCTGTGAATCCATAGTAACACACTCCTATTCTTTTTTTCCTATCCAGAAACAGGATTAGTGTACCATATATCTTAAAGAGATACAATACATCTACCTGCGGGCAATCACAAAACGGTTGCCCGCTGTTTTTATGCTCAAAAACGGAAGGAGGCAACAATGTCAAGCAAAACCGAAGAATATCTCGTCCTTGCCCAGCGCACGGCAAACGGTCTGACGCGGTACTGGGAAAGCTGGACGGACTATGGTGTATCACTTCCCTCTGTTTGCTGTTTCAAAACATTTTTCGACTTTTTTCAAAAACGTCTTGGCAAGGATTTATTTCTATGGTAAACTTTTTATGAAAGTTCATAGGCAAACCCGGCGCAAGTCGGCGACGCAAAGCTATAGGGACCCACCGGGTCAGCCAGTTGCCAGTAAGAAATTGCTGTTTTCTGCTGTCCGTAAATATCGCTTTATGAAGTCAGATGACGCTTTCAGTCATGGGTTCGCCATGCCTTGAAAGCGTTTATTTATTTTCCAGCGGCAGAGTTATAAAAATGAAGGGGTCATGTTATGAATGTTACAAAGCGAGCCAGAACTTGCAGGGGTCTGGCAATTCTAATGACGATGCTTCTGCTGACGGCATTGCTGTCTCTTTCGGCAAGCGCAGCAGAAACAGTAAGCCAGCATGAGCGTGTGAGGGTTGGCTTTTTTGCAATGGACGGCTATCACATGATGGACGAGGACGGAAACCGCAGCGGTTATGGCTACGATTTTCTCCGCTTGATGGCGCGCTACTGGGATGTAGACTATGAATACGTCGGCTATGACAAAAGCTGGGAAGAAATGCAGCAGATGCTGATCGACGGTGAGATCGACATGGTAACTTCTGCCCGCAGAACGCCTGAGCGCGAAGAATTATTTGATTTTTCCCGTCCGATCGGAACCAACAATGGTATCCTGACTGTCCGCAGCGATAATAGCACCATCGTTGAGGGAAAGTATAGTACCTACGATGGGATGCGTGTTGCACTCCTGCGAGGAAACTCCCGGAACGATGAATTTGCGGAGTATGCACGAACCAAAGGCTTCACTTACAAATCGGTCTATTTCGATTCGGCTGAGGAGATAGCAGAGGCACTTCAGAATGGAACGGTTGATGCCATTGTCACCAGTTCCCTGCGCAAAATGAACAATGAGCGCATCCTTGAAAAATTCGGCAGCAGTGATTTTTATGTGATCGTCAAAAAAGGAAACACTGAACTTCTGAATAAGATAAATTATGCGATCGATCAGATGAACGCTGCCGAAGGCAGCTGGAAAACGACCCTCTATAACAAAAACTACGAAACTACCGATACCAAAAATCTGGAGTACACGGAAGAAGAAAAGCGTATCATTGCCCAATATTCCAAGGAAAATCCCCTTCATGTTCTGTGCGACCCGACCCGGTATCCCTATTCCTATACAGAAAATGGCGAAGTAAAGGGCATTCTCCCGGACTATTTTCGGAAGATAGCAGACTATGCAGGACTCTCGTATGAGTTTCTTGTTCCTGCGACCAGAGATGAGTATATCGCATATCAAAGCAATAAGGATGCGGTAAACATCAGTATTGATGCACGATTGGATACGGATAATTACGCAGAGACCAAAGAATGGGGATTGACCGCTCCCTATATCACGATGCGAATGGCAAGAGTGACGCGGAGAGACTTTGATGGGAAGATCAATGTTGTCACCACAGTCAATCAGACCGCATCTACATCGATCGAAGATGTGCTGGCACCCGGTGCGGAAAAACTGATGTGCAGTACCCGTCAGGAGATGATGGAAGCTGTCCGCAATGGCAAAGCGGATGCAGCCTTTGTCTACTATTACATGGCACAGGCATTCGTCAACAGCGACACAACAGGTGCAATGACCTACACGCTGCTGGAACAACCCACATTCAGTTACCGCATGGTGGTTTCCTCTACGGAAAACCATGCGCTGGCAGGTATCCTGACAAAAGCAATGTACGCAATGCCGGATAATCTTGTTGAAGACCTTGCAACACAGTACACCACTTATAAAGCAACGAATCTGACACTTGCAGATATGATCCGTCTGCATCCGGTCACAGCTGTCGCCATCATCGTATTTATCTCGTGGATGGCGGTCGCAATGATCATTATCGTGAACCGCTTGCGGACACGCAGAAAATTACAGCTTGCAGCCCAGCAGAAAGCGAAAGAAATGGCTGTCCTTGCAGAGCAGGCGCAAGCAGCCAGCAAAGCCAAAAGCACATTCCTTTCCAATATGTCCCACGACATCCGCACCCCTATGAACGCCATCATCGGCTTTACAAATATTGCATTGCATCAGGATTCTGTGCCGGAAATGCACAACTGTCTGAAGAAGATCGAGGAAAGCTCGGATCATCTGCTGTCCCTGCTGAATGATGTGCTGGATCTGAGCCGCATCGAGAGCGGAAAGGTGGAGTTTTCCCCTGTTCCGGCGAATATCACCGCAGTTACAGACAGTGTGATCGAGATCGTGAAGGGGATGATTCTGAACCGGGAACTGAACTTTGAAGTGCATCGTGAACCGCTGCAAAATCCCTATGTCATGACGGAACCCGTCCGTATCCGGGAAATTCTGGTCAATATCCTGAACAATTCCGTGAAATTTACCAAGGATGGCGGCACCATCCGTTTTGATGCAGGCAACCGTCCGGGAGCCGATGCACAGCACATCGTAATTTGCTATCGGATCAAAGATACCGGCATCGGTATGAGCGAAGATTTCCAGAAAAAAATCTTTGACGAATTTGCGCAGGAAGAAAATGGCGTACGGACACAGTATAAGGGCACGGGTCTGGGAATGCCCATCTCAAAGAAGTATATTGAACTGATGGGCGGCACGATCACAGTAGACAGCCGGAAGGGCGTCGGTACGACCTTTACCGTAGAGATTCCCATGGAACTGACAAATGCTGAGAAAGTCGAAAAAACAAAGCCGCTTGTACAGCACAATGACCTGAAGGGGATCAAGGTGCTTCTGGCAGAAGATAATGATCTGAACGCCGAACTTGCCACGATTCTGTTGGAAGATTTGGGAATGACAGTAACGCGTGCAGCAGACGGGCAGGAAGTTGTTGATCTGTTCGCAGAGCATCCGGCGGGCACTTATGATATTATCCTGATGGACATTATGATGCCTAAAATGGATGGACATCAGGCGGCAAAGGCGATCCGAGCAATGTATGCTGACCGCTCGGATGCAGAAGAGATTCCCATCATCGCATTGTCGGCAAATGCTTTTTCGGAGGACGTTCAGGCATCTCTGGACGCAGGCATGAACGGTCATGTTTCCAAGCCTCTTAACATGGAAGAAGTAACCAAAGTTATTGAGCGTAACTTGAACAGGCCGTAACTCCAGCGGATTATAGCAGTTTGCGTTTTTAATGCACAAGCAACATCCGCAAACTGCATATCGCAAAGATGCCGTTTTGATTGGCA
>ENA-UERN01002557-UERN01002557.1-human-gut-metagenome-genome-assembly--contig:-NODE-2557-length-13916-cov-3.645928_pt1 | contig 13916 bp, 10 predicted proteins | sample MGYA00242950_ERZ507950 | MGnify/ENA primary metagenome ERZ507950 (study PRJEB26167, sample SAMN06115515) | human gut metagenome | host: Homo sapiens | place: China:Ningxia | collected 2014-11-26...
ATCGGCTATCTGGAGCTTCTCTCCTCCGGACCGGCGATCAGCCAGGAGATGCAGAAAAAGTATATCGATATCGCCTATGTGAAGGCAAAACGCCTGGAAAAACTGATCGAAGATCTCTTCGGCTTTACGAAGATGAACTACGGCAGGATTTCCATGAACGTCGGAAAAGTGGACATCGTTAAGCTTCTCGGGCAGCTTTTGGAGGAATTTTATCCGAGTTTTATGGATAAGGACCTGACTTACGAGTTAAAGAGCAATGTCCCGTCCCAGGTGATCACGGCGGACGGAAATCTCCTCGCGAGACTTTTCGACAACCTGATCAACAACGCGATCAAATACGGGGCCGAGGGAAAGAAAGTCCTGGTCCAGGTGCTCGCGAAGGACGATACCGTCACGGTGTCCGTCACGAACTACGGCTATGTGATCCCGGCGGAGGAGCTGCCGCTGATCTTCAATAAATTTTACCGCGTGGAGCAGTCCCGCTCATCAAAGACCGGAGGAACCGGTCTGGGACTCGCCATTGCAAAGAGCATCGTGGACATGCATGGCGGAACGATCAGCGTGACCAGTGACTTGAACGGAACGGTGTTCACCGTAAAGCTGAAGGTGGATTTTGATGTGAATAAGGAAAATTTTGCAGGCAATGCTTCACGCTAGGAATATCAGGGGAAATATATGAATCAGACGAAAAAATATCTGCTTTTTGGGTGCATGGCTGCCGTCCTTGTGACGGCGGGCAGCTTTCCCACTTTTGCCGGGGATTCGGAACTCTACGGAGTCAGCCTGGATCAGGAAGAACAGGCGAAAGCTCTGGTCGCTCTGGACATCACGGCCGTGTATGGGAAGACGGCCAGGCTCGGGAGTTTTGTCCCGTTAAAGATCCGCCTCTACGGCCAGTCGGAGAGTGCGTTTCAGGGGACTCTTACCGTGTCGACGCTGGAGAGCGACAACAACGGGACGGCGGAACCGTATGAATATTCCTGGTCGGTCGAGGTTTCGCCTGCGGAGACAAAGAACATGGAGCTCTACGTCCCGCTGGGACAGAAAAACGGCAGGATCTATCTGACATTAAAAGACGCGAAAAACAGGACCATGGGGGAAACCTCCATGGATTTTGACGTTTCAAAGGAAGAGAGCCGTCTCCTTGCGGGAGTTATCGAAAACAGACCGGGAAACTTAAACTGGCTCGACGGAGTCAGTCTGAATTACGGGATGGTCCAGTCGAAAACGGTCGAGATCGCGAAGGAGGACTTTCCGGATGACCCGAGAGGACTTTCGATGTTCGACCTGCTCATTGTAAACGGGATCGACTGCGGGACTCTTGACCAGGCACAGAAAGAGGCCGTGGCGGACTGGGTGAGCGACGGTGGTACCCTGATCCTCGGAACCGGAAAAAATGGCGGGAAAACACTGGAACTCCTGAGTGAAATGCAGACGGATATCACGCTGGAGGACGCGAAGACCGTGTGGATCGGAATGGGAACCGAGTACGCGGATCAGAATCCGGCAGAATCTGAGGTGTGCTTAAACTATGCGCAGGCGGAGATTCCGGGTGCTTCGGAACGGATGGTCACAGACGGGACCTCGCTCTTAAAGATCATGAGCTGCGGAAACGGACGGATCGGTGTTCTGGGGATCGATCTTTCGGAGATCACCGGCTTCGTGAAACGAAATCCTTCCTACGCGGCCTGGTTTCTCGGGGAGGTGTTCCGGGAGAAAGAACTGAACAAGATCTATTACTATTCCTATGGCCGGGATGCCGACTACTGGAATGCCCAGAATCTTGTGAGCGGAGGAAATGCGAAGCGGCTTCCGAACCTTGTCCTCTATGGCTTTGTGATCTTTGGATATCTGGTCATCGCGGGGCCGGGTCTCTATCTGATGCTGAAAAGAAAAGGACTGAACAGGTATTACGGCGGTTCTTTGCTTGTCTTTTCGGCAGCAGCCTGCGTTGTGATTTGGGCGATGGGAGGAAAGACGAGATTCACGAGTGAGTTCTGTACAAGTGCGACGATCCTGGATGCGGAGAACGATACCGTCCGTGAGAAGACATTCTTAAATATCCGGACGCCGGACAGCAGCGGATTTTCCGTGAAGCTCACGCCGGACTACCGGGTCTCCCCGCTGACAAGGAGCGGACGGTATGATACGGTCCGCGTGGAGAACTTTGAAAAGAACATTCAGGCTGCAATCGGGATCCGGAAAGAGGCGGATGACACCGTGATCTTCAGCAGAAGATCAAAAGCGTTTGACTCCCGGTATTTTCTTCTGGAACGGGAGACAGAGATGCAGGGCAAAACGGATGCCAGTCTCACGGTATCGGGCGGAAAGATCAGCGGTTATGTTGAGAATCATCTGCCTGTGAAGCTGGAAAATGCGGCGGTCTATCTCTACGGACAGGTCGTGATCCTGGGCGATCTGGAGCCGGGACAGAGGATCGAACTGGAGAATGAGAAGCTTCTGGTATGGCCGGTCGGAATGACATGGCTGCTCGCGGATCGGGTCTGCGGCTATCCGGACCGCGCGGACGATTCGAACGAGGAGTACATGGAAAATATTCAGAAATCCGGTCTCGGAGGATATTTTGCGGATCATTATTATTCCAGATATAACCCGGAAGTCCGACTCGGCGGCTTTATTCCGTCATCCTACGCGGGATCGGCCGGAATCCCTGCTGACGACCAGGACGGAAAGACGTTCTATACGGAACCGGTGAGTTGTCAGATGGGAAAGGACGGGGAGATCTACCGCTGTGGTCAGATGGCGGAGCCGTCTGTGAGTACCGGAATGGGCGTCAGTTACGGAAATGCCATGCTCCTGTACGGAACGGATCCGGTGATCGTGGAATATGATCCGGGAACGGATATTCAGATCGGGACATATTCCTTCCTGCCTGTTTCGGAGCAGTTTTTCGAGGATGCGAGATATTCCTATATCGGCCGCTTTTCCGGAGAAGCGTCATTTTATAATGAGAAGACGGGAACCTACGATCCGGTCGATATCCGGAAACAGGATTTTACGAGGGAGGAACTGAGCGATTACATTGCCGCAGACGGAAAGATCACGGTCCGCTATTCCGGCGGGAATGACGCGGAGAATGGAACCAGTCAGGCACTTCCGCTCCTGATGGTCACGGGGAGGGAAAACTGATGCTGAAGATACAGGGACTGAAAAAGAAATTTGGCAATTTTGAGGCGCTCTCCGGACTCGACATGGAAGTTGCGGAGGGAGCGCTTTACGGCTTTGTCGGACCGAATGGAGCCGGAAAGACCACAGCGATCCGCATCATCACGGGACTCCTGAATGCGGATGAAGGTTCTGTCCTGATCGACGGAAAAGATGCGTTCTGCTACCGGGACCAGGTGAAGGAGCTGTTTGGATACGTTCCGGATGAATTTGGTCTGTATGACAATCTGAAAGTCTGGGAATACATGGACTTTTTTGCCTCCTGTTACGGGCTTTCCGGCCTGGTGGCGAGAGAGCGGTGTACAAACCTCCTGGAACAGGTAAAGCTTGCGGATAAGGAAGACTTTTTCGTGGACAGTCTTTCGCGCGGAATGAAGCAGCGGCTCTGTCTGGCCCGCGCGATGATCCACGATCCGAAGCTTCTGATCCTGGACGAGCCGACCTCCGGGATGGATCCGAGGGCGCGTGTGGAATTCAAGGAGCTCTTGAAGGAACTGTGCGCGGAGGGAAAGACGATCCTTGTGAGCTCCCACATCCTCTCGGAGTTGGCGCAGATGTGTACCGATATCGGGATCATCGATGCCGGAAAGATCGTTCTGTCCGGAAACATGGGGGATATCTTAAAGCAGGTCAATGATTCGAACCCGATCCGTGTCCAGGTTGTCGAGAATGTCCGGGAGGCGGTACAGTTTCTCAGGGCAGAGCCGGAGGTCCGGACGATCACGGTGGAGGGAAACGACCTCGTCGTGGGATTCCACGGCGGAAAGGACGCGGAGGCGATGCTTCTCGCAAAACTGGTAGCGCACAACATCGGGATCTGCGGATTCTGGAGAGAACAGGGGGACCTGGAGAGCATCTTCATGCAGATCACGGATCATGATATGGAAAAGGTGGTGATGACGAGTGAAGAATAATCCGGTTTATAAGAGGGAAATGCTGGTCCGGTCGAGAAGTTTCCGGATCCCGCTCATCATCATGATCTTTAACGGGATCCTGGCTCTGGTGGCGCTCCTGAACATGTACCAGAGCATCGCGCAGGTAAAGGTGAGCGGATCCGTCACCTATGAGAATTTTTTACAGCTCTACACGTTTGTGGCCGCCCTGGAGTTTATGATGCTGATGTTCATCATGCCGGCGCTGACGTCGGCCAGCATCAGCGGGGAGCGGGAACGCCACACGCTGGAGCTGATGTTTACAACAAAGATCCGTCCGATCGACATTGTGATCGGGAAACTCGCGTCGGCGTTCACGCATCTGATGATCCTCGTGTTCTCGAGTATTCCGGTCCTGATGCTGACCTTCATCTATGGGAGTATCAGTTCGCAGGATCTCTTCCTGCTGCTGTTCAGCTATGTGACCGTTGCATTGTACTGCGGAAGTCTTGGAATCTTCGCTTCTTCGTTGATGAAGCGCTCGACATTTTCGAATGTCATCACCTACGGGATCATGCTGGTCCTCGTGGTGGGGACGTACATGCTGAATGTGTTCCTGCTGAGGATCTCGGAGACAGAGATCAATATGATGGTGCTGGGGGCGGGGGAGACGATCCCTGAGCCGACTTCCGGGGCGGCCGTCTATCTGCTGCTCGCGAATCCGGCGATCACGTTCGCGCAGATTCTGGAAGGCCAGGTTGCGGGAGGCGGAGGAAACTTTACGATCCGGAACTTTCTCGGAAGTCAGGCCGGGAATCTGATTACGGATCACTGGGTCTTCTTTAGCCTCATCCTGCAGCTTGTCCTGTCGGCGATTTTCATATGGGGAGCCGTCTTTTTCCTGGGACCGGTGAGAAGACAGAAAAAGGCTGATCTTCAGAGTACCCGCTGAGTTACTTTTTACGGGCGGAACAGTCAGAGAGAAAAAATTCATGTGGAGGTAACAGGAATGTTTTATATCGGATGCCATCTCTCCTCTGCGAAGGGGTTCCTCGCGATGGGAAAGGACGCGGAAAAGATCGGAGCGACGACGTTCCAGTTTTTCACGAGAAATCCACGGGGCGGAAGTGCAAAGCCGCTCGACCATGAGGATATCCAGGCATTTTTAAAATTAAAGGAAGAGCTGGGGATCGGAACGCTGGTGGCCCATGCTCCGTATACATTAAACGGCTGCTCGGCGGACGAAAAGATCCGTGATTTCGCGAAGCGGACCATGGCGGATGATCTGGAGCGCATGGAGGCGATCCCGGGAAATCTCTACAATTTCCATCCCGGAAGCCATGTAAAACAGGGCGTGGAAGCTGGGATCACTTATATCGCAGAAATGTTGAATGAGATCCTGCGTCCGGATCTCCACACGACGGTACTCCTCGAGACGATGGCCGGAAAGGGGAGCGAGGTCGGGAGAAGCTTTGAGGAGCTTCGGGAAATTCTTGACAGAGTCGAACTTTCTGATAAGATGGGAGTATGCATGGATACGTGTCATGTCTGGGATGCCGGGTATGACATTGTAAATGATCTTGACGGCGTGCTGGCGGAGTTTGACCGGATCGTGGGTCTCGACCGTCTGAAAGCGGTCCATTTGAACGACAGCATGAATGTGCGGGGAGCCGGAAAGGACCGCCACGCGCGGATCGGGGAAGGCGAGATCGGTGCGGAGGCGCTTGTCAGGGTGATCAACCATCCGGCGCTGCGCGATCTGCCGTTCTGTCTGGAGACTCCGAATGAGCTTCCGGGATATGCAGAAGAGATCCGCTTTCTGAAAGAACACAGACAATAAAAAGGAGAACATGGGATATGGGTATTTTAAAAGTTGGTGCCGGCGCGTTAAAGAGCGTACTGGAGGATTCTTGGCGCGAGTATTTCTACTGCCCGGCGATGGAACCGGATGTCCTTGTCAAAAAAGGGGAAAACAGAAAGTCAAATAGAAGCTATAACACAAAAAACAGTGACAACCTGATCTCCAACGGATCCATCATCGCGGTCAATGAGGGACAGTGCATGATGATCGTGGATCAGGGAGCAATCGTTGAGGTCTGCGCGGAAGCCGGAGAGTTTGTGTACGATACCTCCGCGGAGCCGAGTATTTTCTACGGAAATCTCGGAAAGAGCATCGGGGACAGCTTTAAGCAGTTCGGAAAGCGTTTCACGATGGGCGGTGACACGGCGAGAGACCAGAGAGTCTACTTCTTTAATACAAAGGAGATCGTCGGAAACAAGTACGGCACGGCGAATGCAGTCCCGTTCCGCGTGGTGGACCAGAACATCGGTCTCGACATGGATATTGCGATCCGCTGCCACGGCGAATATTCCTACCGGATGGTGGATCCGATCCTCTTTTATAAGAACATCTGCGGAAACATCGAGGAAGATTATACGAGAGACAAGATTGATTCCCAGCTTCGCAGCGAGCTCCTGACAGCCCTGCAGCCGGCATTCGCAAAGATTTCCGGGATGGGAGTCCGCTACAGCGCACTTCCGGGGCATACGGTGGAGCTTGCAAATGCGCTCCGTGAGATCCTCTCCGACAGCTGGGACGATGTTTACGGGATCACGGTGAGCAAGATCGGAGTGAGCTCCGTGAAAGCCTCCGAGGAAGACGAGAAGATGATCAAGGAGCTGCAGAGAAATGCAACATTCCGCAACCCTGGAATGGCGGCAGCGCAGCTCGTAAATGCACAGGCGGAGGCGATGCAGAGTGCGGCGAAAAACACTTCGACCGGTCCGATGATGGCGTTCGCCGGAATGAACATGGCTGCACAGAACGGCGGATTTAATGCCCAGGGACTGTTTGACATGGCAGCTGCCCAGGGACAGCAGGGCGCTTCCAATATGGCTGCCCAGGCTCCGCAGACATCCGGCGGACCGGCAAAGATGGCGCCGTTATCCGGCTGGACCTGTTCCTGCGGTCAGGAGGGAAATACCGGAAACTTCTGCTCCAACTGCGGAAAGAAGAAGCCGGAGGAGAGCGGTTCCTGGACCTGCTCCTGCGGACAGGTAAATACGGGCAATTTCTGTTCAAACTGCGGAAAGAAGCGCCCGGACGCTGTCTGGACCTGCTCCTGTGGTCAGGAAAATAAAGGAAACTTCTGTGCGAACTGCGGAAAACCGAGACCATAAAAGAATCAGCTCCCGGAATGTTTCGGAATGACAGTCCGGGAGTTATGCCAGATACAGGGGGAAAAAGAGATGGCACTTGTAAGTTATAAATGCCCCAACTGCGGCGGCTCAGTGGTCTTTGATCCGAAAAAGCAGAAATTCTGCTGTGAGTTCTGCATGTCGGAATTTACGGAGGAAGAGATGAAAGCCGCGGCTCTGAGTTCAACAGAGACCAGCGGTGTGCAGGATGGGGGTGATACCTCCGGGACAGCGGGAACGGAGTCACAGGCAGAAAGCGGGGTTAATGCGAAAGCTGGCACCGAAACAGGTGCAGATCAAATATCCGATATGGCACAGAGTGGCCGTGCAGGCAGCACAGATCAGAAAGAGGACGCTCTCGTCTACATTTGTCCGAGCTGCGGTGCGGAGGTCGTGACGGATGCCACGACAGCGGCGACGTTCTGCTATTACTGCCACAATCCGGTCGTCCTCTCCGGAAAGCTTTCCGGGGAATTCCTGCCGGACTATGTGATCCCGTTTGCGATGGATAAGAAACAGGCGACGGGGATCTTCCTTGACTGGATCAAAAAGAAAAAATATATCCCGGATGACTTTTTCTCAAAAAGTCAGATCGAGAAGTTCTCCGGCGTGTATTTCCCGTACCTGATGTACAGCTGCAAGGTGGACGGAAAGATCCAGGCGGAAGGTGAAAAACAGCGGACCTGGGTTGCAGGAAATATCCGGTATACGGAGCATAAAAAATACCGGATGGAGCGCGCAGGGGAACTCGATGTCAGAAATGTGACGAGAAATGCCTTAAAGAAAAATAACAGCGCACTCGTGGAAGGCGTTCTGCCCTTTGATATGGAAAAGCTGAAACTGTTTGATATGGGATACCTCTCGGGATTCCAGGCGGAAAAGCGGGATATGGAGAAAGAAGCTCTGACGCCGGAGGTGGAGCAGGAAGTAAAGCAGTACACGGTGGAACAGCTGAAAAACGACGTGATGGGACAGTACTCCGCAGTCCGCGTGGATCAGAGTGACACAAATATCCGGGACGCAAAGTGGCAGTATGCCCTGCTCCCGGTGTGGATCCTTACATATAGGGATAAGGCCAGAAAAGACGAACTCTATTACTTTGTGATGAACGGGCAGACAGGAAAGATCTGCGGAAAGCTTCCGGTCGCAAAAGGAAAGCTTGTGAAACTGTTCCTGGAGATCTTTGTGCCGGTTGCGGCGATCCTGATGATCGGAGGGTGGTTCCTGTGATGAAAATGAAGTGGATAACTGAAAAGACGGGGAAGAACAGCGGGAAAAATAGGGGCATTCTGGGAGCGGCAGGAAGATCGCTGAAAGTTTTCCTGGCAGCAGGCGTCCTTGGGATCTTCCTCTCGGGAATTGCCTTCGCAGCGTCCGGTGAGGACGCGTACCGCATGGCGGAGGGAACGGAAAACTATGCCGATGTCTACGATATGGCGGATCTTTTTACGGACGAAGAAGAACAACAGCTCTCCGGACAGGCGCAGACGCTTTCTGAGAAGATGAAGATGGAGGCGGTCATCGTTACGACGGAGGAAAATTCTGACTCCGCACAGGTGTTTGCGGACGGATTTTACACGGAGGGCGGCTTTGGAACAGGCTCTGACCATTCGGGAATCCTGTTCCTCATCGACATGGACAACCGGGAGCTCTATATTTCCACGACCGGACAGATGATCCGGTACATGACGGACAGCCGGATCGAGGACGTCCTGGATGATGTTTACGGGTATGCGTCGGATGCCGATTATTACGGGGCGGCTTCAGCATTTCTTGCAGATACGGAAACGTGTTATGCGAACGGGATCTCGAAAGATCAGTACAATTATGACACGGAGACGGGAAAGATCAGCCGTTACCATCATCTGGAATGGTATGAGATCCTGTTTGCGATCGGCATTGCGGCAGTCTGCGGCGGCGCGGCGGTGGCCTCTGTGCTCAGAAGCTACAGTCTTCACGGGGAAGATAAGCGGATGGCTGCGAACTTTAAGCTCTCTTATCGGCGTGACAGCCGGTTTACCATGGGAAATATTCTCGCGGATGCCCTGCTGACTTCGTATATTACGCAGCAGGTGATCGCATCACAGAAAAATAACCATCCGGGCGCCGGAGGAGGAAGTTTTTCCGGCGGCGGCAGGTCATCCACCCACAGTTACGGTGGAAACAGCCACGGCGGCGGGGGAAGGAAGTTTTAAGGAATGGAGATCAGGACGATCGGGATCATCGGACAGGGCGCGCTCGGTGTCATGTACGGAAATCATCTGACAAAGAAGCTCGGAAATGAGCATGTATTTTTTATCGCGGACGAAACGCGTGTGGAACGATACCGCAAGACGGGCATGAGCTGCAACGGGGAGAAATGCGGATTTACATACCGCTCCCCGGCGGAGGCAGTGACGGCAGATCTCATCATCTTTGCCGTCAAATTTATGGGAATGGAGAATGCGATCCGGACCGTGAAGCCGTTTGTCGGGGAGAATACCCTGTTCTTGTCGGTGCTCAACGGGATCTCCAGCGAGGGGATGATCGAGGAAGTCTACGGGGCGGATCATGTGCTCTATGCCTGCGTTCAGGGAATGGACGCTGGAAAGGATGGGAGCGCGGTCACTTACAAAAATATGGGCTACATCACCATCGGAAATAAGGATAAGAGCCGCGATGAGAAGTTAAAAGCGGTGACGGATCTGTTTGACCGGACCGGACTTTCCTACCAGGTTCCGGACGATATCCTGAGGGAACAGTGGAACAAACTCATGTTAAACATCGGCGTCAACCAGGTGACGGCAGTCTACGGCGCACCGTACAGCCTGATCCAGAAAGAGGGAGAGGCGCGGACCATGATGATCGAGGCCATGCGCGAGGTTCTCCGCGTGGCGGACACTCAGGATGTGGATCTTTCGGAGGCGGACATTTCCTACTGGCTGGACCTTCTTGCAACCCTGAATCCGGCTGGACATACGTCCATGTGCCAGGACGTGCTCGCGGGACGGCCGACGGAGGTGGAGCTGTTTGCGGGGACGATGTTAAAGATCGCGGAGGAAGAGGGACTTTCTCTTCCGGTGAACGCGTTTTTGTATGAGCGGCTGAAGGAGCTGGAGACAGCTGAAGATTGAAAGTAAGGAGCGCTGCGGGAACGCTCCGGCAGGTCTTTGTGCCTGCAGTGCTGAAACATGGCAGGAAGGTGAAAGAAGGAGAAATACATGACGATCATGGTAATTGACGGCCAGGGCGGAAAGATGGGAAAAGGCCTGGTGGAAATGTTGAAGAAAAGCTGCCCGGAGGACGAGATCCTGGCAATCGGGACGAACAGCATCGCTACGGCTGCGATGTTAAAGGCGGGGGCGGATGCCGGTGCGACGGGAGAAAACCCGGCGGTCGTCACAAGCCGCACGGCGGACATCATCGTGGGCCCGATGGGGATCGTTATCGCGGACTCCCTGATGGGGGAGATCACCCCGAAGATGGCCGTTGCGATCGGCCAGAGCCCGGCAAAAAAGGTTCTGATCCCGGTGAACCGCTGCCAGCATTTTGTTGTGGGCTGCAGGGACGTTTCGATGGGAGAATATGTAAAGCTCGCGGTGGAGGAAGTTCTGAAGATCCGGCGCGGGGAGCTGTAAATAAGCGCTGATAAAAAGACGAAGACACCTGATTTTTGATGATCTGGGTGGCTTTGTCTTTTTTTATTGTATAGTTTTTCCATATCATCCAGAGCTTTTTCTGTGATTGTTGCCAGCGTGTCCACTGCGCATATTCTTCTGCCTGTCCGCATACACTGATGTGTATGCAGGCGCATCAGGCGCGTGCGCGTAAAAGTGACGGAAGGAGTGTCTGCCATGGGGAAAAAGATGCATCCGGGATCGGGAGCTGTGATCGGAGCGCAGCTTGTGATCCTTGTGATCCTGACGGCTTCCCTGTGTGTCCAGAGCAGGAAAGCGGCGGCGGAGAATACATATGCGATCATGGAGGAGAGCGGCGGGGAAAAGAAAGACTATATCCATTGGGTGGAATTTACCGTCCCGGCGGAAGTCATGCAGAAAGCATTCCGCCTGGACATGGGAAGTATCCAGGAGGATGTCCATCTGAACTGGGTGGAACTGCTTGCATATCTCGGAGCAAAATACGGCGGGGATTTCGAGCGGTTCCGGCAGGCAGATCTCGACGCGGTGACGGAAAAACTGAAGTCCGGGATGACGATGGAGGAGCTCACGAAGGACATGAAATACTATGCCTATTACCGGGAGGCATACGGTGCAGTCCTCGACGGGATGGTCGGATATTTTGAGCAGGAGACGGAGGCGCCGGAAGACCTCACACAGAGCGGAACGGGTGAAAATGGAAATGCGAAGACCGTCTGGCTCAGAAAATACGGTCTGAAAGCATTCTCACCGATCGCGAAAAACTTCCCGTACAGTGATTTCGACGATTTCGGTGCATCCCGATCCTACGGATTCAAGAGAAAACACCTGGGCCATGACATGATGGGGCAGGTGGGGACGCCGGTGATCGCGGTGGAATCCGGATATGTGGAGGCACTTGGCTGGAACCAGTACGGCGGATGGCGGATCGGGATCCGGAGTTTCGATAAAAAACGGTACTATTATTACGCCCATCTGCGCCAGAATTACCCATACCAGTCAAATCTCAAAGAGGGCAGTATCGTGACGGCGGGCGATGTGATCGGATACCTGGGCAGGACCGGATACAGCACCACGGAGAACACCAACAACATCACAACTCCGCACCTGCACTTCGGGATCCAGCTCATCTTCGATGAATCCCAGAAAGAGGGAAACAACGAGATCTGGATTGACTGCTACGAGATCGTGAAGTTCCTGCGGCTGAATCAGAGCGAGACTGTGAAGGTGGACGGGACTAAAGAGTGGACGAGAGTCTACGGGATGAAAGATCCGGATGTACCGGGAGAAGAGGAAAATTCAGAGAGAGGTCATGGATAAAATCTTAAGAATCTCCCCATAATAATCAGAGTAATAAGGCACTGCCTGCAAAACTAACAGAAAACGAAAGGGTGAGATTCATGAAAGATCAGGTCTTTGGTGTCCTTCAGAGGATCGGGAGATCGTTCATGCTGCCGATCGCGCTGCTTCCGGCGGCGGGACTTTTGCTCGGCATCGGCGGTTCGTTCTCAAATGTCACGATGCTCGAGGCATACGGGCTGACGAGGATCATGGGACCGGGAACCTTCTGGAACGCACTGTTCATGGTCATGAGCCGGGCCGGGGACATCGTGTTCACAAATCTCCCGATCCTCTTTGCCATGGGTGTTGCGATCGGGATGGCAAAGAAGGAGAAGGAGGTTGCAGCGTTAGCGGCGGTCATCTCGTTCCTCGTCATGCATGCTGCGATCGGAGCGATGATCGCGGTAAACGGCGGAGCGGATTCCCTGAAAGAGGGCGCCGGCGCCATGGTCGCGGGGATCCGGTCCCTGCAGATGGGAGTGTTCGGCGGGATCCTCGTGGGGCTTGGGACGGCATGGCTCCACAACCGGTATTATAAGATCGAGCTTCCCCAGGTGCTCTCGTTTTTCGGCGGAACGCGGTTTGTCCCGATCGTGTGCGCCCTGTTTTACGTTCTCGTGGGGATCCTCATGTACTTTGTCTGGCCGCCGGTCCAGACGGCGATCTCCGGAGTCGGCCGGTTCGTACTCCGCTCCGGTTACCCGGGAACCTGGTTTTACGGTTTTGTGGAGCGGGCTCTGATCCCGTTTGGTCTGCACCATGTGTTTTACATCCCATTCTGGCAGACGGCGGTCGGCGGGTCCATGGAGATCGGCGGGAAAGTCGTGGAAGGCGCACAGAACATCTTTTTTGCGGAACTCGCGGACCCTGCAGCAGCGAGATTTTCTGTGGAGGCGACAAGGTTCATGGCGGGAAAGTTCCCGCTTATGATCTTCGGACTCCCCGGCGCAGCTCTCGCCATGTATCAGGCGGCGCTGCCGGAAAAGAAAAAGGAGGTATCGGGGCTGTTCCTCTCCGCCGCACTGACTTCCATGCTCACAGGGATCACGGAACCGCTGGAGTTTACATTCCTCTTTACAGCGCCTCTGCTCTATGGGATCCACTGTGTGTTTGCCGGTCTGGCGTACATGCTGATGCACATGCTCGGCGTGGGCGTCGGAATGACATTCTCCGGCGGACTGATCGACCTGTTTCTGTTCGGGATCCTTCAGGGGAATGAAAAGACCGGATGGCTCTGGATCGTGGTGATCGGTGTGTTTTATTTCCTCGTGTATTATGCGGTGTTCCTGATCGTAATCCGGAAACTCGATTATAAGACGCCGGGGCGGGAGAGCGGGACCGCGGCGAAACTTTACACGAGAGATGATGTGGAGCAGAGGAAACAGGATAAAAGAAACAAAACTGTTTCAAAAAACGCGAAAAACGAAAAAGATAGAGCAAAAGAAGCAAAGAATCCCGCAGAGACAGCCGGAGAACCGTACCAAAGTCAGAATGATAACGAAAAAAATCCGGAGAGATCCGGGGAGTCGCGCTCGGGAAAAATCCTCCGGGGACTCGGCGGCATGGACAACCTCACTGATGTGGACTGCTGCGCGACGCGGCTCCGCTGTACTGTAAAAGATGAAAAGAAAGTGGATGAGACGATCTTAAAAGCGACCGGGGCATCCGGCGTCATCAAAAAAGG
>ENA-UERN01002566-UERN01002566.1-human-gut-metagenome-genome-assembly--contig:-NODE-2566-length-13886-cov-3.916721_pt1 | contig 13886 bp, 9 predicted proteins | sample MGYA00242950_ERZ507950 | MGnify/ENA primary metagenome ERZ507950 (study PRJEB26167, sample SAMN06115515) | human gut metagenome | host: Homo sapiens | place: China:Ningxia | collected 2014-11-26...
ACTTTTACATTTACTCAAGAAACAATAAGGGCGATGTCGGCCTTTTTCCATTTCATCGCTGGATTTTTCCCATTATAAGCTCGTTCTTGTCAAATATCGTCGAAGAACCATATTAGCGCCCATTTATACAGCGGGAACCGCGTTCGGAATGCGTGCCCGATGCGGAGAAGTAATATCCCGAAGTCAGCGCGGCCCCCGAAGGCGGTAATGATCAGCGGGACTGGTTACGGAGGACATTTCAGGGTGATACAAACGCTTTGGTCGCCGAAAGCGAATTCCGGGTGTTCAACTCCGGCGCACGACTTCGGCATAACTCAAAGGGCCGCCGAAGATGTCCAATGCCGAACCGATCGTGTAGCCGATCCGGCCGTTTCCGGCGCGGCGCACCTGTTCGATATCGTCGAAATTGCGGATGCCGCCGGCGTAGACGCACGGAATCGGCGAGTGTTCGGCGAGAATGCCGAGCAGCTCCGCGTCGATGCCGGACTGCCTGCCCTCCACATCCACCGCGTGCACCAGAAATTCACAGGCGTAATCCGCCAGTTGGTTCAGCGCCGCCGCGTCCACCGCCAGAGTGGTGAACTTCTGCCAGCGGTCGGTCACGATCCGGTAGCCTCCCCCCGGCAACCTGCGGCAGGAGAGGTCCAGCACCAGACGGTCGCGCCCGGTCGCCCGGAACAGCTTTTCCAGACGGTCGCGCTTCAACTCGCCGTCGGCGAAGATATAGCTGGTCACGATCACCTGTCCGGCTCCCGCCGCAAGCCATTCCGGCGCGTTTTCGGCGGTCACGCCGCCACCGACCTGAAGCCCCCCGGGATAGGCGGCCAGCGCCCGCTTCGCGGCTTCGTCGTTGCCGGGACCGAGCTTGATCACATGGCCGCCGGTCAGGCCGTCGCGCCGGTAAAGCTCCGCGAACCACGACGAATCGTGTTCCGCGACGAAATTGGTTTTGACCGTGGATTCCGAATCGGACAGCGTGCTTCCGACGATCTGTTTGACCTTGCCGTCATGCAGGTCGATGCAGGGACGAAACAAACTCATTTTTCCGGCAGCTCCAGTTTGCATTCGACGCCCTCCGGCGCTTTCGCGTCCACGCGGAACTCTCCGTCGCGGTTGGTCCAGCGCACCTCGATCCGGCCGCAGGGCGTCTCATGGCACATATTGAAAAACTCCAGCTGCGGCACCGGATTCGGGCGCAGCGTCACTTTTGAAAATCCCGGCGCGTCCTCGTCCGGCGCCAGCCCGCCGAGGTAGCGGAAGCTCCACGCGGCGACGTCGCCGAACATGATGTGGTTCCGCGAAGCCTCGCCGTGCCAGTTGCCCCACAGGGTCGTCGCCCCCTGCCGCAGCCAGTGAATCCAGCCGGGGTACTCCGGCTGCGTGAACATCCGGTAGGCGGTTTCGACGTAACCGGCGTCGGCCAGCGCGCGCGGCACCGCCTTGCTCCCGAGAATGCCGAAGTCGGGAATATAACGATGCTCCCGCACGATCCGGTCCAGCCGCGCCGCGATCACGGCGCGTTCCGTCTCCGGCGCGACACCGTGAAACAGCGCGCCGCCGAGGGAAGTCATCTCGTCGTGCGCATAGCTGCCGTCCCCGTTGTAATAGCGGCGGTTCACCGCATCGCGCACCCGCGCAGCGCGCGCTTCCAGCTCCGCCGCCACCGGGCGGTTCAGCCGGCGCGCGAACTTCACGGCCAGCCGGGTGCAGCAGTACAAATAAAAGCTGTCGGTCAGCTCCGCCGGGGCCATCCGGGCCGGATCGACGTGGTTCCAGTCGCCGAGGCCGAAGCAGACCAGATCGTCCGTCGCCCGGTCGAAGGCGTAATCAAGATAGCGCAGCATCGCGCCGAAGTGCGTTTCAAACGCCCGCCGCCGCCCGGTGTAAAGGTAGATCGTCTCCGGGATCACGAAGAGCGCCGCGTCCCATGCCGGGCCGCTGCCCCAGTTGTACCCCCACCCCGAAGTCGGGGCGATTCCCGGCAGCTGGCCGCTCGGTCGCTGGCAGTCGGCCAGCGTATCCAGCCACTGTTCGAGGCTGGTCGCGGCATCGAAGCAGCAGAGGCCGGTTTCGCAGGCCAGCTGGGTGTCGCCGGTCCAGCCGTTCTTCTCGCGGTGCGGGCAGTCCGACGGAATCCCGACGAAGTTGCCGCGGTAGGTTTCGCCGGTCGCCTGCAGCAGTTGATTGAACTCGGCGGCGGAGCTTTCCACACTCCCGATCTGCGCGAACGAGGTGTACACAAACTCCGCCGTGACCGCTTCCAGCTCGGCGTCAGTGTCGATCTGGCAATACTGGAAACCGTGGAAAGTGAAGCGCGGCGCCCACTCCTCCGCGCCGCCGCCTTTCAGGATATAGCGGTCGAACTGGTTCTCGCCGGAGAGCACGAATTTGCCGATATGCTCCTTGTCGACATGCCCGTCCGCAAACAGCCGCTCGCCGTAGCGCAGCTCCACCGCCTGCCCCGCTCTGCCGCGCACCCGGATGCGGCACCAGCCGGTCAGGTTCACGCCGAAGTCCGCGATTATCGCGCCATCCGGCAATTTCGTCAAAGTGACCGGTTCGATCCGGCGCATCACCTTGCAGGGGGGGGAGGTCTGTTCTTCGAGGATGCCGCCGGGCGGAGCCAGCTCCAGCGGGGATTCCCAGCCGGAAGCGTCAAAACCGTTCTCGCACCAGCCGGGAAGTTCCAGCCGGGCGTCGTAATACTCGCCGTTCCGCAGCGAATCGAAGGTGATCGGGCCGGAAGCGGTGCAGAGCCAGCTCCGGGCGGAGGTGGTCAGCCGGAGTTCGCCGCCGATGTAGAGTTTCAGCGCGAACTTGCACTTGTCGAGCCAGGTGGCGTGATCGAAATTCCACACATCCTTTGCGGGACAGTTGAACCAGCCGGTGCCGAGGATCACGCCGACGGTGTTGAGACCGGGCTTCAGGTACTCCGTCACGTCGTGGCGGACGAAGCGCACACGACGGTCGTAGACGGTCACGATGGGGTCGAGCACCTGATCGCCGACCCGGCGGCCGTTCAGGTACAGCTCATAAAATCCGACGCCGGAGATCAGCAGAACGGCGGGGGAGAGTGCGGATAGCTGAAACTCGGCGCGGAAGTGCGGCGCGCCGCCGGTGACGCCGGAGCCGATCCATTTGACGTGATTGAAATCCATACGATGTTTTTTCCTTAAAGTATTCGCCGCCGGGTGCTACCCGGTCGTGGTCCAGCGGCGAAAGCGCTGGCCGTCGGAGACACCCGTGGGCGAAACGCCCAGCTCAGGTGCCTGATTGGAAATCAGGCACCTGAGCCCACGGAGGTCTGGAGGCCGTAAGGCCGTAAGACCCGCCTGCCGCGAAAGCGGCATGGCTTCCCAATTCATGGCCCATCAGGGGGAATGCCTGCCATTTTAAAGGCAGGCAGGTCTGCTTGCCCTTACGGGCAGCAGACCTTGTGCGCTACGCGGCCTGATTTGCAATCAGGCTCCGACAGCTGGGCGCTACGCGCACAATTGCCTCCGGCGGCCAAGGCGCTTCGCCCTTGGAACCCGACCGGCAACGTGCCAGTGCGGAGTTACTTCACGCGTCGCACTTCAGCGCCTCTCACAGCTCCGGCCAGCGCCAGTTCCCCCCGATCGCCTTCTCCGTCTGCGAAAACGGGCGGCTCCCGAAAAACCCCCGGTGCGCCGACAACGGCGACGGATGCACGTTCTCCAGAATCGTGTGCTTCGCCCCGTCGATCAGCGGCTTCTTCCCGATCGCGTAGTTGCCCCACAGCAGGAACACCAGCCCGGTGCGTTCCGCGCTCAGCGCCGCGATCACCGCATCCGTGAACTTTTCCCATCCGAACTTCCGGTGGCTTCCGGCCGAGTGCGCCGCCACCGTCAGCACGCTGTTCAGCAACAGCACCCCGTGTTTCGCCCACGGCACCAGCGTTCCGGTCTCCGGCACCGGCCGCCCGAGGTCGGAGGCATACTCCTTGAAGATATTGCGCAGGCTCGGCGGAAATTTGATCCCGGCCGGAACCGAAAACGCCAGCCCCTCCGCCTGCCCGTCGTCGTGATAGGGATCCTGCCCGAGCAGCACCACCTTCACCTCCTCCGGCGCGGTCAGCTCCAGCGCGTGAAACACCTGTCCGGCGGGCGGAAACACCTGCCCGGCGGCGCGGGCGGCCTCCACTTTCGCCAGAGTCGCCTCCAGCCCGGCGGCGTCGAGACGGCCGCCGAGGAAGGAGCGCCAGTTGTCCGGCAGGCGTTCCATTATTTCAGGTTCAGCATGCCGCCGGCGAGGATGATTCTGATGTCCTCGTCGGAGAGCCGGTGCTTGAAGATGATCTCCTGCGTCTGGCCGTTCTCCTTGACCAGTTCCGCCCTGACCGGAGCGCCGACCGCGAGCTGCTTATGCAGATCGGTGAACCGCAGTTCATCCTCCTCGTCGATCGCGTCGTAGTCCGCCGGATTCTCGAACATCAGCGGCAGGATGCCGAAATTGATCAGGTTCGCGCTGTGAATCCGCTCGATCGCCAGCGCCGCCACCACCTTGACCCCGAGGTACATCGGGCAGATCGCGGCGTGTTCGCGGCTGGACCCCTGCCCGTAGCTGTCGCGGCCGACGATCACCCCGGCCTTGCCGGAGTCGCGGACCGCCGCGGCGCGTTCGGCGAATGAGGGCCAGCCCGGCTCGGTGAAGCACTCGAACACCACCTTGGAGTAAGCCGGGATATTGCTGCGCAGCTTCAGGTGCACCCCGGCGGGCATGATGTGGTCGGTGGTGATCTTGTCGCCGACCTTGATGACCACGACGCCGTCGATCTCATCCGGCAGCGGCGTGTTGACCGGCGGCTGGCCGATGGTGCGCTTGCGGACGATCTCGCCCGTGCCGGTCGGCAGCTGGATCATGCTGTCGTTGATGCCGAACACTTCCGGCTCGACCACATCCGGATACTCCACGCCGAGCTTGCGCGGATCGGTGAATTCGCCGGTCAGCGCGACCGCGACCGCCGTCTCCGGGCTGACCAGATAGGATTGGTCGCCTTTGGTGCCGGTCCGGCCCGCGAAGTTGCGGTTGAAGGTGCGGACCGTCACCGTGTCGTCCGCCGGGCTCTGCCCCTGCCCGATGCACGGGCCGCAGCCGGTTTCGAGGATGCGCGCGCCCGCGCCGATGATGTCGGCGAGCATTCCGTTGCGCGACAGCATCTCCAGCACCTGGCGGCTGCCGGGAGCGATCGCCAGCGTCAGATTCGGGTTGACCTTCCGGCCTTTCAGAGTCATCGCGACCATCGCGAGATCGCGGTAGCTCGAATTGGTGCAGCTGCCGATGATCACCTGCCCGACCTTGGTTCCGGCGAGGGCTTCGATCGGCTTGATGTTGTCCGGGCTGGAGGGGCAGGCGGCCAGCGGAACCACCTTCGCGAGGTCGATTTCGATCACCTGATCGTATTCGGCGCCGGCATCGGCGGCCAGCGGCACGTAATCGGCCTCGCGCTGCTGCGCTTTCAGGAACTTGCGCGTGGATTCATCCGACGGGAACACGCTGGTGGTCACGCCCAGCTCCGCGCCCATGTTGGTGATGGTCGCGCGCTGCGGCACGGTGAGGGAGGCCACGCCGGGGCCGAAGTATTCGACGATGGAGCCGACGTTGCCCTTGGTGGTCAGGATCGAGAGCAAATGCAGGATCACATCCTTCGCGGCGCACCACGGCCCGAGCTTGTTGGTCAGCTTCACGCCGATCACTTTCGGATACGGAATGCGGAAAGGCTTGCCCGCCATCGCCAGCGCCACGTCGAGGCCGCCCGCGCCGATCGCGAGCATACCGATGCCGCCGCCGGTCGGCGTGTGCGAATCCGAACCGATCAGGGTCTTGCCCGGCACGCCGAAGCGTTCGAGGTGGACCTGATGGCAGATGCCGTTGCCGGGAGGCGAAAAACGCACGCCCTTCGCATTCGCGACGCTCTGCAAATAGACGTGGTCGTTGCGGTTCTCCGGCCCGTTCTGCATCATATTGTGGTCGACGTAGGAGACGGAAAGCTCGGTTTTCACCGCCGGAATCTGCATCGCCTCAAGTTCGAGGTACGCCATCGTGCCGGTGGCGTCCTGGGTCAGGGTCTGGTCGATTCTGATCGCGACCGGCTTGCCGGTTTCGCGGCTGCCGGAAACATAGTGGGCTTCGATGATCTTCTGTACAACGGTGCCTTTGGCCATAACGGCATTCCTCCATAGGTTGAAAATGAGAATCGCCATAATATACAGCTTCATTCCCCGCCCGGCAAACTCCAAACCGCCGAAAAGCCGAAAAAGCGGTTGCAATCCGCCCTGTGCCGTGGTATGGTAGTAAGAAAATATGGAGATTACGCCTGATGAAAAAGAGTTTCTGCGCCTTTGCCGCCGCACTGTCGATGACCGTTTCCGCCGCCTCCGGCTTCCAGCCCACCGGCTTGAACCGCGACGCCTACCTTGACCTGATGGAGCCGATCGTGCGGCTCGCCGCCGGCTGGGTCGATGAAAAAGGCGCGGTGATCGATCCGGCGCTGAACCGGGAGTGGAACCAGACCACGCCGCGCTTCGTATCTTCCGCCGCGATCCTGCTCCGCTTCGGGCGCTGCCCGGAGCTGCTCGACACCGTGCGCCGCGCGATGACCTACAGCTGCTCGCGCCTGCCGAAGACGGAGGTGCGCGAATCCTCCCCCGACTTCTGGATGCGCGAGCTGGCCACCGCGTGGTACTGCCTGAAACCGCTGGTTCCGCCGGAGGAGAGCGAGGCGTGGCGCACCAGACTGGCGGCGGTCGAACCGGAAAACATCTACAAATTCACCGATCCCGCCCATAAAAAGCTCAAGGAGTTCCACAACTGGGCTGTCTACAGTTCCGGCGGCGAAAGCATGCGCGACTCGCTCGGCATCGGCGGCGGCGACTTCCTGTGGGGCAACCGTTTCTTCGACGTCTACATGGCCGGCCAGCTCCACCGGCTGACGCCGGAGGGGATGTACCGCGATCCGGGCGATCCGATCACCTACGACATCACCACCCGGCTGCAGATCGCCAACGCGCTGCACTTCGGCTACCGCGGCGAACATTTCCGGATTCTCGACAATTTCCTGAAAACAGGCGGCCCGACGCTGCTGCGCTTCCTGTCACCGGAGGGGTTCGTGCCCTACGGCGGCCGCTCGGCGGGCATGCAGTTCCAGGAGGCAATCGCGGCGGCGCTGTGCGAGCTTGAGGCCAACCGCTGCAAACGCCTCGGCGACCTCGAAAGCGCCGGGCAGTTCAAGCGGCAGGCGCACCTCTGCATTCAGGCGATCCGCCCTTATCTGACCGGCAGGGAACTTTACCACGTCAAAAACCGCTTCCCGCCCACGTCGCTGCACGGCTGTGACGGTTACGCGCAGTATTCGGTCTATCTGCTGTTCACGTCGTCGGTGCTGGGACAGGCGGCGCTGTTCGCCGACGATTCGATCGCGGAGCGCCCCGCCCCGGCGGAACAGGGCGGCTACCTCTTTGTGCTCGCCCCCGCGTTCCACAAGGTGTTCGCGTCGTGCGGCGGCAGCTACGCCGAACTCGACGCCGACGCCGATCGCCGCTACGATTCGACCGGCCTCGGCCGCATCCTGCTCAAGGGTGTTCCCTACGGAGTGCTGCCCGCGATGCCGTTCACGGCGACGCCCAACCACAAGCTCACCCGCGGCAAGGCTCCGGCGCAACCGGTCGCGATCGGCCCGGCGTGGGAGGGCGGCACCGCCGCCGCGAAGCCGGACGCGCCGTGGGATACCGAAATCATCCGCCAGACTCCGCAGGAAGTCGCGTGGAAATGCGCCGGGAAGTACGGGGAACATACCGTGATTCAGGAGTACGCCCTCACGCCTGCCGCGCTGGCCATCCGCTGCCGGGTTACGGGAAAGGACGGCAAGCCGGTGCCGTTCCGCTTTGAATTTCCGGTGCTGTCCAACGACGGCGCACTCCGGCCGGAATGGAAACTCGACGGCAATGTCGCCTCGTATGAAAACATCAAACTGACCGCTTCCGCGCCGTGGCAGGCCGGAGAGGAGATCGCGAACCGCAACGGCCTCTACCGGGTGTTGCGTTTCGACTCCAATGCGGAAGGCGTCGCGAAAGTGGCGGCCGCCGTCTCCCCGGAAACGCACTGACAGCCGCTTTTTCCAGAAAAAAGTTAATATTTTTCGGATTGCCTATTGACATTGTTATAGGACTTTGCTATAATATTTAGCAAAGAGCAATGTTCGCCACTCAGGAGATCCGGGATGAAACAGGCGCGTAAAACCAAAGTGGAACAGGCCCGTGACTGGTTGTTGAAGGAGATCAGGAACGGCAACTTTCCGCGCGGCACCGCCCTGCCCCCGGAGCGCGAACTGGCCGAACAGGTCGGGGTCAGCTATATGACGCTGCGCAAGGCGGTCGGAATGCTGGTCGATGAGAACTTCCTCGACCGGAACCACGGCAGCGGCACCTATGTCCGCAGTGAAATCTCCGAAACCAAGGTGCAGAAGCAGCTCGGGCTGGTGCTTCCGGCCTGGTCGGCGCCGGAGACGCTCGACGTGATCATGTATCTGTCGGAAGCGTGCCAGAAGGAGAACTGGCTGCTCCGGGTGATCTTCGCCCGTTCGTGGGAAGAGCGCTCCATCCTCGATCTGTGGCAGAGCTGCGATGCGGTCGTCTGCTCGGCAGTGCAGCATATCTCCGCGATTCCGCCGGTTCTGGCGGAAAAGGTGCGCGGCGGCAAACCGTTCATCTTCAACGGCGCCAATGCCGAATCCATCGGCGGCGACTCGGTGATCTGCTATCTGGAAAGCCTTCACGACGAGGTGGCCGAAAGACTCAACCGCCTCGGACATAACCGGATCCTGCTGGTCGACCAGGTCACCAACCAAAACGGAACGCAGCAGACCCTGCATCCGAGCCTGACCTCTTTCTGGGAACATTTCCGGGCCGACCGGCCCGGCACCCACGTCGACAACCGGCTGATGTCGCTGGAAATTCCGCTGTTCGAGCTGGCTCATCATACGATCCGCCGCAAGCTGGCCGCCGACAAGGAGGAGTTGCGCAAATTCAGCACGATCGTCTGCCCGCTGAGCTTCTACTGGGGCGTGGTCTCCGGCGTTTACGCGGCGGGGCTGCGGATTCCGGAAGACATCTCAGTCCTGACCTTCGGCGACCGGCAGGAGGCGGAATTTTACCATCCCCGCCCCGCCACCTTGTCGGCCCCGCTCCGCGACCAGGCGTTCCGCGCGATGGAGCTGGTGCGCTGGCGCGAGCAGAATCCCGATGCGCCGCCCCGCGTCCTTCATGTCAAACCCAAATTCGTCGTCGGGGAAACCCTGATCGCGACTTCGCAGAGTTTTGTCGATAAAATATATGCTTAAGTGACTTTTATGAATTCAGCAAATGCCAAGAGTCTTATAATAAACAATATGTGCAGATTCCCCAAGTTCAGATGACAGGATTCAACAGAAAGACGGAAAGGATACAAAATGAAAAACAAGCAGAGTAGACTTAACGTACTGTTTATTATGCGATCCAACCTTGGTTTCAGCTTCACCCTTATTGAGCTGCTGGTTGTGATCGCGATCATCGCGATTCTCGCCTCCATGCTGCTGCCCGCACTGAATAAGGCACGCACGAAAGCGCGCTCCATCCAGTGCGTCAGCAACCTCAAACAGGTTTCCACCGGACTGGCGATGTACGCCGGAGACTATCAGCTCTACCCTCCGGCCAAGCCGAAAGACTGGGCTACCTTCAATATGAACACCTGGCCCTGGCTGACTATGCCTTATCTCGGCATGGACAATACCACCATGCCGAAGGATTGGGATGATGTCTGCCGCCGGAGGGAAACCGGGGCGCTCCGCTGCCCGGAAGTTCCGTTTGAAGTTTCGATGCGCGACCGCAACAGCTATTCGATGTACGGTTTCGGCCCGCTGGTGAACTGGTTCGGCTTCACCTCCTCGACTCTGGTGCGGGGCGATGCCAACCAGTCCACTTCGATCTATGCCGTCACTCCCGGCAGCCGGGCGACCAAAGAGGGCGGGATCGGTTCGGTTCCGCGTCCGTCAGCGATCGCATTCGTATCAGAAATGGGTTACGTGGCCGGCAACAACGGCAACGATGTAGCTTATCAGAACGGCGGCCAGCTCAACAGCATCGATCCGGCTAAGAACGGCAGCGACGGCCTCTCCTTCGCATTCCGCCACGACCTGCGCAAAAGCGTGCTGTGGTTTGACGGCCATGTTTCAAACGTGCAGCGCGGCGAACTCAACAACAATGCTTTCGTGCCTTAATCAATAGAAAGAACCCGGTCCATGAACTATTTCCGCCTCCTCCTCTGCAGCCTGTTCCTTGCGGCGACCGTTTCCGCCGCGCCGTTCGACACCGCCGACGCAGTCGCGGCCCACGCCCCCGGCAGCGTGTTCACGCAGGGCGAACCGCTGCGCTTCTCGCTGAAGCCCTATGCGGCCTCCCCGCTCAAGTGGACGCTTCGCGACTGGCGGAACCGTGAACTGCGTTCCGGCGACTGGCCCGGCGCGGGCAAGGCGGAGCTGACCCTTGCCGCACTGCCGGACGGCTACTACATTCTGACGGTCGAATCGCCGGAGGCGGCTTTCGACGGCTTCCGCAGCTTCGCGGTCGTGCCGGACCCGGCAACCCGCCGCCGCAATCCCGACACTTTCTTCGCGATGGATTCGGCGCAAAGCTGGCTGGCGCGCCCGGATTCGGCCAACGTGCGCCATCCGGGGGACGCCTACGAGCTGGTCTCCGAAGTGATCCGCCGGGGCGGAATCGACGTCGTACGCGAGCGCATGAGCTGGGCGGAGTGCGAAGCCGTCCCGGGCAAGTTCGACTGGAAACAGTACAAGCTCAACGCCGACCTGCTCTCCAGACGCGGCGTCGGCATCTCCGGCATGTACCACAACGCCCCGCGCTGGGCGAAGACCAACACCACCCACCTGCCCGGCGATCTGGTCGCCGTCTACCGGTTCGCCCGCAAGGCCGCGGAGACCTTCAAAGGACAGATGACCGACTGGGAGTTCTGGAACGAGCAGGACATCGGCTTCGCGCCGGAATCCGCCTGGGATTACGCCTCCGCGCTGAAAGCCGCCTATCTCGGCTTCAAGGCTGCCGATCCCGCGCTGCCGGTCGCGATCGGCGGCTATGCGATGACCCCGATCGCGGAGTACGCCGACGTGGTGATGGCGAACGGCGCGAAGGATTACTTCGACATCTTCAACATCCACGCCTACCGCCCGATCAGCAGCTATGCGCAGATCATGGAGGATATCCGCAATTACCTGAAGCGGCACGACATCGCGGACCGGCCGGTCTGGTTCACCGAAAACGGCACCGACTCCGAAGGCTCCGGCCGGATTCCGAGTTATATCGCCGGACTCAAGGCCCATTCCCCCGAACAGGAGCTGCTCGTCGCGGAGCTGCTCCCCAAGATCATGATCCACATGCAGTCGCTCGGCGTCGACCGCGACTTCTTTTTCGTGCTGCCTCCCTACAGCGAGCGCGACGGCAACAAGGACTGGGGACTGATGCGGCGCGATTTCACGGTCAAGCCGGGCTATGTGGCCTTTTCCACCCTGTCCCATCAACTCGGCGACGCGGAATACCTCGGCACCGTGGCGCTGGCCGACGGCGTCTCCGGCTTCCTGTACCGCCGCCCGGACGGTTCGCAGAGTCTGGTCTACTGGAGCGTCTCCCCGCTGGAAACCGAGAGCAACCGGCCCGACCGCAAATTCGACGACCTGCTCGAACGCCCCTTCCGGCTCGCCGCCGCCCCGGGAAGCTATCGCGGCATCGAACTTTTCGGCACTCCGTTTGAGGTGAAAACCTCCGGAAATACGCTGGAGCTGACCGCCACGCGGCTGCCCGCGATCCTGACCGGACTCTCCGGCCTGAAGCCGACTGTGCCCTTCCGCCGCCTCTCCAGGCCCGGCACGGCGGAAAGCGGATACGACCGCTCCATCGTGTTCCGCACGGAACTTTCCAAAGATTTCGTGCTCTCCGGCGGCAAGAGCAGCGTCGACGTCAAAAAGGACGATGCGGCTTTCAAACTCCAGATATTCAACCTCTCCGACCGGGCCAAACGCGGTACGCTCGCGCTCTCCGGCGGCAGATTCGGCGGCGTCCCCGCCGAAGTCACGGTGCCGCCTTTCGGCAAGACCGAACTGAACCTCACTTTCACCCCTGAACTGGACAAGGAGTTCCGGGGCGCGCTCCGGGTCGGCGGCACCTTCGACGGCAAACCGGCCTCGGAATTGGTCGCGCCGGTGCGGGTGGTCGGCAAGCTGCTCGACGGCAGCCGCAAGGTCGATCTGGTCGGAATGAGCGACCCGGTCAATTTCCGCCATAACAGTTCCGGCAGGCAGACGATCACCTACGACCCGGAAGCGCAGGGGCTGAAGTTCCACACGCTCTTCCCGCCGAACGTCGACCGCTGGGTCTACCCGGAGTACATGCTCCAGCTTCCGCAGGAATCGCTGAAGGATGCCCTCGGCATCGCGTTTGAAGTCAAGGTTTCCGCCCCCAAGCAGGTCAAGCAGATGCTGCTGATGACGGTGTTGGGCAAGGAAAAGGAGCACGGCGAATCGATCAACCTCAACGTGGTCGCGCCGACCGCGCAGTGGGAGGAGCGGATCGTGCAGTTCCCGGATTCGCTCGACCCCGACCGCATCCGGCAGCTGCGGCTGGGGCTGAACTCCCTCGTTGACGATATCACCTACTGGGTCCGCAACGTGCGGATTCTCTATCGGAACTGAAGGGAGAACCGGTATGGATTTCACCGCTTTCACCTCACCGCTCCTGCTGCGCGGCGACGCGCACACCGCCTACCGCGATCCGGCGGCGTACTTCCATGCCGGGGTCTTTTATCTCTATTTCACGCTGGTGGAAACCGAACCGGACGGGACGGTCTACCTCTATCTGGCGATGACGACCAGCACCGACCTGATCCGTTTCACCCCGGTGCGCAAACTCTCGCCGCGCGACCGGACGCTGAACCTCTCCAGCCCCGGCAACGTGATCCGCTTCGGCGGCCGCTTCTGCCTCTGCTGCCAGAGCTACTGCCGCGAAAACGGCGAAAAGTACGGCAACGCGAACTGCCGCCTCTGGCTGCTGCGCTCCGACGACCTCGTCCACTGGGACGCGCCGGAGCTGCTGCGGGTCAAGGGCGATGCGGTTCCCCGCGAGGAGATGGGGCGCATGATCGACCCCTATCTGCTTGAGGACAAGGACGAACCGGGCAAGTACTGGTGCTTCTACAAACAGAACGGCGTGTCGCTCTCAAGCTCACGCGATCTCGAACACTGGGAGTATGCCGGACATACCGACTGCGGCGAAAACGTCTGCGTCGAGGTGGTCGGCAGCGAGTACTGGCTCTGGCACTCGCCGCCGAACGGCATCGGCCTGATGCGCAGTTCCGACCTGCTCCACTGGGAGCGCGATGAAACGCTGATCACGCTCGGCCAGCGGGATTGGCCGTGGGCGCAGGGGCGGCTGACCGCCGGAGCGGTGCTCGACCTGCGCCGGGAGCCGGCGGTCGGCAAGGCGCTGCTCTTTTTCCACGGCACCGGCCCGAAGGACGAGCGGACCGTGTTCGACCAGTACGCCGGCATCGGCTTCGCATGGAGCGACGACCTGACGCACTGGGAGTACATCCGCTGAACGCTTCAGCAATATCCGGGATTTCGCTCCTCTGGAGCGACCAAGGCGCTTCGCCCTTGGAACCCGACCGGCAAGGTGCCGGCGCCAGGTACTTAGATCCGGGAAAGGCGTATCGCCTTTCCCTCCAGTAGGGGGAGGCTCCGGTAGAGACTGACATGGTTGTACAGGAGCGGCACACCGCTCCGGTCGGCGCAAAGCCCGCTTTTTTGCGGGCTTTAGGCACTCCCTGCG
>ENA-UERN01002583-UERN01002583.1-human-gut-metagenome-genome-assembly--contig:-NODE-2583-length-13821-cov-5.011932_pt1 | contig 13821 bp, 18 predicted proteins | sample MGYA00242950_ERZ507950 | MGnify/ENA primary metagenome ERZ507950 (study PRJEB26167, sample SAMN06115515) | human gut metagenome | host: Homo sapiens | place: China:Ningxia | collected 2014-11-26...
ATGAAAAATGCCCTTCTGCCCAAAAACCCACTTTTTTTTCTTATTACACTATAAAAAACTAAAAAATATTATAATAGATAGAGAGAAAAAGTGGGCAAGTGGGCAGAACCGTAAAATTCACGATTTGTTCAAGGCATTCACTTGTAAGAACCCAACCCGATGATGTATACTCGAGATGACCGCAGTACAACACCGATTAGATGCTTATGAGGTAATGAAGATGGCTTATACGAACCGCTTTATCAACGACGATGGCTTTGAAGAATGGACCACGACCGATGCAGCAGGGAACGAGGTGACGTGCTATGCAAATGAGTACGTCGAGCTTCATACAAAGATTCCTCTGTGCCCGGACTGCGGAAGAAAGATGGTCGAAGTGACACAGGGAACATGGACGTGTGCTCCTTGTGATATTTCGCTTGAGGAAGACGAGATCAATCATCACGTTGATCTTGCAGAGTACGAGTTCGCTACCCTTGAAGCAAATGAAGATTACGGACAGTTCGAGTACGATGATGGCAGGATTCTGGTGGCCGGTGTGCCAGACTGGTACCTGTTCTTCTACCAGCATCGCGGCGAAGAACTGTAAATAGTTATTTATGAGACGAAGGCGCAGAGCAATCTGCGTCTTTTTCTTTTGCATGATTTTCGCCTTCTTTCGCCTTCTTTCGCCTTTTTTCGCCGTCTTTCGTCGCGAAAAATACATGCTCTTTTATGGAGAGAAGAGAATGCGTCTCGTGACACTATACTCCTCTTAATTTTTTGGAGGAAATTATGCTGGAGAACCAATTCAAGACAAACCTGGTAGGAGAACTCAAGAAACGCTTCCCGGGCTGCATGGTCCTGCATGTCGATCCGAATGAGATTCAGGGAATACCGGATCTCTTGATTTTGTATCGAGACAGATGGGCAGCACTCGAAGGTAAGCGTTCTGCAACAGCATCCCATCGGCCAAATCAGGATTACTATGTAGACCTGATGAACCGAATGAGCTATGCCGCGTTCATTTACCCGGAGAACAAGGAGGAAATTCTGAATGACCTTCAACGATCATTCGAGGTTGGCAGGACAACATGCCTTCCTCAGCGCTAGTAAGTATCACTGGATCAACTATGATCCGGACAAGATTGCTAGCGCGTACACCAATTTTATGGCAACACAAAAGGGAACCGAACTGCATGAATTTGCAGCAAAGTGCATCACTCTTGGTCAGAAGCTGCCACGCTCCAAGAAGACGCTGAACAACTACGTCAACGATGCTATCGGTTTCCGCATGACACCTGAGCAGGTGTTATATTTCTCTGAGAACTGTTTCGGCACAGCAGACTCGATCTGCTTCCGGGATGATATTCTTAGAATCCACGACCTCAAGACCGGCGTCATCCCGGCACATATGGAACAGCTTTATATCTACGATGCGCTGTTCTGCCTCGAGTATCGTATCAAGCCGAAGAACATCCAGATCGAGAACCGTATCTACCAGTCCGATGATATTCTCATCGCAAATCCTGGTGAAGAGGAAATTGAACCGATCATGGAGAAGATCCGCGAGTTTGATCCGATCATTGCAAAGTTGAAAATGGGAGTGTGCTAAAATGAATCCGATTGAGAGAGACTTGAGAAACTACTTTGGTGTGGACTACGGCAGCGAGGGTGATATTCTGGAGCACTACGGCACCAAGCGTCACTCCGGTCGTTATCCTTGGGGCAGCGGTGAGACGCCTTACCAGCACTCCGGTGACTTTCTGTCCCGTGTGGAGCAGCTGAAGGCCAAGGGCATGGGCGAGAATGATATTCTCAACGCCATCAACGACACCCTGCCTGATGAGTACAAGCTGGGCGCAACCGAGTTCCGTGTGGCACGCACCAAAGCCGGCCATGACCGTAAGGCGCTGCAGTACGATCAGATCAAGAAACTCAAGGAAGAGAACCCTGATATTGGCTGGAACGAAATCGGCAGACGACTCAATATGCCGGAATCCTCTGTCCGCTCCATGTACAAAAATGGTGTCGGTACTAAAAAGGATCAGGCAGAGAAGATTGCCGAGACCCTGAAGAAGGAAGTCGACAAGAAGGGTATGATTGATATTTCCGAGGGCACCAATCTGACTCTCGGCGTATCAGAAGGCAAGCTGGATGAGGCCGTTTATATTCTGGAAGCAGAGCACGGCTACAAGCGCTATGGCGTCGGTATCAAACAGCCCACGAATTCGCGTCAGCAGACCAACATTACGGTATTGGCAAAGCCTGAGTATGATCAGAAATATGCATATCAGCATCAGGATGATATTCAGTCTCTGGGCGACTACCATTCCGATGATGGCGGTAGCACGTTTCGTCAGCTCCATCCGCCTTCCAGCATCGACTCATCCCGCGTTGCCATTCGCTACGGCGATGAAGGCGGACTGGCAAAGGACGGTGTGATGGAGATTCGTCGTGGAGTGGCTGATTTGGATCTTGGCAACTCCCATTATGCGCAGGTTCGTATCATGGTGGACAACAGCCACTACCTGAAGGGCATGGCAATGTACTCTGACAACCTGCCTGACGGTGTGGATATTATGTTCAACACCAACAAGCCCTCTGGCACGCCCAAGATGAAGGTTCTCAAGGCAGTTAAAAACGATCCGAACAATCCCTTTGGTGCTGCTATTACGGCAGAAGGCCAGAGCACTTACATTGGCTCGGATGGTAAAGAGCATCTTTCTCCTATCAACAAGCTGAAATGGGAAGGTGACTGGGACGATATGTCTAAGAGCGTATCTTCTCAGTTCCTCTCCAAGCAGCCAAAACAACTGATCGAAAAGCAGCTGAGCCTTACCATGGCAGATTATCGGGCTGAGTATGATGAGATCATGCACTATACGAACCCGACTGTCCAGAAGAAGATGCTGCTCGACTTTGCGGACAAGTGTGATGGCACGTCAATGACCCTGAAAGCATCTGCATTTCCGGGCCAGTCCACGAAAGTTATTCTTCCGCTGGATAAGATCAAGGAAACCGAAGCTTACTGCCCGACCTATGAGAATGGTACGCAGCTTGCACTGGTTCGTTACCCGCATGCGGGCACCTTTGAGATTCCGATTGTTACGGTAAACAACAAGAACCCAAACGGCAAGAGCACTCTTGGCAATGTTCGTGATGCAATTGGCATCAGCTCGAAGGTTGCAGAGCGTCTGTCTGGTGCGGACTTCGATGGCGATACTGTCATGGCCATTCCGATGAGCGATAAGGTGCGCATCAACTCTACTGATCCACTTCCTGGACTGAAGAACTTCGATCCGAAGGTTGAATATGCTGTTCCTGAAGGCAATCCGAACAACGTCCGTCTGATGAAGAAGGACGAGAAGCAGAAAGAGATGGGCATCATCTCCAATCTGATTACGGACATGACCCTGCGCGGAGCAACCAATGAGGACTTGGAGCGTGCAGTGCGCCACTCCATGGTCGTCATTGATGCTGAGAAGCATGGTTTGGACTATAAGCGTTCGGAGCGTGAGAATGGCATCCAGGAGCTGAAGAAAAAGTACCAGATCCGGGTGGACGAGGACGGCAACGAGAAGTACGGTGGTGCATCCACTCTGCTCTCCCGTCGTAAGCAGACGGTCCGTGTGCCTGAACGTCGCGGTAGTGTGCGCATTGACAAGGAGACCGGCGAGTTCATCTATAAGGAGAGCGGCCGTACCTATGACGTCAAGAAGGTAAGTAAGCGTACTGGCGAGGAAAAAGTCACTACAAAACCGGCCGAAACCGAAGTCAGTCGCATTTCCATTACCAAAGACGTGCATGACCTGTCCTCTGGTACGAAGCAGGAGGAACTCTATGCGGACTTTTCCAACTCCCTGAAAGCATTGGCCAACCAGGCACGCAAAGAGGCCGTCAATATGAAGGGCATCCAGCGTGATCCGGAAGCAGCAAAGAAGTATGCGCCGGAAGTGGCATCTTTGAAGGCAAAATACGAAGCTGTTCTGGCCAACAAGCCGAAAGAACGCCGCGCCATGATCATCGCAAACTCTCGCATCAAAGCAATCATCGAAGATCGTGGTCTTGACCGCAACAATAGCGAAGATAAGAAGGAAATCAAGAAGATCTCCGCCGTTGAGATGAACCGTGCCCGTGAACAGGTCGGTGCAAGCAGCAGTAAGACCAAGATCGTCTTCTCTGATCGTGAATGGGAAGCTGTTCAGAACCACGCAATTTCGGATTCGATGTTGACAAAGTTCTTGAACAGTTCTGATTCGTCCGAAATCGTTAAGCGCGCAATGCCGAAATCTTCTGCAACGCTTTCTTCTGCGAAAATGTCGAAAGCAAAGGCAATGCTTGCTGGCGGTTACAGCTATGCTGAAATTGCTGAAGCCTGCGGCGTCCCGAAATCCACGATTTACGATGCTCTGAACAAATAAGGTCGAAAGGAAGCGAAAAACATGACTCGTTGCTTCATTACTACGGTTGATAATCCGTATGATCCGTGCGACCAGTTCGATCAGTGGTATCGTTTTGACTGCGACCATGGGTATAACTCCTGCGGGCTCCTTGCACGGCTCGCATACACCTCCAGTCAGCTGACTGATAACGAAAATGCTTACGAAATTGAGCTTGCAATTGATCAGATTATCAAGGCTGATCCGCTCAACCTGTACCGGAAGATCAAAAAGACCATACCCGATGCAGAAAATGGCGTGCCCGCCGCGTAAAAACGCACGTTGACAGGGGAGGGGGGTCTCGAAAAAAGCACCCCCTCCCTAAATCGCGCGCCTCCTTGATATTTCCCCGGGGGTAAAATTGATATTTGGGTTTTGGGGTGTAGACCAGGGCCTGAGTGTTGATTTTTCCATATAAAAACCGGCCCTGCGATGGCACGCAAGACCGGTTTGCACACAAACAGCATAGTATACAAACTTTGGCTGTGTGTATTGTCTCCGATTTTTTGCGTTGTTACGAGAATTGTAAACTTTTGTTTAACATGAATCCGGAAACGTATGAATCGGAGGTTTTTGTAAGGGCTTATGAGATAGTGTTGATCCTCCATCTTTTTGGTTTTCTCCCTTCATAAAATTTCCTTTCAAATGATTCTACACATTTTCTCAAACAGCTCTCATAAGCCCTTACAAAAGCCATTTACAAATCAAAATGCGGCAGAAGGTATGGTGAAACTCTACAGGGCACGCTGAAAAACGCCAGCTTAGCAGACAGAACCAATACGAACCTGTCTGAAACTCACCCGAAAGGACTGAAAACTCAATGAAGACAAAGAAGGTCTCGTCTGGCGATGATGTCGGGATGCGGCCGGCATTGTCTCCAGAAGCACGAGAAAACCAGATGATCTCGCTGGCCGTCGATCTGGTAGAAAAGCGCCTGCGGGAAGGAACCGCCTCCAGCGCGGAGACGACCTATTACCTGCGGCTTTCCGGCTCAAAGGCCAGACTCGAAAAAGAAAAACTGGAAGAAGAAAACAAGCTTCTGCGCGCCAAGACGGAGGCACTGCAGGCGGCAAAGAACACCGAAGAGATGTATGCCGAAGCCATCAAGGCCATGCGCATCTATAACGGGCAGGACGAGGAGGATGACGGCAATGACTGGACTTGAGAAAGTTTGCTTCTGGCTGATGGCAGCACTGCCGTGGCTTCAGCTGGCGTGTATTCTTACGGACAGAGAACAACCAACAAGCACACGCTACTGGTGGTATCTGCCTCCGAGTATTCTGTCGCTTCTGACGGCCATCGCGGTTGGACTCCCAAGGATCATTGATAAGCGGATCGGCGGGTTCGGATGCTGGTGTACACTGATCTTTACATTTGCGTGTGCTTGCCATGACGAAGCGGGAGGCCTTGAGAACCTGCATGGCAAACTGATCTATCTTTCAATGATCTGCACGGCATTTGCCATGGTCTGCTGGTGTATGGGGTACTGAGCGGATGAGCAGGAAGACATACTCTGAGCTTTGCCAGTATGCCGCTTTTGAAGACCGCTTCCATTATTTGCAGCTACATGGCGCTGTCGGGCATGACACATTCGGCTTTGACCGATATCTGAACCAGAGCTTTTACCAGTCGAGAGAATGGCGGCAGTTCCGGGACAAGATTATTGTGCGGGATATGGGCTGCGATCTGGCACATCCAGAGCACGAGATCACGGACTGGGTGATACGAGGCGGCAAACCCATCCGTCCGCGCATTATTATCCACCACTTAAACCCGTTGACGAAGGAAGACGTACTGGGGCACACGGACGCACTGCTGGACCCGGAAAACGTGATCTGCGTGAGCGACTGCACCCACAAAGCCATCCACTATGGAGATGATGCGATCCTGAAGCCGGTGTATACAGAACGAAGACCGGGCGATACCTGTCCTTGGAGGAAATGAGATGTATCCGGTACGAAAGTTTAATGTTGCGGAAGCGGCATACAGCACGAACCTGCGGCTGAAGATGCAGGAGGCAGAACACATGGTGCGGTGCATTGTGCCGAGCCGTGAGCGCAGTCTGGCGCTGACGAAGTTGGACGAGGCATTGTTCTGGGCAAATGCAGCCATTGCAGCCGAGGGTGTAATGGACCACGAGGAATAACAAAAGGAGGAAAACAAAATGAACAACGAAGCTATGATGAACCGCACAAAGCAGCTGGTGGTGGACTACTTTAACGCCCATGTGGACGTGACCGACGGCAAGAAGCTGACGATGGAGGACGTGTTCATCGTGTGGTTTTGCAAAACCCTGCAGAACTGGAAGGCATTGGTGAGCACCACCGTATCAGACGGCATGTACTACGAGATCACCCACAACGGCGACAGGAACGAGACCTACCTGGATGCCTACAAGAAATGGGATAACCAGTGCATTGCGAACTGAGGTGACAAAAAATGGACAGTATCCTGACCTCGGTGAAGAAGCTCCTTGGATTGACCGAGGAGTATGCGGCCTTTGATACCGACCTTATCATGCACATTAACAGCGTGCTGATGATCCTTCGTCAAATGGGCGTAGGACCGCAGGAGGGTTTTGGTATCGTTGACGCCACGGCGACCTGGAGTGATTTCTGTAAGAACAAATCCGACATTGAAGCTGTAAAAAGCTACGTGGCGATGAAAGTTCGTCTGCTGTTCGATCCTCCTCAGTCCAGTAGTGTAATGGATGCGACCAAGAGTATGATCAGCGAGCTGGAATGGCGGCTGTATACCGAATGCGATAAGGAGGAAGTTGGATGCGGAAACTGATGTTTGCTGTGGAAGGTCAGAAGCTTTCCAAGCAGGGCGATTTTTCCGGCATCATGGCCGGAAGCAAAGGGTATCTGCGCTGCCATGTGCAACTGAGAGACAATGATTGGCTCTATGCAAAGAAAGTCATGGTGTTCAATGACGAATACGCTGTTGCGCTGAATGCCGACTTTGAGTGCACTGTGCCCGATGATGTGACCGACGGCAGAAGCTTTAAAGTACAACTGATCGGTCAGACCGGCAAGACCCGGATGAAGACAAATCCGGTGTTGGTTGAGCAGGTGGCGTGATGGCGAGTGTGGAAGAAGTTCTGGCAACCATGGTCGAGCCGAATCGGGATGAAGAAGAACTATGCTTTGTGATCGACAAAGACTTTCGACTGATCTCGGTTCCCGAACGAGGCATTGTTCTGGGCGTAGAGGGAGACAAAGACGTGAATCTCGTCCGGTTCCGGATGCCACGGTATTATCGTGGAACCGATCTTTCGGACTTTGAAATCCAAGTTCTTTACGATAATGCCGAGGATGAGCGTGGCGGCTTTGATGCGGTGAACAAAACGGTCACTGAGGATGCAATCAGCTTCACGTGGATCGTGGGAAAAGATGTGGTCTCCTACAAAGGCACCGTGCAATTCACTGTCTATTGCGTGAAAAGAGGAGCAAACGGAAAAATCGAACAGGCATTTGGGACCACTATCGGAAATGGTGTGAGTCTGGAAGGGCTTGTAAACGATAATCTTTGAAAGGAAGTGAACGAATGGCTAGTATTGACGAGCTGCTGGAATCAGCAAATCAGGCAGGATGCGATGACGAGCTTTCGTTCATCATTGACGAGCATTTGCGTATCATCACCGTTCCTGAACGAGGCGTTGTTCTGGGCGTAGAAGGAGACAAGGATGTGAACCGTGTGCGGTTCCGGATGAATCGCTTTTATCATGGGTCTGACTTGTCCGAATTTTGCATCAGGATCAACTACCAGAATGCGGACGGCGACATCAATTATTTTACGGTAACGGAAAAGACCGTGGAGACTGACAGCTTCTGTTTTATCTGGACCGTGGCCGCAGATGCTACTATGGTTAAAGGAACCGTTCTGTTCGTGGTGAACTGCTTTATGACGGATGTCGACGGGGTCGTCCAGAAGGCTTACCACACCACCCTCGGCTCAGGAACTGTGCTTGAAGGTTTGGAACCCTACGAAGGTGGGGATATACCGGAGATCGTAGATTATCTGACACATCTGAAGAATGACCTGATGATCTATTCCGGTACGCTGGTGACCGGGGCAGAAGAGGCAGCAGCGGCCGCTTCACGAAGTGCTACTGAAGCCGCCAATGCCGAGCGGAACGCAAAATCCTACGCAGATTCGTCCGGCACAAGCGCAGACGCAGCGGCAACCAGTGCCGATGCGGCAAAGACCAGTCAAACTGCTGCTTCGAGTAGTGAGCAAGCTGCTAAAGTTAGCGAGTCAAATGCTGCTAACAGTGCCAATGCTGCTATCGAAGCCGCAACCGCTGCGGAGTCGTCAGAGAAGAACGCAAAGAACTCGGCAGCAGAGTCGGCAACCAGTGCCGATGCGGCTAAAGTCAGCGAGACAAATGCCGCTGGCAGTGCGGCAAAAGCAAATTCCAGTGCCGCAACATCTCAGAGCAGTGCCGCCGAGGCTGCATCTAGCGCAACCGCCGCAAAGGAGAGCGAGTCGAGAGCTGCCACCAGTGCTGCCGCCGCAAAGACCAGCGAGACGAACGTAGGCAGGCTGCTGGACAGCATCACAACCTCCTATAACGGAGGAATTGTTGGTTCACAACTTGTGAGGATCCCTGTGACGGAGTGGAACAAAAGTGATACAGATGCCGCATATTCCTGTACGCTCGAAAAAGCGGAATGCACGGCATTTCTGGTTCCAATCGCAACTGTCGAGCCGGATGATGTCCCATCTGCGATTGCAGCAGGCTTGTATGAGACCTGTCAGGCGTTGGATGGCGCACTTAAGTTCTGGTCAAAAACAAAGCCGGCAAAGGAGCTTACGATTGCCGTTGTCTTGTTGGAACCGGATATTAAGCAAAAGGGGTGACGACATGATAGACCTTGCGGTCACGCTGCGCTCAAATGGGACGGCCCAACCGCCCGGTAATACGATTGCTCTGGCACTCGGATACGCCGGAAATCGTGGAGTTTACCGTCTTGCCATAGACCCTCGTGGTGAATGGGAGAACCTTACTGTGCGGGTCTGTTGGCATACTGCATGTGGGAAAACGCTGGGGACATCCCTGGTAAAGGATGGGTTCGTTGACGTTCCAGATATTGTGACACAAAATGCAGGAAAGGGCGTATGCACTTTCGAGGGGACCGATGGTGACGGTATGACGATCACCAGTGCGGACCTCATGTATATTGTTGCTGCAAATAGTGGAACAGAAGATGGACAGCTTCCTCGGCCTGGAACGCCGGCGTGGGAGGCATTTGTGAGAGAAGTGGCCGGAATCAACATCCGGGTTGCAAGTGCCGAAGAAGTAAAAGAAATGTTGGATGAGATTTTTAAGGAGGAAGACTAATGGCAACTTACGATTTATCGCATATTCCTGAACTGCGTGACCTTCAGGACCTGGCAAATCGCCAGAAAGCAAGAGACGAAGCACTGAAGGCACGCATGAAGGCTCTGGAAAACAAGGGTGGTCAGGCAAACGTCATCGAGACTATCAAGGTCAATGGTCAGGCACAGGCGGTCAACGCCAAGGCTGTGGATATTACCGTGCCCACCAAGACCAGTCAGCTGACCAATGATAGCTCTTGGCAGACCAGCGCACAGGTGGCATCTGCTATTCAGACGGCCATCGCCAAGACTGGCCATGCCAGCTTCCAGAAGGTTGATACCGTACCCGGTGTGGACAGTGCCACCGAAAACGTGATGTACCTGGTGCTGAACCCCAAGACCAAGCACTACGACATCTACGCCAAGATCAAGGGCGCAGACGGCAGCTACACCATGGAGCAGTTGGACGACACCACCGTTGACCTGAGCGGTTATGTGCAGAAAGAAAACGGCAAGCGTCTGATGACCGATGCTGAGGGTACCAAGCTGGCCGGAATCGCCGAGGGTGCAAACAAGTACACCCATCCGACTTATACGGCACGAAGCAGCGGCCTGTACAAGGTGACGGTGGATGCCTCCGGTCATGTTACCGAAGTTGCGCCGGTGACGAAGGCGGATATTACGGGTCTGGGCATTCCTGGCACCAATACTACCTATTCTCCCATGAGCGGTGCAACGTCTTCTGCTGCTGGCACAAACGGTCTGGTACCCGCACCTCCTGCCGGGGCACAGGGTAAGTTCCTGCGTGGCGATGGCACCTGGCAGCCCCTCGTTTCCTATGGCGAGGCCACTGCTACCAACGCAGGTCTGATGTCTGCCGCCGATAAGACCAAACTTGATGGTCTGGTTCTGGCAACTTCCGCCGAAGTGAAGGCCATGCTGGACGAGGTATTTGCGGAGGCGTAATCAATGAGTAGCTTTCAGACCATCCTGGCCGGCCTGCGGGATGTTTCGGAGCGAGTGCTGCAGGAATTGAGCACGCTGACGGTCACCGTGTCTGGTGCGGTTTCGGCATTGGACAAGGCCAAGGCAGATAAGGTTACGCTTACTGCTTTCACTATCCCGACCACAGGCTGGCAGCAAGACGGGAATTACGGTTATCCATATTATGTGGATCTTCCTGTCTCTGGTCTGACGGAGAATGATGTAGTGGCAGTCGAAATTACTCCGGCAGGTCAAAATGTCGCAGAAACAGCATGTTTTCTCTCTAGCTCTGAAAGTCTGTCCGGTGTGCTCCGTTTGCGGGCAAAGCATATCCCCACGGCGGCATTGGCTGCATATTATTACATCATAAGGGAGGACCTTTTAATGGCATTTGGACCATTGGCCGTGGGTACTACGCCCTACACCTTGCCGCCGGCCACGGCAACCACGCTCGGCGGCGTTAAAGCGGGCCCCGGCTTGAATATTACTCCTGACGGCACGCTGTCTGCAGCAGAGCAGTACGCCCTGCCTGCCGCCACAGCAACCACGCTGGGCGGCGTTAAAGTAGGAACTGGCTTGAATATTGCCCCTGACGGCACGCTGTCTGCAGCAGAGCAGTACGCCCTGCCTGCCGCCACAGCGGACCAGCTGGGCGGCGTAAAGGTGGGGGACTACCTGGACATCGCCCCGGACGGCACCCTCAGCGGCAAGACCCTCAACGATAAGATCGCTGCCGCCGTGGCGGTAAAGTCCACACCCCGGCTGGTGTGGAACCAGCAGACAAAAAGCCCCAACAAGTGGAGGACCTATGATGTTTCCATCCCCGACGGAGTGGACTATGTCCACATCCGGACCAAGTGTGACACCTACACCGGAACTGAATTTGACCTGGCGCGGGGCGGCAACACCAGCCATGTCTTTGATACTACGCCGGCGAATGTTGTGTGCACCATGACCTTCCGGGCAGACGGTACGCTGCACATACAAGGCCCTTACAGCAGCTCGAACTACAGCGACGCCATCGAGCTCTGGCTCTCCGGCTACCACTACCCCACCTTAGGTGAGCTGGTGGCAGAGACCCAGGCCGCCCAGGCCGACACCGACGCCCTGGCCGTGGACCAGGAATACCGCCTGACCCTGCTGGAAGCCGGGGTGGACCCCACTATCACCTGAAAGGAGACTGCATAAAATGTTGTACCGCATCTGCAAACGCATGATCGACCGGGGCCAGACTGCTGGCCTGGCGGAAAAGCTGGATATCTTTTTTGCCGCCGACCGCCTGACAGCGGACCAGTACCAGGAGCTGACCCAGCTGCTGGCCCAGCAGGACAAGCAGTAAGCTAGGAGGCTAAGCATGACGGACTAAAGCCGGTGTATCTTAATCGGCATTGGTGGATGATCTGGAAAATCTGATAGGAGCATAAGCCAATGGCACTCTCGAATACGGCTACGCCAAAATACTACGGCCGTTTCCGGGAGGCCGTGCTGCGGGGCGAAATTCCCGTCTGCAGGGAAATCTCTATGGAGATGAACCGGATCGACGATCTGATCGCAAACCCCGGTGTCTGGTATGACGACAAGGCTATGGATGGCTTCGTGAAGTTTTGCGAACGGGAGCTGACCCTGACAGATGGAACGGACCTGAAGTTGCTGGATACCTTCAAGCTGTGGGCCGAGCAGATATTCGGATGGTACTACTTTGAAGAGCGCACGGTGTATAAACCGAACCCGGACGGGCATGGCGGACGCTATGTGCAGAAGCGCATCAAACACCGACTGGTACGAAAGCAGTATCTGATCGTGGCACGAGGTGCGGCGAAAAGTATGTACGATAGCTGCATTCAGCAGTATTTTCTTTCTGTTGACGGCTACACTACACAGCAGATCACCACAGCCCCCACCATGAAACAAGCAGAAGAGGTCCTCTCACCGGTACGAACAGCAATCGCACGGGCGAGGGGACCTCTTTATCGTTTCATGACCGAAGGAAGCCTGCAAAACACCACGGGCTCTGCAAGCGGAAGAGTAAAATTGGCTTCCACCAAAAAGGGCATTGAGAATTTTCTGACCAACAGCCTTTTGGAGATTCGTCCCATGAGCATCGACAAGTTGCAGGGCCGGAGAGACAAGGTTGCAACGGTGGACGAATGGCTGAGCTGCCCCATCCGTGAGGACCCTATTGGTGCCATCGAGCAGGGTTCCAGCAAGGTGAACGATTATTTGATCGTGGCCACCAGCAGCGAGGGAACCGTCCGTAACGGCTGCGGCGACTCCATCAAAATGGAGCTCATGAGCATCCTGAAAGGGGACTATGTGAACCCCCACGTCTCCATCTGGTACTATAAGCTGGATTCCATTGACGAAGTGAATGACCCTTCCATGTGGATAAAAGCCAACCCAAATCTTGGTTTGACAGTAAGTTACGAGGCTTATCAGCTGGACGTGGAGCGTGCTGAGAAAGCCCCTGCCAGCCGCAACGACATTCTGGCAAAGCGATTTGGCATTCCCATGGAAGGATACACCTATTTCTTCCCCTACGAGGAGACGCTACCTCACCGACATCGAGACTTCTGGCAGATGGCCTGCAGCATGGGCGCTGACCTGAGTCAGGGCGACGACTTCTGTGCCTTCACCTTCCTGTTTCCGCTGGAGCACGGATATTTTGGGGTAAAGACACGAGACTACATCACCAGCTACACGCTGTCGAAGCTGCCCCAAGCGATGCGGCAGAAGTACGACGAGTTCATGCGAGAAGGAACGCTGGCTGTTATGGAAGGCACAGTGCTGGACATGATGGAGGTGTACGACGATCTGGATCGCTTTATCGAGAACAGCGGCTATGACGTGCGAAGCTTTGGCTACGACCCTTACAACGCAAAAGACTTTGTGGAGCGATGGGCCAGGGAGAACGGCGAGTATGCTATTGAGAAGGTCATTCAGGGCGCAAAGACGGAGAGCGTACCACTGGGTGAGCTGAAGAAGCTGAGCGAGCAGAGAAAGCTGCTGTTTGACGAACAGCTTATGCAATTTGCCATGGGCAACTGCATTACGCTGGAAGACACAAACGGCAACCGCAAGCTTCTGAAACAGA
>ENA-UERN01002599-UERN01002599.1-human-gut-metagenome-genome-assembly--contig:-NODE-2599-length-13741-cov-11.077796_pt1 | contig 13741 bp, 15 predicted proteins | sample MGYA00242950_ERZ507950 | MGnify/ENA primary metagenome ERZ507950 (study PRJEB26167, sample SAMN06115515) | human gut metagenome | host: Homo sapiens | place: China:Ningxia | collected 2014-11-26...
CTTATCACTCTGGCGGTATGCGCGGCGCATGAAATGGCGCACCTTGCGGTAATGCTCATGTGCGGCATAGTCCCGGAGAGCGTGACTTGTTACGGTGCCGGTATTCGTATCTCCGCGCCGGATACAGAGTGCACTCCCCCTGGTGTGCAGGCGGCGGTGTATTCCGCCGGGTGCTTGATGAATTTCCTGTTGGCTGCGGTGATGGCTGCCTGCGGATTCCCGGAAGCGGCGGCGATCAGCCTGTTCACCGGGTGCTTCAATATGCTGCCGATAGGTGAGTTTGACGGGCGCAGGCTGCTGAAATTGTTCGTGCTGTCCCACGCACGCCCCGAGCATGTGGACTGCATACTTTTCTGGAGCGGAGTCCTCTCAGCTGTGCTGTGCGGCGCGGCTATTATCCTGGGCGGCAGGGGAGTCAGCCCAACGCTTGCGATAACATGGGCGTATATTATTATAATGTCGCTGCGAACAGTGTAATAATAGTGTAAAATATTGTTATTTCGTCGAAAAAGGTATTGACAGACGGACAAAATTACTGTATAATAAATATACATTCATTGGCAATTTTTTATATGAAAAGGAGCTTTTTATGAGGTATGAGATCAAAGGCGAGCCGCTGCCCGTCGTAATCGTTTATCTTGAGGCTGGCGAGTCCATCAAGTGCGAGAAGGGCGCAATGTCCTGGATGACTCCCAACATGAAGATGGAAACCGGTGCAGGAGGCGTTGGAAAGGCGTTCAGCAGAATGTTCTCCGGCGAGTCCATTTTCCAGAATACATACACCGCTGTCGGCGGTCAGGGAATGATCGCGTTTGCGTCCAGCTTCCCTGGTTCCATCATTCCTATTGATGTAAGCAAGGGCGATTTTATCGTTCAGAAGTCCGGCTACCTGGCTTCCGAGCCTTCTGTTGAGCTTTCCATCGCGTTCCAGAAGAAGCTCGGTGCTGGATTCTTCGGCGGCGAGGGCTTTATCATGCAGAAGCTCCATGGAACTGGTATGGCGTTCGTCGAAATCGACGGCTACGTTGTTGAGTACGAGCTGCAGGCAGGTCAGCAGATGCTTATTGACACCGGTTATCTGGCTGCTATGTCAGGCTCCTGCACAATTGATATCCAGACCGTAAAGGGTATCGGTAACGTACTGTTCGGCGGCGAAGGTCTGTTCAATACTGTTGTTACTGGTCCTGGCAAGATCTACCTCCAGACAATGCCTATCAGCAATGTTGCGGGCGCGATCGCTTCTGTTATGCCCAAGAGCAATTGATTTTTCCGGCATATTTGGGCGGTGCAGTTATGCACTGCCTATCCCCCGCTCGACTTTATACCCGCAACAGGAAATTCAAGTTTTTCCATCGTCCTACTCCATACCTACAACAGTAAAATCAAGCTTTTCTATCGTATCCTTGATGAGCGATTCATCGACATCTTTGTATAGAGATACGACGGCTATTTTTTTATTCAGTTTCACAGCAATCATAATCAAACCATCTTCCACAGAGCAAATATAGTCCAAAGTCACCAATGTAGTGTGATACTCTTCACCACTAATCCATGCCACTATCGAACAGTCGATTCTTTTGTCGATGAATGCTACCATGTGGCTAATGATAATAAGATCTCGTAATTTATAATATTCATATATTCAATTCTTAATGTGTTTACATGTTTATTATCTATTTGCAAAAATAGACAACACCCCCCAAAACAGACTTATACAAATTACTGTTTATCTGATCTTTTTTACAAGATTTACACCACAATGGAGTCTATGGTTTATAAAATGATATAAAATGAAAAATATTGTTTTATGAAAAGGCTTAATGTTACTGCACTAATATAAACTCACTGTGTCTGTTTGTTCCGGCTTTATTTCTTTTTCCGCCTCTTCCATAACCCTTATCATTTCCTGTTCGGGCATGAGCATCAGGTCAGGATATTTGTCCAGAATATATTCCACCAATGCCAGTTCCTGCCTGTAAAGCATACTGAGAAGAACATATGGTTCATATGGTCGGGAACCGACCAGTCGTGCAATGAACTCGCTTCGCATGTCAGAGAATAACATAAGCCTTCTTCTGGCTTCATCCATTTTGCAGATGTCCCGGTTACGCCAGACACGCCACCGGATCAAATAATAGAGCTGAATCCGTGAACAAAGCAGGGCTAGTTCAGTCTCAAGGATAGCCCTGTCATTTTTACTTAAAAAATCATTCATAGATGTATGCATTAAATGTTCATATTGAAGTGTCGGCCAGTTTTCGCAGCCCGACAGTTATACAATTTCCTTACGAAATAGACTAACTGTTGGATAAGAGTAGCATCAGGGTAAGAAGGATTGACATAAGGAGTATAAGAAATCCTAGGGTATATTTACGCCTGCGCTTGCGATACGGTCTATGACTTTCATAACTCTGGCGGGAAGCATTCCAGGCTTTTCCGGGGACACGGTTATACAGCTTGGGAATTCGTGTCAGAAAACAAAAAGTGTCTGTCATATGTGTCATGCTTTCGTAGGTTAACAGGTTAAGGTATGCTTATCAGCCCTGTTTCCTCCAGTGTGTGATAGGAACCGGCAATCCGGCCATCAGGGTTTACCACGACCAGAGTAGGCGTAGATGCCACACCGTAATTTTCGAAATCAGGACTATAAAAACCACGAGAATCGTACCATTTCTCTGTCCATGGCAAGGAAGCGGCGCGGGAAGAAAAGATATGCTCGTCTTCGTCGGAAGCAATAGACAGCACTCGCACTCCCCTGTCCTTCAAGGTAGTGTAAAATCCGCAGAGGTCACGTAGGACAGCTTCACAGTTAGGGCAATCCGTTTCATAGAACAATAGTAATGTAGGACCGCTTGCCACCAACGGTACTGTATGGGAGAGACGCGGGGCTTTTTTTCCTGCAAGCAGCAGGCGGGTAAGCAGGCGGCGAGCAATGTCTCCCGGACAGGCGGGATCAACATCGATGCCCATAACGGCTGCCGCAGTGACAGCCGCTGCATCATTCATACCATGCTCCTGTAGTCGGGTAGCCACGATACGTAACATTTCTTCCAGTTGTTTTTCCTTGCCTGCATCAAGCATACGAGCTGCAAGACGCTTGACATCTCTGCAAAAGCGATAGGTAGCCAGCTTAGTCGTAACTTCAGCTTTCCCAGCTTTCATCATCATATTGTAAAAAATATAAGAATCAGTCCACGAATACAAATATTTGTGCCTGTGCGAAAAAGCAAAAGACACATCAGACGAAAGCGTATCCGTTACGTAATGCTGTTCACGGCGAAGAGTTAAGGAATCATCTGTTGCAAGGGCGCGCAGCAGACATTCGTAATGTCGCACAACTTCCGCCTCTTCACCGCCCTGACGGGAACTGCCACAGCCCCCCAAAAACAGTCCAAACAAAAAGACTAAAACAGTTGATCGTTTCATGGTGCTGTTTGTTTAATGGTTAAATTACTGGTCATGCACACAACGGACACTACCGCCCAGCAGATAATGATAACCATAATATTCATTAAACCCTGCAGGTAACCCGGCCGGACTATGAATGTCATTACCGGCACCATGCATTAAGGCCCATCTATTACGATTAACCCTATATGTGGGCGCTGTTTTTCCAGCTCCGATATCAGGATTCCAATATATTCCTGTATGTAATACAGAGGCAGGAGAATGTCGTTGAGGTGATGAATATATCATTGGAGTTTGTGTCCAGATAGCTAAAACGCCTTCTTCATATCCACCATCGGGGGCAGATATGGCTGGAAAAGACTTAGCTATTCCCGCACCGCTTTCTATCAATCGAGTAAATACAACAGGATAAGAGCCTGTTATAGACTGTATCAGATTAATAACCTCCCAAGCCGTAGGGAGTCGCCAGCCATCGGGGCAGGCACGTTGGGGAATACTGCCATAATAAATGGGTCCGACCATAGCTGGTGCCAAAGAATATGAACGAGGACGAGCAGCCATATTAGGACCTCCTTCCCTACTGGCGTCTATCATCCAACAAACACCACCATTACCCATACGGGTAGTCTGATAGTTACTGCCACCGATACGCATAAGTTTCATGGAATTTCCGAAACCACAAGCCGGTTGCTGGCTTACATGCAAACGATATTCCAATTCGTTAGCAGAATTTCCTGTTCGTATGGAAAGGACAGCACTACGCATATTCTGGGTAAAGTTCTTACTGTTTGCCGAAATAGTAACCGTGGCTGGTACTCCCGCTGTACCCGAGGTTTGGCTGAGTGAAATCCATGAAGGTTTTCCGGTTATTTGCCAATTGGTATTCTCTGTAGTTATATTTACGGGTAATGAAGCGACACCTATTTGGATATCACCGTCAAAAGCGAACACCCGTTTGTCCACCGTCAGCCGTTTGTTCCCTCGTACTATTACTTCTTCTTGTACCTCGTTCCACGGCACGATACGGCATTTAAGGGTATGGTTTCCTTTGAAAGCTTCCTCGGGAGTTTGGGCCGGCAACCCGTCCACACTTTCCACTTGTACTTTATATTCATGATTACGCAGAATATCCATCGGCACTCCCGAACCGTAGTCCTTGAAGTCGAGGCGGTAGTAACCGTCTACCGACGGCTTAGAGCCGGTGAGATACGGCTTCACGTGCATAACCAGACAAAGGTCGTCCAGCGCATTCCCGCCCGAGGGGCGGTTCTTGTTGTCCACCTCGCACAGGTAGAACGTCTTTTGTGAGCCGTTGAAAATACCGATATTCCCGGGTGACACATCGCTGTTCAATGAGGTGAATGTACCCCGTGTCTGCCGTGCCCCGACGGGTACGGTGGGAGTATTCACTTGCTTGCCCGTCACATTATAGTTGTCCGGTGCAATGCGTCCTTTTGCCCGGTAATTGTACAGCCGCAGATCGTTGTAATAATAGAAAAAGCCTTTTAGGTCGGATTCAAGAGGATTGATAAGCGTGAACTTAGCTACCGCACGTATCATCGTCACCTCTTGGGGAGCGCCAGAGGGAGAGAAACCTTCGCCCACCGCTTGGTTGGGAAGCTCGCCCCACATGGGTATGCCATTCGTAAAGTCGGGTGCGGCATCCGTTCCGACATCGAATGCCAGGCGGTTCATTACCCCCTCTTTCTGTTCTCCGAATGCAGCAGCAAGGGTATTCACCTGCTCACGGACATTGGCAAGCACCACGAGTGTCTGATGTTCGGGAGCTCCCATCAGCTGTACACGTACGGTTTGTGTGCCGATATCGTATGTACCCTGTGCACGGTAGAAGAATGTACCTTTCTTTATATTCGTAGGATCTGCAGGATCAACCTTGAATGAAAGTACATCTACAGTATTGATTCCATTTTCATCTATAGCACGTGTCAGCGGCGCACGCGTTTCGGAACTTTGCGAGGTGTTCATTTCAGCAGCCTGTTTTGAAGCACCGGTTTTAAAGTTCAGGTAAATAACGGCTGTATGTCCGTTCGCTTGCGGCACCGACTGCTCCGCATCATCACTGCAAGCGGTCGGAAGGAGCGCCGCCATTGCAATCCACAGCACAGCTGAGGCATGTCGCCTCCACAGATATGCCACACGGGTGAAACCGGATAAACCGGAAGTCTGAAATCCTATATTCATTTTTCTTCTTTTTTTAGTAATATATCTATTTTTTATATCAACTTTCTTACAAACTAAATTGCATCGGTCATATACCGTCTTACTTATTTATCGGCGAACAGACGAACGGAAAACCCGTGGTGTTTAACGTCTCTGTAGTTCGCGAACGCAGAGTACGAGTAGAAAGACACGTTCCAAGCATTGCCGAGGAGGCTGGGAAACTCCGTGCTCGACCAATACCGACCATATTCGCCTCGGGCTTCGAGCAAACCACTCGAAATGAACGTTGGGAAGGAGATATAACCGGCAGCCGGAAAAATACGAACGACAGCCTCGGAAGTATGGCTATCCCACCAAGAATCATTATTGATAGTGCTAATGTTTCCTGTAAATGCGCTGCCCAAGTAAACACAATCCACTTTCAATAGGGAAGTAAAGTCATGGTTGGCAAACGAACCCACGCGGGTGTAACGGTAAGCACAAACCATATTATTATCAGTAGCAAGAGGGAAATCGGATAGGGAAGAATCATCGATAGGATTACCGGTACCTTGTTTGAAACGCAGAGCGTAACAAACACCGTTACCCGAAGAGAAATAATCGTTGGCGAAAGTTTTTTTGATGCCACCGAACTCAATAGCCTCGTTGACATTAGAAGTATTAGTAGGGGAATCATATTGGGTATTACCGCTGTAGGAGAAAACGCCCGTCAACTCCCAGCGGGAAGGCAGGTGGTAACCATAACCGGGATGCCCCAGTTTAAAAAAGACATCATCAAAGAGCTTCTTGGCATTTGGATTGTAAGTATCATTATTCTCTCCTGTGAGCACGTACCAATTATAATAACCGGATTGGTCATTGCTATGGCTCGAAGCCCAATGAAGATTAGGGTCAGTCTGGGCTGCAGTGGGAGAAATACCCGGAGGAACGGAAGAAATGAAAGGAGAATTATAGATAGAGCCACCGGCGAGGTTATATTCGGCAACATAATCCAAAGGCGTACCGATCTGCTTAATATTGATTTTAGTATAAAGTCGTCCAGCCCGTATCTCCAGATAACCATCCTTGAATCCCTTGCCATTCGTGATGGCCTGCAATTCCTCCGTAACCGGATTGGTGAGAGTGGCGCCAGCCGCCCCACTGTTTTGACTGGGTTTCAGCCATGAATTAGAAACTGAAATTGTTGTTCCGTCGGCATTATAGGCACCGACCTTCCACCCACTGGGGTAATTGGTGCGCACAGAAAATTTGTTCTGTGTGCTTGTGGCATCGTGCTTGCCTTGAAGTGTCATCGCCGTTCGGGTCACTGCCAAGAAATGCCCCGATTCATTGAACGTTATATCTGTGAATGCGTCTATCACGATGGGCACTACTACGATGTTATGGTTGGTAAAGTTGTCCGGGCTGGTTACAGCCTCGTTCAAAGTGGCAAACCCCGGCCCTTTCACTTCCTTGATGGTGAAAATATAGCGGTGGTTGCGCAGAATGGGCATGTATTTACCCTTTTCGTAAGGACTCGTGCCACCGCCCTTGATACCGTCCCATGTATAATCCATTCAGTAGTAGTATTCTCTTCCTTGATAGGCAAGATTTATAACTATACAAGGACGGCTGCCGCCGGAGATAGCCGACTGTTCATTCAAATAATAAGTGATGACATTCGGAGATGCGGTGTTTGCAGTTCCCTCAAGCGGGTGCCCGCCACTGACTGCTGGCTGCGATGTGGCAGGCAGTGTGGGAGTCATGTATCCCGATTGTGAAGCGGTGGTATTGTATGTAGCAAGATCTACCCAAACGCGTCCGTTGCCTACGGAATTGACGAAGTAAACCTTTCCCGCAGCTGTCGTGGCTCCCGAAGTTGTAGGATTGATGATATCCACCTTCGCCAGCATGCGGATAAGCGGTATTTCCTGCGCAATGGTTTGCGACACACCGGCTTTCAGTTCAAAGCCTCCCGCCGGGGCATGCTCGCCGTACATGGGTATGTATGTGCCCGTACCTTCTTGTCCGAACCTACCCACGACTTCCACTTGCTTAAGAGCGTCATAGGTGGAACCGGCTGTTATATTTGCCAGTTCTGTTTGGGCATTAGCTATGAGAGCTATACGTTTGTATCTGCCCGCAATAACGGGCACAGAGAAGTATTTCGTATCCGAAGAGCCTGAAAGTGTATGCAACGAGCTGCCCGGAATATCATATTTCACCTTGACTTTCTCCGTACCGCCTTCATCGGCAAACATCAGTACGGTAATCTCTGTTATCCCTTTCTCGTCTACACCACGAGTATTCGCCGCCCGGAAATCGGGAATCCTGACAGAAAGTGTCACTTCGGCCGTCTCACCTTTGCCGGACACGGGCGGAACAGGAAGAATGAGTTCGTCTTGCCGGCACGAAAGTACGAGCGGCAGTAATAACAGGACCGACAGCAGGTTGCGGAACGGTATGATGATTGAACTACTTGGCATAATATATTGTTTTATGATTTGCATTTCATGATTGACCGGTGCGTTTTTTACACTCCTCCGGGTTTTACATTCTGATTTTCCCAATTCCTGATCGTTATTTTCGCATGACCGTTTGTAAAGGTAATCTCGATAGGAATGGTTACTTCAATATCTTCCTCCATCGGTATGTGGTAGCGGGCAATAAGCCCTGCCAACGAAATCGGGGGCACGATATGGTTTCCCGTGGTGGGATCGATAATTTCCACCATGCCGGGGGTATCGGCCTTGAAACGGGGGATGTCAGTCGTGGCATTAGCATGGCGGTTGGTGACATCATATGCTACGGCAGGCTGGAATGTCTTGTTCCGGCTTACGGACTGGAGACGCCATGTGCCCGAGGTTTCGTCGAACACCGGTCGCAAGGCTGACTCCATGCCCGTGATGTGTACCACAGGCTGCACGCTCACACCATCAAGGTGAAGACTTACACGGATAGTGCCGGGGCTGAAATTGACAGTATGGTCTCCAGTCTCGTGCTCACTGACCGTAAGTGGCGTGACAGCGAAAAGAAGCCGATCAAGCGTGGGGATGGAAGCGGAAGTCTCCGCATGCGGGTGTGAGGCGGAAAGGTTCCTTATGGTTTCTCCTTCGGAAAAGCCGCCGAGCTTGGTCTGTGCATCCGAAGCATTCGCCCAGAGCACGACAGTGTAGTTTCCCTGCGGCAGATACATCTCAACACCCTGCAAACGGTCAAGTTCACTCTTCTCCAGCGTCTGCATATGCTCAATACTGCCATCGGGACGGTACACACACAGCCTCACCCTCTGAACACGCTCTCCGAAAAGGTCAGCGGCAGAGCCGCGAGGCTTGTAGGTAAATCGTAACAGGGTATCCAGAGGGCAGCCCTCCAGGGACTCCCTGATGCACCCCGACAAGACTAAGGTTAAAATACCGGAAAACATCAGGAAGCGTATAGCTTTATACAATTTCATGCGTAGTATCTTTTAGGTGAATAACTGTGGTTATGACTTTATATGAATATACGTGTTATGATTTAACAGGTTATAGAAATACAGGTCGTGAGGTCAGGGCAAAAGACACCCACGACCTGCTTACATTCCGCCGTGCGAGAGGAACTGGTGAACTAGTAAAATGAGCTAAAAATCTCCTCTACGCAAACGGACTTGTAAAAGAAACAAACAAATACAATATACCTTGATGGTATGACAGTTAGAGATTAGGCTTGACAGGAACGACCGTCCAGGCTTTTACCGTCACCTTCAACCAAACGCTGACAGCACTGGTATTAGGTATTGTGGAAAGGTTGCTCTCGTCAAATGTAAAGTCGGCTTTCGAGATAGTATAAATCTTTCCTTTTTCCAGTTCTACAATATTGCCACTGCCATCTTTGAATCCTCTCACGGTGATAAACTGGTCACCTGTGCCGAAATTCACGCTGCTGCCGGCCTTAGCAGCCAAATTACTCAACTTAAATACGAGCTGGAGTTGCTCGTTCGCGTCAGTACTGTTACCGTTAGGAACAACCTGATATGCCCAACGTTGCCCTGCAGTTGGCGGAATGACTTCCTTTGGGATACCTGTAGCAGCGACGGCAGACTGGTCAAAGAGTTTTCCAGCGTTAGCAGGGGTGTAAAGCCCCTGTCCTTGAGCATAGGCAGCAGGAGTAGCACCATATTGTACTTTCGTTCCCACAACGGTACCGGCCAGGTTGAACTTTTCAAAGAAGTTATTCACATAGATTCCTTCCAGCGTAAAACCATCCACCGCACTGGAGGCCGTAGTCGCCAGACCTTCGATTTCGACACGTGCCACGGCAGGACCGATTTCCACTTCGGCATACTTGTCACCGTCCGTTATTCCAGGGGCATAAGGCAGGGCCGGACTACCGGTAGTCCATGTCTGCAGGGGTTTGTCATCGCCGCTCAACACCACATCCGCAACTGCAGACTGGCTTGTGATTTCCAGTTGTACAGCTTTCAATGCAGCTACGGTTCCACCTGTAGGCAATGAAGTTCCGGCAGGAATATTACCACATACCGTTACAGTGGTAGCCGCCGCGGGTACATCCGTTATTTGGGTACCGGTAGTCAGATTCGCAATCGTGATGGGAGTGGTTGTAGTCGCGTTCACATATTTCAGAATGCTGGTCCCGTCATGGAAGTATACATGCAGATTACTTACCGTAGCAACCGTTCCCGAGGCTACAGGAGGCTCGGTCGATCTCGTCAGCGTCGGCAACTCCAGCTTCATGAATACGCTTCTCGCTTCCCCGTTCTTTACGTCAGGCACTTCGATGTCATCGTTACTGCACGCGGTGAATGCTGCAGCCATAGCAACCATTGTAAACACGCTTAACAAACTTTTTTTCATAATCATTGTAATTAAATTGTTAATAAAAAAATAAACACTAATAAAACACTTGTTAATATTTAATTCGTACTTATACTTTTTTTCCTGTTTTGTTCTTTCTACTTTTTACTATTTCCCTTCCGCTATCCTGTCCAGTTCCATACGGAGCCCGAAGAACTTGGGAATGAGGTCCGACAGTTCCGGATCCAGGGGAATACGCAGGACAAGATTGGGATTCATGCGGCAGGCCGCAAGCATATGTTCCACTGCTAAGTAATCATCGCCCTGCCGGGCGCTTACCACAGCATGCAGGTATTCCTTGCGGGAATCTACGGGTAACTGGTCTAAAAGAGCGGAAGCCTCTTTATGATAACCGAGCTGTGTCAGGCAAAGGGCGGTGTTATAGTCAGGCCGTTTTTCCAATATCGGCAAGGCTTGCCGGTATTGTCGCTCTGAAAGGAGCCGCAAGGCTTCGGCATACTCTTCTCCCTGCGGAGTATATACGGGACCGCTTGCCGCAAGAGAGTCTGTCTCCGCAGAAGCTATGACATATTGGTCCAGAGCGGAACGGTCAACCAGGTCGCTAAGCGAGGCCACAATGAAGAGCAGCGTGTCCGAGGCGGCAGGCCGCCATGTGCTGCGGTCGGTGGCTTCCACGATAGACTCTAGCCGCACACGGAGCTTTTTCATTCCATCGGTGACGGGCAGAGAATATACATAGTTGTAGATATAATCATGTCCGGAAACTGAATCCGAATTCTGGCGGACCATCACGGAGTCGATATAGGGGAAGGGAATCATACGCCGGCGGATTTCATCACGGTTACGGTCATTCATCTCATTTTCGGCAATCCGGTCGTAGAAATAACGGTGGCGGGAGATGTCCATCGAATCGGTGGCGGTGAGGACATAGTTGTGTATGTCGGACAGGCTGCGCCCCCCCGTTATAAAGGTCACGGAATTTCGAAGGTACACGATCGGCGGTAAGCTCGCGTTCCAGCCGGTACATCGGCCAAAAGGAGGCCGTACGATGATATTTACGGTCATAGGAGGCCCACAACCCGAGCGTGTCACGACCAGCCACATAGCGCCGTACGCTTTCTTCGATCCGCTTGCGTTCCAGGCGGTGACGGAGTGTCGCACGGTTGGCCTGCGTACGCGTGTTCCAGAAATTCTGGCGTTCAAGGGCAAGGCGTTTCCACTTCTCGTAGGCAAGCTGACGGTCGCGCTCCTTGCCGTAAAGTTCATAGAAGAACCTCTGCCGGCGGGCGATATCCTTATTGATGCCTTTACGGTCAAGATACACATTATCATAAGCCGAAGGATCGACAATTCCATTAAGAAACAGCCTGTACGCCTTATAGTCCGCTTCCTGCATGCGGGTAAAGGAAGAACCGGAAAGCACAACAGGTGGTAGCGGGAAGCCTGAACTGTCAGAGGTGCAGAGCATCGGGGTGAGTGTGACACGCCAGCAACTGTCAATCAGGAGGGAAGGGACATGGATATTGAATTCCAAACGCACGGAACCTTCCCGCATGGTGACCTGCTTGACGACCGTGCGTGCAGCGACGATGTCAACACCGCCCAGGTGTATGGTTTTCCATACGTCATCCGTACTGTCGGAGACCTCTTCGAACTCACCGGGAAGAGTGTCCGAAGAAGTGGTGAACCCCACCTGTTCGGCAAGCACTCCGGAAGGTGCGCTCTCCTCGTGGGGAAGAAAAATATTAGGACGGCCGGACTGCATAAACAGCCGCATAGTCCGCGGTTCGCGGGAAGTGGAACAGGACACGGCCAGTAACACTCCCGCGCAGAAAGCGGCGGCCGTTATGTGGGATTTGAGATACTTATTCATCATTCAACTTTTTATATCTTGTTTCAACAGATAAGATGGTTTCAGAAAAGATAAACCAGATTAACGGCGGTACGTGTGGGTGTCACATAGACACCGGAGCCCTTGCCGGTACGCTTACCGCAGTTCACGCAACGGTAACGTTCCCAGTCGGCCCAGACAACACCGAGACCCAGTTCGAACTCCAGATTCCAGCGACGCGAAAGGGGGCGCACCAGCCCCGCAGAAAGCCCGCCGCCGAAAGCTGTGCCTTCGTAACGGTAGCGATGTCCGAACAGACCACCCGCATTATATATGGAGAACACACCGTGGAGCCCGATAAAACAACCCCTTCCGTAAGTTTCGCGCATCCAATAACGCACACCAGGCTGGACTGTGAAGTTTTTAAGCTTGCCGTCATCCCAAAGACGGAAAGGATTGTACTGTACGGGAAGATGGGCGGACCAATGCGTGGAAAAAGCCATGGAACCCTCCACATTCAGATTCCCCGTACCTAAACCCACCAGATTGGTTCTGACAGAATAAAACTGCGCGGAAACCTTGTCTGAATACACAAGGCAGGCCAAGACACAGGCAAAACATAAAAAGTACTTTTTTCTATTCAAATTCATAATTCAAACTAGGATAACTCAAACTTTAAGTGGATAAACAAAACATGCACCCAAAGTAAACGGATGAAAAGCTGTGTCATCATAATAAGACTGTTCTTATTCTACGTGCAACCTGTAAAAATGAAGTATTTTAATGAACAAGAAACAGTTTTATATTATCACATCTGTTTTGTTTTTCCTGGTTGCAAAAGTAATAACACATAAATCACGAGTTACAAAATGAAACCACAAATCTAACGTCCGCATTGCATAAAACATTATAATACAGAAACATAAAGACTTCGTTCTTCTTATTTTTCTAACACGACGCTAACAGATGATTTACAACCTTAAAAAATATAGGGCAATCAATAAGTTTCTGACAATTGACTGGAATAGTAACAGATATTATAATGAAAGCATCTTCATACTTTCCGGACATACCTCCCAGGAGAATTAAACCTGTTATGGCTTACCTCCATGACAAAACCATTCTACAATTACATCATTCCGGTATTATGGCAAAAACAATCTGAACATATTCTAGATTTAATTACCGGATGATGCATTAGTCATTGGAACCTAGTATAAAGTTGAAATACCTATCCCAGAAGGCTTAAGAATAATTCTTTATTAGCTGTTTCCGTAGATTTAATACGTGATTTGAGCCGTGACTTGCGAGCGTATACATTAGCCACCGTATCCTTCATGAATAAGCTAATTACTTGCGGTGAAAATCCTACAAAAATATAGCATAATAACCTGGTGTCGGAAGCTTTCATAGTTGGAAAATCTTCCTTGAGCTTGTACATGGCATTGTCATGACAAGTGTTTACGATTTTTTCCAATTCTTGCAGTATGCCATTGTTTTCTGCAAAATCTGTAATTATCTGCTT
>ENA-UERN01002640-UERN01002640.1-human-gut-metagenome-genome-assembly--contig:-NODE-2640-length-13618-cov-22.191419_pt1 | contig 13618 bp, 9 predicted proteins | sample MGYA00242950_ERZ507950 | MGnify/ENA primary metagenome ERZ507950 (study PRJEB26167, sample SAMN06115515) | human gut metagenome | host: Homo sapiens | place: China:Ningxia | collected 2014-11-26...
CGGCTGGCAAGGCCGCTGTTGGCGGTCAGGAACGTCTCCATCTCCCTGGTGTAGCCCGCAAGGATGACCACCAGCTCGTCGCGGTGGTCTTCCATCCCCTTCACCAGCGTGTCGATGGCCTCGAGGCCGAAGCTGTCCTGCTCGCCCCGGTAGAGGCTGTAGGCCTCGTCGATGAAGAGGACGCCGCCCAGCGCGCTCTCGATGACGCTGTTGGTCAGGGGGGCGGTGTGGCCGGTGTAGCGGCCCACGAGGTCTCCCCGGCTCACCTCCACCAGCTGCCCGCCCTTGAGGGCGCCGATGGCCTTGAGGTACTTTGCCACGAGCCGGGCGATGGTGGTCTTGCCGGTGCCGGGGTTGCCGGTGAAGATCATGTGCATCGAGAGGCTGGCGGTCTTGAGGCCCGCCGCCGCACGGCGCTGCTGCACCTGAATGTTATCGGCAAGACCGAAGACGTACTCCTTCACCGGTGCAAGGCCCACGAGGTCGTTCAGCTCTTTCCTGATCTCTTCCACTGCGCCGGTATAGGCGGCGGGCAGCAGGTCGAAGAGCTTCTGGGGCCCGGCGTCGTTGAGGGCAAAGTCCAGGCCGCCCTCCCGGGCAGTCAGTGTGATCGTTCCGGTAAGCGCGGCATCTGTTTGCAGACAGTATTCGCTCAGAGCGCGGAATATCTTATCGCAGCAGGACGAAAGCCCCGCCGCACCCTGCTTCGGGCTGCACTGGGCCGCCACATAGTCCCGCACATCCGCGCCCGCCGACAGGGTCAGGCCGAGGCGGGTCTTCACTTTTGCGGCCAGCGCGTTGAGCTGCTGGGCTGCCAGCGCGACAAGGGCTTCCCGCGCAAAGGCGCTGGTCTCGCAGACATCGCCCAGCGCCGAGACGAAGGCCGCACCGAACTTGTCAGCCAGCGCCTCCCGGCCCTTCTGGGAGAAGAAGACGAGGTACTTGCCGCAGGGGGTGATGCGGCTCACCGCCCCGGGGGCAAGCGCCGTTCCGGCGTCCACGAGGATGCCCTCCTTGTTGACGAGATACCGGCTGGACAGGGGCGCACTGCCCTTGACGGCCAGGTCTGCCAGCGTCTTCAAAAAGCCCGGATAGCAGCTCTCGTAGTGCTCAAAGACCAGGATCTCGCCCGGCGCATGGAGGGCGGCGTACAGATCCTGCAAAAAGAGCTTTTCAGCCCCCGGGTTGGGGTAAAGCGCCAGATCCATGACGGCCAGCTTATCGCCCTGCAAAAGGCCCCGGGCGGCCATGCAGCGGGCCGTCTCCGTCAGAGCGAAATGCCGCCCCGTGCCGGGCGCACCGCAGAGCAGGATGACGTTCCGGGCCGTGGGGGCTTCCGTCCCCAGCACGAAAGGCCGGCGCATGGCCCGCACGACGCCGTCCACAAAGGCGTCCTGCCCCAGCACTGTCTTTTTCACCTCAGCGGCCAGCCCTTCGAAGCTGCCCAGATGCTCCTGTCTGACTTCGGTGGTTCCTTTGGCCAGCAGGCCGTCGGCCTCCATATCTTCAAGCATCTTCCGGCTCTGGGCCAGCGCCTCCTGTGTGGTGTCTCTGCGCAGCTCGGCGTTCTGTTTGCGGAGCATTTCGTCCAGCTTTTTCTGCTGCTCCAGCAGGGCTGCGTTCATATCGGGCAGACCGGGCTTTTCCGGCGGCGTTTTCTGCGTATCAAAGCGCAGTTTTCCTCCCGGGCCGAACACTCCGTTCATCAAGTTCTCCCAATCGTCGGTGTATGCCATCTGCCTGCCTCCGTCCTGCGTTTTTTCCCAGTATAGTGTACTTTGCCCCCTTTTGCAAGAAAAGTCTTGAAAATCCACGGGCAGGCGGGTACACTAATTTTATATTGATTTGATATGCGAAGGGAATGGAACGAAATGAAAACGCCCGCAGAGTGGAAAACGCTGTTCGAGAGCAGCGCCTTTGCACGGCAGACAAGCTACAGCGGCCCTCTGGGGCCGGAATATAACCCCTCCGGCACCCGGCTCCGGCTCTGGGCGCCCACGGCGCAGAAGGTATCGGTCAACCTCTACCGCCGGGGCGACGGCGGGGCCTGCATGGGGACCCTGCCGCTGGAACAGCACGGGCAGGGCGTCTGGTCGGTCTATCTGCCCGGCGACCAGCACGGACATTACTATACCTTTACCGTCGAGGTGGACGGCACAGCATACGAGACGGGCGACCCCTACGCCCGGACGGCAGGCGTCAACGGCCTGCGGAGCATGATCTTAGACGCGCCCCGCATCGACCCGCCCGACTGGAGCCACGACCACCGGGTCATCGTCCCGGCCTCCCGCCGGACGGTGTGGGAGGTCAGCGTCCGCGACTTCTCGCAAGACCCGGCCTGCGGCGTTCGGAATGCATGGCGGGGCAAATTCATGGCCTTTACCCAGAAGGGGACCACCCTTTCTTCCGCCGGCACCTTCCCCACCTGCCTCGACTACCTCAAGCGGCTGGGAGTGGGCTATGTGCAGCTGATGCCCATCTTCGACTTCGGCAGTGTGGACGAGAGCCGCCCTCTCACCCGGCAGTACAACTGGGGCTACGACCCCACCAACTACAACATCCCCGAGGGCAGCTACTCCACCGACCCCACGAAAGGCGAAGTCCGGGTGCGGGAGTGCAAGGAGATGATCGCCGCCCTCCACGCGGCGGGCATCGGCGTCATCATGGACGTGGTGTACAATCATATGTACCGCAGCGAGAACCCGCTGAACAGCACGGTGCCTTATTATTTCTTCCGGCAGAACCCGGACGGCAGCTTCTCCAACGGCAGCGGCTGCGGCAACGAGTTTGCCAGCGAGCGGCCCATGGCCCGGAAATACCTCATCGACTCGGTGCTCTACTGGGCGCAGGAATATCACATCGACGGCTTCCGCTTCGACCTCATGGGCCTCTATGACGTGGACACCATGAACGAACTGCGGGCCGCGCTGGACGCTCTGCCGGGCGGCAGAAACATCCTGATGTACGGTGAGCCGTGGCAGGGCGGCGGCAGCCAGCTCCACCGGTACGAGGCCAACAAGGCGAACCTCGCCATGCTGTCCGAGCGCATCGGCATCTTCTGCGACAACACCCGCGACGTCATCAAGGGCGGCTGTTTTGACGCCCGGGAGCCGGGTTACGTCGAGGGCAGGCCGGGCAGCTTCTGGGACATTGGCGGGGCCGTGGCCGCGTGGTGCCGCAGCGACAAGCTGCCCGCCCATTCGCCCTCCCAGATCGTCAGCTATGTGTCCGCCCACGACAATTTCACTCTCTGGGACAAGCTGATGCTCGTCCGGTACGCCCGTCCCGAGTACACCGCCGCCGACTCGGCGGCGCTGGCCCAGAACCGGCTGGCGGCGGGCATCTATCTCACCTGCATGGGGATGCCCTTCCTGCAGGCCGGCGAGGAGTTCGCCCGCACCAAAAAAGGTCAGGGCAACACCTACCACTCTTCGCCCTCCCTCAACCGTCTGGACTGGAAGCGGGCCGCGCAGTTCCACGGACTGGTGGACTATTACCGGGGCCTGCTGGGCCTGCGGGCGCAGTTCCCCCGACTGAGCACCTCGGACGCGGCCAGCCCGGCGGCCATCAAGTTTTTCTCGCTGGAACAGCCCCTCGTGGGCTGGACTTTGCCCGCCGCCCCCGGCGACGGCGCGGCATGGCGGGCGCTCTGCGTCTTTTACAATCCCACGGAAGAAGAAAAGCGGGTCCACCTGCCCGACGGCCAGTGGAAATTGCTGAGCGACGGCCTATCGTCTGCGCTCTGGAAAGGCCCCAGCCGGGTCTGCGGCGGCGAAGTGACACTTCTCCCGTGCAGCGCTACCATTTTCGGCCAGGTATAATAAAAAAGCGGCCCGCCGCTTTGCGCGGCGAGCCGCCCAATCATGTCCTGATTTAGCCCTGCGGGTCCTGCTGAGGTGCAGACTCGGCAGACTTCTCCTGACGGGATGCGCCGTTGGTGCCATTGCCGCTGTTGGAGGCGTTCTTTTCGCCCAGCGTCAGGCTGACGGTCTGCATCTGGCCGTCGCGGGCGACGGTGATGGACAGGGTGTCCCCGGCGGAGTGCTCCTGCATCAGGGTGCCAAGGTCGGTCTTCTGGGCCACCTCGGTGTTGTCGATGCTGACGATGCGGTCGCCGGCCTTGAGGCCAGCCTTATCGGCAGGGCCGCCGGACACGACGTCCACGACGTAGATGCCGTAGGCGTTGACGCCCAACTGTGCCGCCGTCTGTGCGTCGGTGACAGCCAGATAGGTGATGCCCATGTAGGGACGGCCCGTGACGTAGCCGTTCTCCAGCAGGTCCTGCGCCACCTTGATGGCGTCGTTGATGGGGATGGCGAAGCCCAGACCCTCAGCGTCAGAGCTGGAAGACTTTGCGTTGACGATGCCGATCAGCTCGCCGTTCATGTTGAACAGGCCGCCGCCGGAGTTGCCGGGGCTGACAGAAGCATCCATCTGAATGAGGGACATGGTGTTGACAGAGCTGGAGCTCTGGATGGAGACACTGCGGTTCAGGGCGCTGACGATGCCGCTGGTGACGGTGCCGCCCAGCTCACCCAGCGGGTTGCCCACGGCCAGCACGTTGTCGCCCACAGCCAGCTTGTCGCTGTCGCCCACGATGGCGGGGGTCAGGCCGTCGGCATCAATCTTGATGACGGCGATGTCGCTGGTGGAATCCTCGCCCACGACGGTGGCAGGGTAGTCCTTGTCGCCGATGGTGACGGTAATGTTGGACGCGCCGCTCACGACATGGTCACAGGTGAGGATGTAGCCATCCGAGCTGATGATGACGCCGCTGCCGGCGCCGCTCTCCACCTGGCTCTGGCCGTACCAGGACCACTGGGAGTAGACCACCTGCTCCGTGGTGATGACCACGACGCTGGGGCTGACGGTCTTGGCCACCTGTGCGGTGGTCATGCCGCTGGAAACAGTCGTGCCTTCGGCGGCGCTCTCAGAGTCTGCCGAAGAGCTGTCGGACCGCTCCACCTGCTGGATGATGACCTTGTTGTTGCCGCCGAAGCGTGCGCCCACAAAGCCGCCCATAAAGCCCATGGCTGCGGCCAGCACCAGAGCGACGATGCTCTTTACAGCCTTGCCTGCATTCTTCTTAGGCTTCTCAGGCTTCTTCGGCGCAGCAGGGGCTGTGTTCTGCGGGCCTGCGGGGGGCGGCGTTGCGCCGCCGGAAGGCTGGGTGTTCTCGCTGAAGGCAGAAGCAGTGTTTGCGGTGTTCATGCCGCTGGACCCCACATTGGGGTAGCCGGTATCACCGGCAGGATTATTGGAAGAGGAATAATCATATTCCCATTTGTTTTCATCCATCGTGATTACTTCCTTTCTAAGGGATTAGAAGTTATTTTCATAACCGTTGCGCACCGTCTGAGCGGTCTTTTTGCCCGCATACTGCGTTGCTTTCCCTTGCAATCCGCCTAGGATTGCTTCGGGAAAGCGCCTTGCCTGCCGGCAAAAATCCTCGCCCATTCGGCACTCTCCGGCTATGAAAACAACTTCGGCCGGGGGAAGAGCTTTTTCGCTCCTCTCCGGCACGGTTTTATTCTATCTGCTAATTGTGAAAATCAATCGTTTCCCCAGTGAAGAATGTGTGAAATAAAGTCTAAGGAGTTTCTATGAAAATCAGCGCCACGCAAACGGGCTTTGCCCTTTATAAAGAGGCCGACGTCATCGGCCGGTGCGACGTCATGCCCACCCCAAAAGGCGCGGACATCACGGCCCTGTCCGTCCTGCCCCAGTGGCGGCGGAAAGGCTACGGCTCCTACCTGTTAAAAGAGATATTGCGCCGGTTCGGCGGTTATGACCGGGAGGCCGCGACGGTGTTCACCGCGCCCCTGCCCGCCGACGAGGGCGAAGGGCTGTTCTGGCAGAAATTCGGCTTTGCGCCTGAGGATGGGCGGCTCGTCCGCCGCCGCACCCCCGATTTGACGGCGGTGCGCTTCGTGCAGGACTATCTTGCCGCCCATCTCCCCCACCCGAAGCTCTGCATCGACGCCACCTGCGGCAACGGCGGCGACACGGCGTTCCTCTGCCGCCTTGTCGGCCCGGAAGGCCGGGTGCTGGGCTTCGACATCCAGCCCGAGGCCATCACCTCCACCCGCGCCCGGCTCGAAAAGCAGGGCCTCACGGCAGAGCTTATCTGCGACAGCCACGCGAACCTCTTACAGTATGTCCGGCCCGGCACGGCGGACATCGTGATGTTCAACTTCGGCTGGCTGCCCGGGGCCGACCACAGCGTCTTCTCCACAGCAGACAGCAGCATCCCTGCGCTGGAAGCCGCCCTCGCGGCGCTGCGCACTGGCGGCGTGCTCAGCGCCATCCTCTACAGCGGCCGCGTCATCGGCACGGACGAAAAGCAGAGCATCCTCGGCTGGCTGCGGGCTCTCCCGCTGGAAAAATATACCGTACTGGTGTGCGATTTTGCCAACTGGGCCGATACTGCGCCCCTGCCCTGCCTTGTTCTGAAAAAATAGCAAAAACTCTTGCATCCATGTGGATTTTCTGTTAAAATAAGCGTTGTATGTAATTTTATAGGAGAGTTTCCCATGTAAACAGACCCTATTGTTTGCTGATACATCCACCCGGCCCTTCGCGGGGCCGCATCTCAGGAGAACGAAACTTTTATGACAAATCGTGAAGAAATCGAGCGCCGCCGGACGTTTGCTATCATCAGCCACCCCGACGCCGGCAAAACGACGCTGACCGAAAAGCTGCTGCTGTACGGCGGAGCCATCAATCAGGCAGGCTCTGTCAAGGGCAAGCAGAGCGCAAAGCACGCCGTGTCCGACTGGATGGACATCGAGAAGCAGCGCGGCATCTCTGTCACCTCTTCGGTGCTGCAGTTCAACTACGCAGGCAAGTGCGTGAACATTCTGGACACCCCGGGCCATCAGGACTTCTCGGAGGACACCTACCGCACCCTGATGGCAGCCGACTCGGCTGTCATGGTCATCGACGCCGCAAAGGGCGTCGAGGCCCAGACCATCAAGCTGTTCAAGGTCTGCACCCTGCGCCACATCCCCATCTTCACCTTCATCAACAAGATGGACCGCGAGGCCCGCGACCCCTTCGAGCTGATGGAGAACATCGAGGAGATTCTGGGCATCAAGACCTACCCCATGAACTGGCCCATCGGCTGCGGCAAGGAGTTCAAGGGCGTGTTCGACCGCAATACCCGCAAAGTGCTTGCTTTCTCCAGCGACGGCCGCGCCAACGGCGTCAAGAAGGTCGAGGAGACCGAGGCTGAGCTGGGCGATGCCGCACTGGACGAGCTGCTGACCCCCTATCTGCACCAGCAGCTGGTGGACGAGATCGAGCTTCTGGACGGTGCTGCCGAGGAGTTTGACCTCGACCGCGTGCTGCGCGGCGAGCTGAGCCCCGTGTTCTTCGGCTCTGCGCTGACCAACTTCGGCGTCGAGCCCTTCCTCGAGAACTTCCTCCGCCTCACCCCCACCCCGCTGGCCCGCGTGGACAGCCTGACCGGCGAGGCCGTTGACCCCTGCCGCGATGAGTTCTCTGCCTTCATCTTCAAAATTCAGGCCAACATGAACAAGGCCCACCGCGACCGTATCGCCTTCATGCGCATCTGCTCGGGCAAGTTCGAGCGCGGCATGGAAGCCTACCACGTGCAGGAGGGCAAGAACATCAAGCTGGCCACCGGCACCCAGCTGATGGCGCAGGACCGCGCCATCGTCGATGAAGCCTACGCAGGCGACATCATCGGCCTGTTCGACCCGGGCATCTTCTCCATCGGCGACACCCTGTGTACCGGCAAGAAGAAGATCGAGTTCGCCGGCATCCCCACCTTCTCCCCCGAGCACTTTGCCCGCATCGAGCAGAAGGACACCATGAAGCGCAAGCAGTTCGTGAAAGGCATGGAGCAGATCGCTCAGGAGGGCGCGATCCAGATCTTCCGCGAAGTGGGCGGCGGCATGGAAGAAGTCGTGGTCGGCGTCGTCGGCGTGCTGCAGCTGGAAGTGCTGGAGTACCGTCTGAACACCGAGTACAACGTCGAGATCCGGATGCAGCAGCTCCCCTTCGAGCAGCTGCGCTGGGTCCAGAACGACCCCGACACTTACGTCCTGCGTGACCTCGACCTCACCAGCGACACCAAGGCCGTCGAGGACATGAAGGGCAACCGCCTGCTCCTGTTCACCTCCGATTGGGCTATCCGCTGGGCTGAAACGCACAATGAGACGTTAAAGCTGAGCGAATTTGGCAATATTTAAGTTACAGGTTCCCAAGAGCTGCTGTGCAGAAGACCTGCATGGCAGCTCTTTTTGGAATAAATCTAAAATACAACAATATGTACCAGTCAGCGACAACACCCCCTTCGCGGGGCGCTGCCGGAAAAGAAGGTAACGATCTATGGAAAAACGTAACATTGGCAAAAGCGGTCTCTCCGCACCATTTCTGGGTCTTGGCACCTGGGCCATCGGCGGCGGCAGCTGGTGGGGCGACAACGACGACGCCCTGTCGGTAAAAGCCATCGAGACTGCCGTGGAGCAGGGCATCGCCTGGATAGACACCGCCCCCATCTACGGGCTTTACCACAGCGAAGAGGTGGTGGGCGAAGCTTTGCGCCACATCGACCGGGACAAGGTCATCCTCTCCACCAAGTGCGGCCTCGAGTGGCGGCACGAAAGCCCCGTTCTCCACAAGGTGGTGGACGGCGTGCAGACCTACCGCGACCTGTCGGCCAAGAGCATCATCGAGGATGTGGAAGACAGCCTGCGCCGTCTCGGCACCGACCATCTGGACGTGCTCTACACCCACTGGCAGACGCCGGACCTTTCCATCTTCCCGCTGGAAGAGACCGTCGAAGCCATGATGAAGCTCAAGGAGCAGGGCAAAATTCGTGCCATCGGCGCGTCCAACACCACCGCTGAGTTCATCCGCGGCTACTGCAAATACGGCCAGCTGGATGTCATTCAGGAAAAGTACAGCCTGCTGACCCGCCGCATCGAGAAGCAGCTGCTGCCCACCTGCAAGGAGCTGGGCGTGTCCATTCAGGCTTATTCTCCCTTGGAGCAGGGCCTGCTCACCGGCAAGGTGACCATGGACACCACCTACCCCGAGGGCAGCACCCGGAACACGAACCCCTGCTTCCAGCCCGCCCGCCGGGCGCAGGCCATCCGGCTGCTGGACAGCTGGTCTGACCTCTGCGAGAAGTACCACTGCACCAAGGCGCAGCTGGTCATCGCCCTGACGGCCCGGATGATCCCCGGCCTGCACGTTCTGTGCGGCGCACGGACGCCGGAGCAGGCCATCGACAACGCCGGTGCGCTCCACATCGCACTGGAAGGCGCCGACGCCGTCCAGATGAAGTGGGACGTGGACGCCATTTCCTGAGCAAAACCGCAGATATGAAACGAGCAGAGCCTCCACCGAAAGGTAGAGGCTCTGCTCGTTTCATATCTGGATTCTTTGTGATAAACTGGAATTTATCTAACTTTTCCTTGAAAGCCTAAATTCTTCAAAGCATCTTCTCCAAACTTTGCAAAGTCACCTTCTGCACCAAAAGAAAAGAAAGCTTCTTTACCACCAGTGGCAATAATATCTGCACTCTGATACCCCTGATACTCGGATAACATAATTACTAAACTGGCATAACTTCCTGTTCGTAAAAACCAGTTTTCAAAAATTAATAGTAGTGTTTTGGTGTCTCCCAATTCACGTATAATTTCGTCTTTGAATTCCACATCGGAGAACTTACGTTTATCAAATTCTTCTTTGATTTTATTTTTGATTTCATCTAATTCATATCGTTTTTTAGCATACAGTTCGACTTTCTTGCTTGCCATTGAAAACGCTCCTTTCAAATTCCGATTTGCCGACCTCACCCATTCTCCTTCCAGAACAGCCCGCCGCTGGTCTGGAAGAGCAGCCACGGATTGACGCTCTTGCTGCCGAGCTTGAAGTCCATGGTCAGATCTTCGCCCAGTGCGCCCACGGCCTGCCCCCGCTCCACGCTCTGACCCTCGCTCACCGAGAGAGCATACAGCCCGTAGAGGTAGCTGCGCAGCCCGCAGCCGTGGTCGATGACGACGGTGTTGCCGGTGAGGGCGAGGTTCCGGGCCAGCACCACGACGCCGTTGGCGGGGGCGCGGCAGGGGTCGCCCGGGATGGTGTAGAGTTTCGTGGAGTTCGATTTGCTGCCCTGCTTGCCGTCGATGACTTTGGTCTGGCCGAAGTCCACGAGAGTCATGTAATTCTCCGCCGGGCAGGCGAAGCCGCCGCTCCACAGCTTTTCGCGGGCTGACTGCTCATAGAGGGGCCAGACGGCGTTGCGGAACTCGGTGTTGGCAGCTTCGGAGGCTTCCGGTTCGGCTTCGATTTCAACCGTGCCGAAGTCCTTCGGGATGACGGTGATGTTCTTCACCACCGTCTCGCCGCCCACGGTAAAGGTCACTTCATGCGCGCCGGCAGCGGCATTGTAGGCCGCCGGGATATAGGCGCGCCACCCGCTGCCCAGACGGACAGCCTGCACATTGCCCAGGTCTGTTTCCACCGTGGGAGCTGTCTCGCCCACCATGCCGGTGAAAGCCGCGGCCACCGTGCCGCCCTGCTCCATCCGTTCGGCGGAAAGCTCCACCTCGGCGCTTGCCTGCAGCGTAAAGCGGAAAGAGTAATAATACCAACCGATGGGCTTCGCGGGCTTTTCCAGCCGGGCGTTCCGCCGCAGCTGGCCGGTGCTGCCGCCCTCGAACTGAGTGGCCGTCATCTTTTCCGGCAGACGCCAGACGGTCAGCTCGGCCTTATAGTCGCCGTTGGCCGGGAACAAAAAATCGTCGTAGGTGGCCGCAGTCCCCTCGAAGACCACGTTGCCGGCGCTGTCGGTGATGGTCAGGGGGCCGTAGCTGTACCACTCGGGCAGAGCGAAGGCCGGGTGGGCGTCGTAGAGGACGCCAAGCTTCTGCACCGCCAGGGTGCGGGGGCTGGCGAAGACTTTATCCACCTGCCCGCCCAGCAGCGGCACCTGCCAGCACCAGCCGTTGGGCTCCAGCTCCTGCCCGGCGAACTGCACCTCAGACACAGGCTTCGCGCCCTCCGAGGTGAACGAATAACTCACACCCAGCACTGCCGCAAGCAGCACCACGACGCCCAGCGCGACGCCGACGAGCCATAACAAAAGCCGCTTCATATATGTACTCTCCTTCTAAAGTTTGGGTGCAAGGCCCGGCTGCTAAAGAGCCGCAGGCGAAAACGCCTTACCTGCCCGGCCTGCCAATGGCTCTCCCCTTGGGAGAGCTGGCGCGCAAGCGCCTGAGAGGGTATAAAAAGGCGCACCGGCACAGCCCTGTTACAGACTGCCGGTGCGCCCTTCGTCATTTTGTTCTGTTTCGGCCCGCGTTATTCGGCAGTATCCTCAGCGGGAGCAGCCTCTTCTGCAGCCTCGTCTTCGGCCTCAGCAGGCTCTTCCTCAGCGGGGGCGGCGGTATCCTCACCGAACAGCAGACGCTCGTACTCGTCCAGCTCCTTCTCACGGCGGCGCAGATAAACAGCCACAGCAGCCAGCGCACCAGCCACAGCAGCCAGCGTTGCGATAACAGCGATCAGACAGGATTTCTTCATAGGTTCAGCACACTCCTTTTTGGTCGAACCAGCGGTCCAGCTATTTTCAGCGGTCGTTCCGCGGCACAGGCTCGGTCTATTCTGAAACTATTATACCCGGACTTCACGAAAATTACAACCAAAAAGGCAAAATTTTGCTTTTTTCAGAGTCCCAGCTTTTTCTTATACGCCTTGAATGCGCCGGGCAGGGTGTATTCGTTCTGCAGCTGTTCGCGGCTGGCCCAGACACAGCCCGCCGGGGCTTCCGCACTGCCGACGCAGACAGAATAGCCGCTCATCCGCCACTCGATGTGGCTGAAAATATGCTTTGCCGCCGGCAGAGGTTCGATGCTCTCACAGGCAAGGCCCAGCGCTTCCAGCCGGGCGCAGACTTCTTCGGCGCTGAGGGCTTCGCCCTCCCACAGAAGCGGCTGCCACAGACCGGCCAGCAGACCTTTTTCGGGCCGCTGCTGCAGCAGGAAGCGCCCTTCGGCGTCTTCGGCCAGCACTACCGTCACCGGCTCGATGCGCCGTGCTTTGGGCGCAGCCTTATGGGGCAGTTCCAGCGCCGTACCGGCCCTGCGGGCTTCACACAGAGACGCCAGCGGACACTGCTCGCAGAGCGGTGCGCCGTTCGGCACACAGACCAGTGCGCCCAGCTCCATCAGAGCCTGGTTGTAGTCGCCCGCCTTCTCGGGGGGCTGGTGCTCCATGACCCGGGCCGTAAAAGCTCGTTTTACCGCCGGTTCTGTAATAACGCCAGGGTCATTATACAGTCTGGAAAACACCCGCAGCACATTTCCGTCCACCGCCGGGACAGCCAGCCCGAAGCTGATGGACGCGATGGCTCCCGCTGTGTAGTCCCCGATACCGGGCAGAGCGCGGAGGGCGTCGTAGTCGGCTGGCAGCTGCCCGCCGTACTGCTCACAGACGATGCGGGCCGCCTTTTGCAGGTTGCGCACCCGGCTGTAGTAGCCCAGCCCCTCCCAGAGCTTGTGGAGCTTTTCTTCTTCGCACGCCGCCAGCGCGGGAATGTCCGGCAGGGCGGCGAGGAAGCGCTCATAATAGGGCAGCGCCGCCGAGACGCGGGTCTGCTGCAGCATGATCTCGCTGAGCCAGACGTGGTAGGGGCTGGGGTCGGTGCGGAAGGGCAGGATGCGCTGGTTCTTGTAGAACCATTCCAGCAATGCCGGGGCGATGTTTTCCACTTGTTTTGCTCTCCTTGTTGAAAATAAAAGAAAACCTCTCAGTCAAAGCCTGCGGCTTTGCCAGCTCCCCTACCGAGGGGAGCCTCTGGCGAAAAGGAAAAGTTTCCCGTTCTGCCAAAGCCTCTCCTCGTCAGGAGAGGTGGCATTGCGAAGCAATGACGGAGAGGTTGATTCACTGATCAGAAGCCGTAAGCCGTGCGGGGGAAGGGCAGCACGTCACGGATGTTCTGGATGCCCGTGAGGTACATGATCATGCGCTCGAAGCCCAGACCATAGCCTGCGTGCTCCACGCCGCCGAACTTGCGGAGGTTCAGGTACCAGTCGTAGCTGGACTTGTCCAGACCCAGCTCGTCCATACGGGTCACGAGCTTGTCGTAGTCCTCCTCACGCTGGCTGCCGCCGATGAGCTCGCCGATGCCGGGGACCAGCATATCGGCTGCGGCGACGGTCTTGCCGTCGGCGTTCTGCTTCATGTAGAAGCTCTTGATCTCCTTCGGGTAGTCGGTGACGAAGACAGGCTTCTTGAACACCACCTCGGTCAGGTAGCGCTCGTGCTCGGTCTGGATGTCCACGCCCCACTCCACGGGGAACTGGAACTTCTTGTTGTTCTTCTTCAGGATCTCGATGGCGTCGGTGTAGCTGATGCGGCCAAACTCGCTGTTTGCCACCAGCTCAAGGCGCTCGATGAGGCCCTTGTCGATGAACTGGTTGAAGAAAGCCATTTCATCGGGGCAGTTGTCCAGAACGTAGCGGATCACGTACTTGGTCATGGCCTCGGCGGTGTCCATGTAGCCGTTCAGATCGCAGAACGCCATCTCCGGCTCGATCATCCAGAACTCGGCGGCGTGGCGGGTGGTAAAGCTCTTCTC